>Ga0209633_10006489_pt1 | contig 10007 bp, 11 predicted proteins | sample Cruoilmetagenom1_FD_187290 | JGI IMG/M metagenome (GOLD analysis project Ga0209633, IMG submission 187290) | Oil polluted marine microbial communities from Coal Oil Point, Santa Barbara, California, USA - Sample 1 (SPAdes) (version 2) | ecosystem: Environmental > Aquatic > Marine > Oil seeps ... | reverse complement strand
ATATCCGAGGCCCGAAGTCTTTTTTGTTATTGGTGTGTCAGAGAGCTTGGGGAGAGTATGACAGGCGTGGCCAAATTATTAGGGCTTACACAACCGGCCATCGGTTATGCTGTTGAGCGGGGAGAATTATTGGCCAAAAAAGACAAATATGATTTGCTTGGTTGATTTCTTAGTTTCTTATGGACGTCCCATCCACACACATCCACATTTTGATGATATAAGTTATGGAAATGCCGTATTAGTTCAAATTGCACAATATTGAATCCGTGAAAAATTGTAGGGCTTTGTGGTACAGGCGTTTTGAATAATACAAACCATAACGTTTTATAAAATGATAAAGATAACACGGTAAACCCCTTTTGATCTGTTCCCACTTGTTACCCACTTTAAAAGATATGACAAGACCTATTACATTATGACCCGAAACTGGAAGATCTGGACCCAGGCTGTTGTCAGCCCAAGTTTGAATAAATAGATCGTTCTTTCGTTTTAATTTTCGGGAAACACGATGAATTAGCGTTTTACCGGATATTGTTTTAAACAGTACAATATCCCCACGTCGAATTTGTTTTGTCACAACAGGGCAAATATTAAGAACCGCTCCGGAAGGAATAGTTGGCATCATGCTGTCCCCATATGCAATCTTTGTTATACAATAACCATCGTTAAGTATATCTTCTATTATCTTGTGCGGGTCAACTTTCATAATGCACTTTTCAGAAAATCTACGGCGCTAGGATGGGGTAAAAAACCAAAGTCATAGACAGGTACGTTTCTAACTACTTTATCGAGCAGTTGAATAGCATCAGGAATCGTCTCCGGCAACCAGTTGAAAGTCCGTGAATTATGCAGTAAACACCTGACAGCTTCATCCATCGGTAGCTGTCTGATTTCGTTTTTGTCTGTTTGCCTTAAAAAGAAAACGGCTGCCAGGGGACCGGACAGAAGGGCATCAGAACCACTTACCCCCGGCCAGGGTGTTGTATATGCTTCGATATAATCCCCGTTCCAATAGATGAATGGATTTTCATCTGTCAGGCACGTGGCTCCTTGTTGACATGCGAGCCGGCTCAAGGTGCTTTTGCCTACTCCAGAGTCTCCCATCAGGAGAACATGCTTACCGTCTATCACCACCAGTGCCCCGTGCATAAAGCAATATCCCTCGAGACTCGCTCTTCCCCACAAAATCAGCCTAAGTGTAGGATCTCCATTAAAAGCCACTACTCCTTCACGCTGCATACTGATGTCGCTTTCATATGGAGACCAAAGCGTAACCTGAGTAAAGCTTTTATTTGTTAAGAAATGTCCTGTCTGATATTCGAATAATAGTCGATCATCACAATGAGCCATTGACAGTGACTGACTGGTCTTTGTAAAAAAAATTGAGGATGCTTGCTTTACCAAGGCTTCTGGAACAAAATCAATAATTGTGGTCTTTGCTTGATTCCCCTCTAGAGTACAGCGAAAAGGTCTCAACGAAGATGCGAGCGGCAAATAGGTTTCTTCTGTAAACCTCAGCTCAATTGGAATGTTAAGAATGTTAAAATAGTAATTCAATATTGTGCCCTATTCAAGAACCACGGAAAACCACACACAACCTAACGGACTGGTAACTTTCTTAAAATTTTTTCATTTTGAAACAGGAGGTCTTCGGTGTTCCTGATCTGTCTTATGGAAGGGTTTATTGCAATAGCTTGGATACTGTCCAAGGGGACAGCTTTTTTGAAAGTCCTCCCTCGCGAACCCAGGGCAAACCTTACCCTCCGGTGAACTTTTTGATTTGCGAGGCCATCATACTTCAAAAGGACTTTGACCACAGGGGCTTCTCTTTGCTAATGAAACGCTACAATCGCAGCTGCCTTCGTAACCCTGAATTTACTGTTTTTACAATTCAAAGGGGCGAGGGCAGAACCGACTCAACAAACTTTGCATTCCCACTTCAGAGAGTGTTTTACTATTTAGGATCTGTTTTCTTGTTCCAGCAGTTCCATGAAGCACCCTCTTGCACACCACAATTTGTGTCAAACTCGGGCGTACTGTTGCTCTTATAACAGACTGCATCCATCTGTTTGTCAAATTTAAGTTCAATTTCCTCAATCACCGGGGTTTTCCAATTTTGTTTTTCCATTTCAATACCTCCTTTTTCATATTACCTGAAATCCACATAACCCTCGTTGGAAAAATTCTGATTTCCTGTGCTTTTGCGTAGTTTAAAGACATAGAGGCTCAGCTCCACACATTAACTTGATGGGTTATAAATTGTGATGTATAGATCATAATAACAAAAATCGAAAGCACATACTATCTTTTCAACCACAGGTTTAAGATAACACTATTCCAATTTCTTTGGTATCATTATTTTGTTCCCAATACCATATTTTTCTGCCCTTGCCTTTACCAGCCCACACCGAAAAGGTACAGGTCCGGCGGCTGGACAGCCTTCAAGCAATGCAAAGGCTACACATTGGCCACATATTTCAACAGCTTCACAGTCTTGGCAAGGTCCTGGTTGGAAGGGTAAAGTTTTCAACATTTCAGGAATGGCTTTCTTCCATCCTTCTTTTACACTGCCGCTGGTTAGGTCATATTTTAAGCTTTCCATCAGAAGGCAAGGATGCATTCCTCCGTACGCATCAATGTGAACCCCGCCATTCCCCACATTACATCTAAATACATTGTTATTATTAATGCTTACAGATGACGGTACCCATTCGTCTATAAGGTTTTGCATTGTTTTGTTTCTAACGGGTTCCTGGCTTTCCATTTCAACGATTTCTTTCGGTGACAGTCGTATATCCTGAGGATTTCTTTTGCATCCGGGAAACCCTCCTACAAGCTCAACATCCCAGCGAAAAAGATCGCAATATCTTCGAGAGATTTCCTTTACTGCCTTAAAATCATGTTTATTAAGATGGCTGAAAACTCCCTTTACTTCCAATTTAATTTTTTTTTCAGATAATATGTCAAGAGAATCGATAACCCGCTTAAATTGATTCTTACATCCAGTCACGTTCTGATATGTTTCTTCTGAGGCCCCGTACAGGGTTACTGAAACCTCAGCAGGAGTCCACTGTGCAAGAAAATCAGCGATATCCTCGTTCAAAAGCGACCCATTTGTGAATAATGTTATCAAAAACCCTTTCTGCTTTAGGTTGCGCCATATCCTCTTGAAATCCTTATGCAGTAATGGCTCTCCACCAGTTACGGTCAAAAACAATCCGCCTTCAGCCGAACATTGCTCGAAAATGCTGTTCCAGTCATCGTAACCGAGTTCATTCGTGCTATTTTCGATCAAATTTGGTTTTGCACAAAAACAGTGAACACACCCAAAATTGCATCGACGGGTCAGCTCTATTGATATGGTCCTAAGCGGGCGTTTGTCATTCTTTTTAAGTCGCTTACTGAAATCGTCGATAGAACAGAGCTGCATATCCATTACTCTCTGATTAAGTCAAGGAACTTAATTTTAAGAAGATCTTGAATCAGGCTTTCAATATCATTTCGCATAACACCAGTTCCAGCGGCGAAATCTTTCTCAAGTTCATCAACAAGCTGATCTAAGGTTTTAGGGGTTTCTAAAAGTTCCCAAGCAGCCGCAGCCGTATTATTTAAAGCATAAATTTTTTGAACGTCCACACCCGTCTGATTTATTGGAACAAGAATCGTTTCTTCATCAATTTGGCGACTTACTACATTGTCGCTTTTTTTGAATGTTTCCATGAATAACCTCGTAATGGGTAAAGCCTCTAGTTTGATTAGATGGTCATTTTTAGATACTGTCAAGTTTTCTACATTGTAACTTCGGATATCCAAGTGCCAATCTAACCATCTGGACTTGGACTATGATCCAACTTTTCCAATGCACTGATAATTGCTCTCCTGAGGTCTTCTACACGCCTTATGGTTAGACGGCCAATCGGTTTATCCTTCATGTCTTTAACTAATACCAGAGTCCCTAATTTGGCATTGTTCTTTCCTAATAAAGGCGTCTCAATCCTGAATATAGACCGGCTGCAAACATAATTTTCCATACCAAACGGCGGGCTAACCCAATCAAGTTCAGGGCGGCTTTTCCGCATAATAACGCTGGATTCAATAGGGGATGTAAGCCTTCGATCAGTATGACTCGGAACAAAAACAGACCTCATTCTGCCTCTTAATTCCTTATTTTTCAAGGAGATATTCATATATAAAGAACCTTTATCAAATTCAAGTACTTCCAGAGCATGGGTAATATTTTTCCACAGGTCTTGAATATTGTCGGACCTGATAATATCGATTTGCAGGCTAAAGAAACTGCGCCGTTCACGGGAGAACCCAACCTCATCTGAAACTCCTTTTATCCATCCCATGAGGCTTTCAACAGGAAAATAATTAAAATATCCCATCTTTCGTATGCCGAAAACCAGGGCAACGGCAATCAATAACAGCAGCAGGGCTGCCCTCTCATCGCGGGCATGGACCAGAAAAAGAGCGAATGCTCCCATGCCGACTGTCATGGCATAAAGAATGAGTACGCTCCTGCGTTGTGTAAAGCCGAGTTTTAAAAGTCTGTGGTGAAAATGGCCGGCATCCGGATCAAAAATTCTCTTGCCTAATAAAAAACGACGTATGGCAGACCAGATCACATCCATGAGGGGAATGCCCATGGCGATCATTGGGATCAGTATGGTTACAGCAGCCTGGGTCTTAAGGGAGCCCAAAATGCTCAAGGTGGCTAACATATAGCCCAAAAAGTAGCTTCCGCAATCTCCCATGAATATACTTGCAGGGTTAAAATTGTACCTCAAAAACCCTAAGGTTGCCCCGCCTAATGCCGCCAACCCAAGGGCCGTCAGGAACTCTTCTCCAAGCACGGAGAGTATCAGAAGGATAATGCATACAAAAAAGCTTACACCGGCGGCCAGCCCGTCAAGGCCATCTGAAAAATTAATGGCATTGATCACTAGCAGGATCCAGAAGATCGTAGCCGGCAATGAAAGCCAGCCTAAATGCCAGAAAGGCATCCCTGGAAGGCCAATCGCTTCAATACGTATGCCCCCCACATAAGCGGACAGGGCCACCACTATCTGGACAGAAAATTTCAGGCGGGGACGCAGCCTTCGAATATCATCCCACAAGCCTAATCCGAAAGCCACAAGAGAACCGAGCACAATATAGATGACCCTTGGTTCCTGAAACAAAAGGTCAAAGATATTGGTTCTATAAAACAACATTAGTAGTGCAAAGGGAAGATAAAATGCCAGGCATATTGCAACCCCGCCGGCCCTCGGGATCGGAGACTCATGGATCTTCCGTTCTGAAGGCATGTCCATTAGACGGTATCTCTCCGAGATCCTGGTTACCAAAGGGGTCAAAATCAGGGATAATGCCAGCGAAATGCAGAATATGGTGATAATTGTAGTCATTTACAAAACCTCAAAATGAGACCTTTGCAAAATCAGCCCATCCAATCCCGCATACGCCATGTCAGGAATCTCAAATAATTAAAAGGAAGAAACCAGTTCCTCCGGTCGTTATAAAGCTCCTTAACGGCGCCTGGGAAAGGAAGCAGGGTCTTAACAAACGAGAATATTATAACAGACCATCTGTCAAGTGCGAATCGAATAATCAGGTTGCCTTTATTCTGCGGTTTGAGGTCAGCCTTTTCAATATCTATTTTGAAAAAAGAGAGCAATAATTCAGATATCTTATGACCGCTTTTCAGCTCATCTTTCAATATGGGAAATACTCTCATTCCTTTTACAGACTCCTGAAACATACCCTGCATTTGATTCAGGCTCAGGCGGGTGGTTTTGACCAGCCCGATTTTCCTGAGTCGCTTTGAAAAAAGATACGGATCAATTTCCTTTTCATACCTGTATAATGTCCACATGACGTCCAGCAGGATTTTCAACTCACTGAATGCATGTATCCAGTGGTGAATCAATAACGATATTAATATCATTTCCGGGGACAGCCTGGCCTCGCCGGTATCGGTATAAATCACATCATTCCAGATCTCTTCAGAGGAAAGATTAAAGAGGTAAGGGATTGCAAAATTCCAGTGCATTTCAATGATATGACGGGTCCTGGGGTGAATGTAAACAGCATGATGCAATCGACTGAGCCAGAACTCCACAGGTTTATCATTTGTGCGGGAATATCCTGCCTGAGACATGATTTCATCAACGCGGGGGGCTTCTGATTGTTTGATCAAAAAATCAATATCAACGGATGTCCGACAATTGGGGTCCTGATATATATCTTTCGCAATTGCGTTGCCCTTAAAATTAATGGCCGTGATTCCTTTTTCGGACAAAAGCCCCATCAATTCCTTTTCAGTGGCCTCCTGCCGCATGGAATGAACGGCATTATTTAAAAACAAAGGCCCCAATTCCTCGAGGTAATCCCGAATATTGCGGGCATGTGCAAGTCCATTATTATATTTCCGCAATTGGACATATAAGAGCGCGAAAACGCCATGTTTCCGTGCCTCTGAAAAAATCTCAGACAGATCACTTTTGGAAATCTGTAGGGGTTCCTTAAATGGCAGCGGTTGCACCAACCGTAAGAAGAGTCGGTTCATTATTTGAGACTCGGTTGTGAAGGGGAAAAAAGCATCCATGACTTGACGGACCTGATGGTGGATTGAATCCCCGGCTTGGCCCTGAACAGTCCCCCAGTTATCTTGTAAAAGATCATTTCACCGGCACTGGTCCAGCATTTTACCATTTCATTGTAAATGAACTTCCCCTTATTGGAGAAACCCGCTATGCGGAGACTTTGGTCATCGTCAATAGAAACAAAATACGTTTGTATCTTCACTCCTGTCCCTGCAAGCAGTGTATAGAGGAGAAAATACGACCGTGGCATGTGATAGGATGAAGTAACGAGTATGACTGTTCGGAATCCATATTTTTCAATTATCTCTTTTGTGCACAGAGCATCTTGAAAGGTAGTTATGCTTGGCCCGTTGATGATTTGGTAAACATTTGGAGGGATTTTGTGCTCGTTTTCGTACTGTTTGAGGCAGTTCTTCGAGGCCCCGCTGATCGCAAGGTTAGGGGCATATCCTTTCCGGGCAAGCTCATAGCCGGTCTTGATCCGTCCCTGGGACCCAGGATAAGCCCCAGAGAAGACAACAATAAGATCGGCACTCTCAAGAACGCCATTTCCCGACATGACATGTCTGAAATAGACGGCCTGGCAGAGGACAGTCACGGCAAACAGGGAGAAAGCAATGATTGCCAATTTAAAAGCCTTTTTCAGCAACATCATTTGAAAAAAAATATTGTGTCAAGCTTGGATACCCATGAGAAAAGTCCTTCTTGATGGATTCAGTATTGCGAATTATTGCGAACGACTGCTAAACCGATTCACTGCCACTCTCAGCAAAAATTTGGGATTGGATATAAAATTGCGGTACCAGAGTCTCTGAGGTTCCTTCAATAAACGCGGAAGCCATTCAAGGCCGTGCTCCAGAAACCACGGGTGGGACCGTTTAACCGTCCCTATATAAAAATCAAACACCGCTCCAACAGCTCCGATAAACCGTACATTGAGCTTCTCCCTGTGCATATAAATCCATTTTTCCTGCTTGGGAGCTGTCATGCCAACCCATAGCACATCAGGTTCAGCAGCGTTAATGGTTTCCAATATGTTTTTGTTTTCTTCTTCACTGAATACAGGTTGAAATGAAGGTGAATGCGTCCCGGCAATATCAATTTTGGGAAAGTCTTTTTTCATTTTCCCCCGAATGCGCGATAGATTATCATCTGTGGACCCCAAAAAAAAGTATCGACACCCACCTTCCCAGTTTAATTGCCGACTCACTTCCCGGAAAATATCGCTTCCTGTAACACGGCCTTTAATAGACCCCTTCAATATCTTTGACGCAAGCACAATGCCGGCGCCGTCAGGGGTAACGATGTCCGCCTCAAGAATGGACCGTCTAAAAAGTGGATCGGATCTGGCGATTTCAAGTGAGTGGGGGTTGGCACAGACAAGATATCGGCCCTTTTGGTTTTGGTTTGACAAAATCCAGGAGCATATCTCGTTTATGCATTCAGTTTGCCCAAGGGCGGTTATTGGAAAGCCGAGGATGTTTTCACAGGGATAATTCATTGCATTTAAAACTTACCCAAAACAGCCTTAAGCTGAAATGGGTAAGAATCACAATTTTATGGAAGCGATTGGCTATTCGACATCTTTTTTTTGGACAATAGTAATACTGTTATAAAAACCAAAAAAGAAATAGCAAAACTAAATACCGCAAAGTGGACCGTTTTTTCAGCATACGTTCCTAAAAAAGTTAATATGTGATGAAAAGAAGAGATAACAATGGCAACCTCTAATAAAGCTAGCCAAAAAGGTGGAACTATTTCAAAGAAGCGGTTTTTTTCAAGAAATAATGCAAATGCAATGATTAATGGAACGTATGATAAGGCGCTTAAACGCTGAACATTAGCTCCGGTAATATCGGGACCGCCCAATAAGGGTTGTGAACAGATTAATACGATAAACAGAATATATGGGAGTAGATATGACAGGTGTTGTTTTATTTTGAAGTTTTTTAAAGAAATAATTCCAAAAACTATACTCGCTGGGAGTATAAAGGTGAAAATAAAGCGGATAATAAATTGCAATAATTTTATTAAGTTAAAGTCCGCAACAAACCAATAAAATATTCCAAAAATATGCAGAAAATTCCAGGATTCTAAAGCAAAAGAAGAGGCAATTTTCCCTGTTATTTCATATAGCGATACAATGCAAAACGTTATAATCAACGATTGTATGATTTTTGTTTTGTTAGAATAGTTGCTCCATTTTTCACACGAAAAAAAATAAAAGATGATTCCAGGGATGCATAAAAATGCGGTTTGACGACCCAAAGTCATAATAACAACTCCCACTATAACAGTGCTGAATTTGCATTTTTGTAATCCGAGAAATAGTATGGTTAGACCCAACACAAAAGCAAGGTCAATTACCAAGCCTGGATATGAGATATGGTTTCGAAAGGTATAGGGGCTAAAAACAAATAATGATATGCTGATTAGATACGTGGAGAAAGACAGATTTAATGTCTTCGTGATTTTGTGAAATAGAAATACAATAAGGAAAAAAAGTGATATTGTTGCAACTCTAAAAATGATCTCACAGGAAGTTCCTGTTATGTAAGCTACCATTCCCATGAGAAATGGGAATACAAATCTTTGGGCACGATGATATACTATTTTTCCGCTTGGTAAATGGGGAAAAGACTCAGCGATTTTTACGTAATCATAAGTATCGCTGGCAGCAATAGATGTAATTCTGTTATCAAAATCCAGAATATTGTTTGTAATTAATAAAAACAGGCACAGAAAGAAAGCTATAAATATTCTCCTTCCTTCCTGCTGATCTCGGGGAGTGGACACTATTTGGTTCCACGAATATACAGGACGTAAGGTTTTTCCCTATCCATCATCATCCGAAATTTTCTCAGGTTTTGACTACCAAAAATCTCAGTGCCTTCTATCGATGCACAATACCAGCGGTTCTCATCACGTGCGAAAACCTCATAGTTCCCATTGGGAAGCGACATTTCCATATCAACCATGGCCGGTTTCTGCTCATGGTTAATCAGGAACACAAACTGCTCGGTTGGGCTTTTTTCGATCATTGTTGCATCAATCTTCAGGCCGTACCGGTGGAGCTTGAAGGGGTTCCCTTGGCCCAACGCCTTATCAATGGCAGCTATTACCCTGTCGGCAAAGATATCGGTTGCACCCCAGGTCAGGATATCTTCTTCGAATAAGATAATATTTTCAGAATCTATGAGACACTTAAAGACAGGTTCAGGGTAGGGTTCACCCCATTTATCTGTGGGGCCGAGCTTCCCATCAAAAAAAACCACTTTTGTTCCCGTCCTTGCTGCTGTTTTAATGCGAGAGGCCGCTTCCTGATCGATAGCGTAAGCAAAGGGAACCAGCAGCACCGCATATTCCTCTAAGTTTTTTAGCTGGGCCGGGTGATCCAAAAAA
>Ga0209633_10006488_pt1 | contig 10008 bp, 8 predicted proteins | sample Cruoilmetagenom1_FD_187290 | JGI IMG/M metagenome (GOLD analysis project Ga0209633, IMG submission 187290) | Oil polluted marine microbial communities from Coal Oil Point, Santa Barbara, California, USA - Sample 1 (SPAdes) (version 2) | ecosystem: Environmental > Aquatic > Marine > Oil seeps ... | reverse complement strand
ACAGGAGGGTTTATTTTAAAGGTTAAATTAATTTGTAAATTACTCTGTTTCACCTTTATCAATAAGCTTATCTTCCAGAGCTCTTAACACTTGCATTTCACCAAGTTTACTCCATTCAGAAGTCCTTCGAGCTTCTTCTCTCTTGCCCAAAATACCCCATAGGCTTTCATTATCAATATCTTCCACACCAGGAAGTATTGCTAAATCATAGGTTAACTTTACATCTTTAACATATGTTATTACATCTCCACCAGCTTCTGCAGCATCTTTATAAATAATAAATCCCACAAGTTTTCTCATTGGGGTTGTTCTTGGATAAAGAGGAAACTTTTTCAGTTCTCTGTTTCTAACATCATCGATGTATGCAGGATTACTCCAACCCAGTTCACGCCATCCTTTAAAATCCAGATAGTCCATAAACACGTTTCTTTCATTCCCATCCTGATCTCTTAGTATAACACCCATACCATTTGTAAAATTACTTCCGTATACATTCATTGCAATACTTTTAATCGAGCCAACATTTTTTATGACCCCATAACCGTCAAATTTACTGCCGGTAGTATCAGTATCATCTTTCTGCATATATGCAGGAATTTCAAATGGAGGCTTAACCATCGCATATGCATTAAATGGATCCTGAGGGAAATGTACCCTTATACCCATTACAGTATCACCACCAAACTTCAAAGCCTCTGCTTTTACAGGAGATGCCTTTGTATAAGAAAGTCTTTGATTTATGACAGTTCTGGCTGAAGAATTGAGAATAACATTCCATTTTTCAATTGCCAGAGAGGTCATCATTAATTTTTTTTCTTCATCTGTATAACCCACACCTGCTTTTGAAGAAAAATCCACAAGTGTAGCAGTATTATTTCCATCTTCCATATCTGCAGGCAGAGTAGAGAAATCGATAAGTACCGACTCTACAGCAGAAACTGAAAAACTAACCACAATAAGCATTATACCAAGAAGAATTCCGAACCGTTTCATCTATTGCTCCTTTAAAAACAATTTTCAATTAGTAACTAAAATTATATCCAACGATCTTTGTTTGTCAACAATTTTTATTTTTTTTTGAGCACTTACACTATTAAATAATGATTTTTTAACTACTAGAGGGTTTGGCCATCGATGGAAATTGAAATTTCCTTTAAAAAAGGGAAATTATAATTAAGATTTTTTTTGATATATAAAGTCATTTCAGAAGGGTCCATCCTGAATTCATCATCAAAAACAATAAAATCTGATGAAAAATCAATATACAATTTTGTTTTATTTCTTAATAACAGGCTTTGGAGCTTTGTTTTTGGAGGTATTATTCTAAAATGATCTATACTATAAGGCCCAAGAATAAGCTCTTTCACAAACAGCTGTATACTATCTTCTGTAGATCTTTGATGAGGGACTATGCGAACCTCACCTGAAGAAACTTCTCTACCAGGGAAAAAATAAACTCTTCTGTCGGAATAATTCCCGAAAACAAAATAGATCAATAATGATAGAGCCAAAAAAAAGCCAATAATGGATATCAGGATTATAGAACTTTTTCCCAAATTTAATTTCATATATTATTCTCCGGAAGAGCTTTGTTTTTCAAAATGATCAATAAAACGACTGATACCATTATAGATCCCTTTGCTTATTTTCTTCAAGTATGTCTGATCTCTTAAGATCAAAGCTTCATCCTGATTTGTAATAAATCCCATTTCAACCAACACTGCCGGCATTTTAGCATTACGTACTACAAACCACGATTCTTCTTTAAGCCCCCGATCATCAATTTTATCTCCTATTACAAGGGACAGCCCTTTTTGAATACTCTGGGCAAGAAGAATACTCTCAACTGTAATTTCCTCCTCAAGCATGGTGTTTAAAATAGGGACAACATCTTCAGGTTCACTTTTTTTGACACTATCATCAAGAAGCTCTCTTCTGTAATCAGAAGGCAGATACCACACTTCATATCCATTTGCCTTTGAATTTAGTGAGGCATTTGCATGTACGGAAACAAAGATAATAGATTCATTCTCTTTCAATTCTATTTTGTTAGCAATTACTGTACGCTGCTCCAGGGTAATAAATTCATCTGTAGATCTTGTTAATATAATTTCTTTATCCGGATATTCATTTGTCAATTCCGAAGCCAGTTCTAATCCGACTGTCAGAACAATATCTTTTTCCTTCAACTGTGCAGCCTTGCCATTTAGGATATAATTACCCACAGCACCAGAATCTTTTCCTCCATGACCCGGATCTATTACAATTGCCTTTATTCTTAATGAACCTTTTGAAATGACAGGAGGCAGGAAAAAATTCAGAATAATGTCTTCAGCTTTTTTAGAAAAATAGATTTCCCCGTCTGAATGTTCAGATATTTCAAGGAATTCGGATTTTTCTGTATAATTAAACAGCAAAAATGGTATACCAGGTTTAAAAACTACTACCCTTCCATATAACTTAAGCTCCCCTAAAGAGCGTATGGCATCCCAGCGGAACACTGCATGGGTTTCAGTAATTATTGTACTCAGAGAAATCAAACTTTCGCTCTTTTCTTCCGGAAATAGAATTATTGGAAAAAAGAACAAAAATATAATAATTTTTATAAATAACTTTTCCATCTACCAAATAACTCCATGAGATTTTTCTTTTCTTCTATTGTTTTAAGAATACTGTCAATTATCCACACACCACCCTGTACTCCTCCTCTCATAAGTCCCGAATAAAAGATCTTCCCAAGTAGTATACCATTTAAAGGATCAAATTGGTCCATAGTTTTATCAGCCTGGATAATTTGCACTTTAATATTAGTACTTGTATCATATTTTACTGATAAAATTTCATTTAAGGCCGTATTAATATTTTTACCATGCCATTCTTTGGTACTTTCAGCCAAAAGGGAAGGAACAGAAATAATTTTGATTCCATCCATAGAATGTATTTCAAAATCTACCATCTCTTCAATTTCTTTTATATTTACAGGATTATTAAAGGTAAATGCATTAGGAACCCATGATTGGTGACTATCAAAAATAAACTTCTCAGTTAGCTCATTACAAGGTTCAAGACGTATAAATATTTTTCTGCATGCATTTTCTGCAGATTTTATGGCTTTTATACTTTTTTCATGAACAGCAATACAGTTGCCTGCTTTTTCTACATTATTTTCAGGGAATTGGATATTTTCCCCTGGAGAAACTCTTAAAAATGTATTCTTAATATTTTTATCACTTTTTATCTCTTCTAAACCATAAACATGCTTTATTTTTCCAGGAATTGAGATAAATGCTCTTTCAGCAGATGTTCTGCTTCCTATTGGTTTTAAATTACCAGGGTCCTGACCCACTGCAATTTTTAAGGCTTCTTTTGTTAATTCAACTCCGGAAGAATAAGGATATGTCCAGCCTGACATATAACCACCGGAAAGTCTTGCTGCAAGCTCACCTACATAAGCTCTTCCCCTGCTGTATTTGATATCTCCTTTTGCTGTACCTTCAGTTATCCCTAAGGCATGGACTGCTGATTTAAAAGTGGAAATAACTTCTAAATACTGGAGTTTATCCAAATTAGAAGGAATAGTATGCCCCATCTCTATAAAATAGGGAGGGTAATAAATATGTCTGTCAGCAATGCCGCAGACAGTTATTTCTCCCTTATATATTATAGCGTCAATACTGAATTCGGGTCCATCAAGATATTCTTCTATAATAACTCTACCTGATCTGGAATATCTCAATGCTTCTGTAACAGCATTTCCAAGTTGATTACAATTTTCAACTTTTTTAATACCTCTCGAACCCATATTATCAACAGGTTTAACCACAACTGGAAATATAATTTTTTCACTCTCCAGATTTTTACAATTTACATCAGCCAGGGATTTGACTGATATAAAACCTGGAGAGTTTACCCCACTTTTTTTGAATGCCTGTCTCATTTCAAATTTATTACTTGCCTTTATAGCTGATTCAACTGTAATTCCAGGAAGATCTGCTGCATCAGCAACCCTTGCAACTAATTCTGAAAAATCTGTCCCGGCCGTAAAAACACCATTAAGACCGATTTTCTTTTTGTATTCCAGTGCAGCTCTAATTATACCTTCTGTATCTTTTAAATCAATGTTTTCAAAATATGTGGAGATTTCTCTCCCGGGTACACCTGCATTCCCATCAGCAACGATAGTAATCCAACCCATTTCATTGGCAGATTTTATTGCAGGAAGCTGCATTGTTCCACCACCAAGTATTAGTATAATAGTATCAGTCATTTAGTTCCTTCATTTTTTCTGTATAAACCTCGAAAGTATCACCTAAGCCAAATATTTTACTTATTATAACAAATATACTATACCCCAATTTTGTTTTAAATAGAGGAAATGATGAAAACCTTTCAGGGTGATGCCCGGTTATTCTAATTTTCTTAACTTTAAAACCGAATCTGCTAAGAACTCCTTCTGTAATATCCGGATTCCATACTGTAATATGATCCAGGGGACTGTTATTTAAAAACTCGTCCTTTTTCTTTAAAGCACTTATTCCGGAACTATTTGGTGTAGAAAAGGCAAAAATCCCACCAATATTTAAAAGTTTATTAGCCCTGGAAAGTATTAACTCTAAATTTGAAAAATGCTCTATTACATACCACATGGTAATAACATCAAAGCTATGACCAATATTTACACTTTCAAAAGAACCTTTTAAAATGGGCAAAGAAAGGTTTCTCCTGACATAGTTTACAGCATCAGAAATAATCTCAACCCCTGTTGGAGAAAATCCATATTTTTTAGATTCCACTAAGAATGGACCATAAGCGCAACCAACATCGAGTAATTTCAAATTAAAAGTATTATTTCGATTATTAATTATTTTTGATTTCATCTTTTTTAAAATTTTAAGTCTTGGAACTGCTAAACTTTGTATGTTCTCAAAATCTTCCAAATATGTACAGCCATACTGATTTTTATATTCATCAAAAAAATATTCTTTCCTGTAGCTGTCTCTTATGGGAAAAATTTTCACCTGATATGTTATGCCGCATTCAGGACAATTATAGAAGTTTCTGGACTCGAAACGACTAATAATATTACTTGAACCACCTACATGATGACATACAGGACAACTTGTACTGCTGATATTGAGTTTTTTAATAAAATTATCCAGGGCAGTATAAGTTGCCGGGATATATTTTTCCTGAAGAGCATTAAAGTCCTGACCAATCTGTAAAAATTGTTCAAGTTTATTTTTATCCGGTTTTTTAATTCCTATATCCACAAAATTACATTTTTTAGATAGTTTATGGTGATAAATTGTGGGGTTCAATAAAAGAAAGGGAACACCTGAAGCCAGTGTTTCAAAAGCTGTTAAACCAAAACTTGTAAAAACCAGATCATACTCATAGATTACTGACTTAAGATTATCTATACTGTCAAAAAATTTGATATCATTTTTATATTCAGATATATCGAAGCTATTTTTTCCAAGTACTGTTATTTTTGAAGATGTAAAATAATTATTTTCTTTAATAAAATCTAAAAGAGCTTTAGTAAGAGAAATATTATCTTCACCTCCAAATGTTATTAGGATTTTTTTAAAATTTGAAGTATTTTGATACAATCTTCTTTCAGGCAGTTCCATAAGGCCGACAGAAGAATAATTTGCTTTTACAGAATATTCCAGGGATGGGATAATATCTATTAAATAATCAAATTCTTCTCTTGAAGTACCACCCTCATCTATACCAATTAGAAATCCTTTTTCCTTCAGAGAGAAAACCAGATCTTCCGGAGTTTCCATATAATCTACTACAATATAGTTCCATGTTTTTTGTTCAGGCAGTGTTTTTAAAATTAAATCATTTCTGTCAATATTATTTTTCAGCATTTTTTCAAATAAATGAGGTATTTTATAAATTGGAACATATACAAATACAGTAGAGTCTTTTTTTAGTTTTTTATATAAATTTATAATCCGTCTAAGGTGACCGGTTCCGTTACCATCTAAACAGGAAGGAATCAGGAGATATGAATTAGCCCACATACATTAAAGAGCCATTGCATAGTATTTATCATTGCTATTCAATTTCAGCCATGATACCAATTCCTCTATTCCAATAGGCTGACCATGGTAAATTTGTTCATAAATTTTTTTAATTTTGTAATAATCTTCTTCAGTATCAAGAGTTACTCTTTGATTAGGACAAAAATATTCAGCTGGTGCAGGAACTCTTTGTATTAAAAATTCACTTTCTCTAAAATATAAATATGGACTTACATGTTCCTGTTCATAAGCATCGTAAGATAATCTGTTCGCTTTTAATACCGCTTGTGCATTTAAAATTTCCACACCGGTACCAAGAGGGATTCCAGTAAAACCACTGTAATCAGCTTGATTTTTAAGATGATATTCTAAAATTTTATTTGCCAGTATTCCGGAGACCAAAGGATTATCTCCAGTTGCTCTTATTACAGTTGATACAGAAAAATATTCTATAGCATCAGCATATCTTTTGAGAACATTATCTTTATCACCAACAAATATTTCAAATCCCCATTTCTTTGAAAGCGGTTTTAATTGTGAAACACTCGAAGAATCTGTTAGTAATGCAAATACATTTGTATTTACATTTTTTAAACTCTGCATAGCCTGTTCTATTACAGTAAGAGACCCCAGGGGAAGAAGAGCTTTCCCTGGTAACCTGGTGGAATCCAAACGCACCTGTAAAAATAGTCCCGTCATGATTCCTTTACCTCCCAAAGTTCTGTAATTTGTCTGGCATCACAAATATATCGGAATTTGTTAATTTCCACCCATTCTTTGGCTGCATTAAATTCCTTTAATGCAGTAATTAGTCCGACTCCTGATTTTGTAAAATATTGTAAAAACTTACCCCGGCCGATTGATGCACTGTCACCGGAAAACCGAAGGACAAGGTTTTTAAGATAGAACATTTTATAATTTTTATCAGGTGTTGTATCTTCAGGAATTTGTTCTATCAGGTATTCTATTTTAAGACCAGTATTAAATTTTATGGACTCTCCCCACATATGGACTCTAAATCCAAAATCAAGCTTCTGCCAATACTGATTTTTAATGTTTATATCAAATCCTCCACTTAAAAGAAACTTTTCTTTATTGTAGATACCTGCATAATCAAAAGGGAAAAGACTTTCGGCTCCATTAGCTGATGGCATAAGAGAAATCATTTTCAACCTGCTTCCATAAAACGAAGGAGCCATCAAAGAGGGTACTGTCTCATATTTTGTACTTTGCAATATTGCAACAGTACATAATTCATCAGTTTTATCTATTTGATTTAAAAACTTCTCAGTAAATCTATAAGCGGGTCGCATATCATCCCAGAAGACCATAACATATCTTCCTGATGTTTCTATAATACCAATATTTATCTGTTCGCCAGGAGTAATATTTTTACCGAGAATCAAAAACTTTACCTGAGGGAATCTCAGAGCAAGAGCCTCAACATCATATGTAGCTGAAGGTCCCTGAACAGACAAAATTTCCACATCACCCAAAGATTCCAGATGTTTAAGATACTCAGCTTTATAGGGCCTGCCACCCCTGTTTAGAACAAGTACACTCAAAACAGGAGAGAGACTCAATTTTTTATCACTTTTCTTTCCACCAACTATTGTATAGGGAATACGAGGATTTTTAGAAGTTGTAGGTATAGTATTCATCACATCCCCTGCATATTTCAGGATAATCTTTGTTTAAATGATCAATATATTTACTATTACTTCTTTCCCATATTTCAGAAAGTTCATCAGCAAAAATATTCCCCTGCAGATAATCAGCTTTTATATCCTCCCTGCATAAGGGGACACTTCCATCGATTAATATATTTAAATCTCTTTTTAAATGCCAGCATGGGAATCTATTTACAGGGGAAAGATCAGTTACTCTTAAATCCGGTAAAATTCCGCAAAAATCATCATGTTTTTGGATAATAACACTAAAACCCTTATCCTTCCAGGATCTATAAAATTTTTCAAGGAACTCTTCCTGATCTTTCATCCTGACAGATTGTATGTATAAATTTTCAGGAAATAATTTCTTCAGCAACAAAGCAGTGCTGTTAGCCTCATCCCATCCTTCGCCTCTAAGCTCTCTATAGGACTCAGGGTTCTGAGCATCCAAAGAAAGAATCCAGTCAATTCTTCCATGTGATATTTTGGATATTTTTTCCAAAACTTCATTCTTCCATCCAATACCCGAAGTTTCTATAATTAATGAAAATTTTTCATACTCCAAAAGAGCATTGATAATACCTAAAATATTTGAATGCAGTGAAGGTTCTCCCCACATAGAAATACTAAACACAGCATCATCACTAAAATCTTTTACTTTTGCAAGAATAATTCCCCACTGATCCAGGGACATCTCATCTTTAATATTTATAACATCCCCTGCAACTTTAGGATAAGGACAGTATGAGCAGGACTGAGGACATGCACCACATATTTGTACATTAACAAATGACGGTTCCAGCCTTAATAAATCCTGTTTTGTTTCGAGTAAATTTACAATTGATTCCTCAGTAATGATTTTATCTGTTTCAAGATTCTCCATTATCTTATTTAGCTGATTAAAATTTCGTTTAGTATCCGCTGCCAATGAAACTCTAAGCATTCTCTGATCGATTTTTGATATTTCTGTCTCAATATCAAAAGAATTTATATCTTTCTGTATTAGTTCAAAAATAGATTGTCGATTATTTCTTATCCGGTTTTTCTCTGAAAGTGTTCCCAGTTGATCTAAAATAGTTTTTTTTAGTATTTCAGGTGCCATACCATATGGATAACCATCTGCAAAACTATATGATGCAAAATACTTAATATGATTTTTATACATTTTTAAGGAAAGACCAATATTGATTAATGGAGTATCCCCATATAGATAAAAAATATTTTCAGAATCCCCAATTTCATCTTTAAATATTTTAATAAGATCGCTCATATAAGATCCTGATATATGTACTAAAACAAAATCCCCTTTTTGAGAAAAATCTTTATCTGCAATTACTACAATTTTATTAACATCAGGTAATTTTATACTTGCATTTAATATTGATTGAAAAGCAGTGTCTCCACCAGGAAGCTTTAAGTAGGCATACTTTGTTAGTTTTACGGCATTTATGAAAACTGTTGTACTCATACCCTCTCCTATCGGCAATAACAGGCATATATTAAAAAATTAACTTTATAAAAACACTATATCTTCAGGCCTGGCAATTACATCTTTTCTCCCTTTACCTAAAAGGGATGAAATTTCTTTGCTATGATGGCCTATAATATTTTCAAGTTCGGTACTGTTAAAATTACTAACAGCATTTGCAATTCTATTTATAGAAACTACATCTCCTTTGTTAAAGACGCCATCAATTGAAATAATTCCAGCAGGTAGAAGGCTATTTTTATTCCGCAAAGCTTTTAAAGCACCGTCATCAATCTTTATACTTCCCTGGGGAACACTGTTTAATATCCATCTGGATCTTGCAGATAGTTTGTTTCCTCCTAAAAAAACTGTCCCCTCATCTTCGCCATCTAATAAACGGCTTAAAATATCCGGTTTTTCTCCATGAGCCAGGATAGTTCTGCATCCGGCACGGGATGCTATTCCCACTGCCTGGAGTTTTGTTTTCATACCCCCTGTAGAAAATTCACTCCCTTCAGAACCTGCAAAAGCAAAAATATCCTCTGTTAGCTCTTTTACACTTGATATAAGAAGAGCATCAGGGTTTTCCCGGGGATCAGAATTATACAAACCATCTATATCTGTAAGAATTATCAGTAAATCAGCATCAACCTTGCTGGCAATAAGGGCACTAAGTCGATCATTATCTCCAAAAGCAGAACCAATTTCATCTGTAGAAACAGAATCATTCTCATTAAATATTGGAATAATTCCAATAGACAGAAGTGTTTCTACTGAGTTTCTGAGATTTAAAAAAGTGATTCTGTTGGAAAATACTTCCCTGGTTAATAAGACC
>Ga0209633_10006487_pt1 | contig 10008 bp, 11 predicted proteins | sample Cruoilmetagenom1_FD_187290 | JGI IMG/M metagenome (GOLD analysis project Ga0209633, IMG submission 187290) | Oil polluted marine microbial communities from Coal Oil Point, Santa Barbara, California, USA - Sample 1 (SPAdes) (version 2) | ecosystem: Environmental > Aquatic > Marine > Oil seeps ... | reverse complement strand
GGTTCTAAGAGGGGCTGGGGCCAACTGATGTATGGTTGAAATACTGTGACACCGCCGGGAAACCAGGCGGAAAACTGTGAAAACAAACCTCAACCTGGAGCATCGGAAGAAACCGGTCTACTCGACAACTTTATTAGATCGAAATAAATGAACATGAGCACAATGTTTTAATACTTGAGCTTTGCCAAAAATCAGTATTGCTAAAAAAAGTGTTAACTACTTTTGTATTCAAATGAAGGATGCCAAAAATTTGGATAAAAATTTGTGGGCTTGCTGAAGAATCGGATATTCTTGCTTGTGTTGATTCAGGTATAAATACAGTGGGATTCCTATTGTCCACAAAACCGCACATTAATTGTAACAGAGATAAATTGTCACTCAACAGGGCTAAAGAACTAATTGAATTCACCAAAGGGAAGATTACATCATGCCTTCTCATTCATGATAAATCAATCGTCGATATCCAGAAAAATATAAAAATATTGAATCCTGAAATGATCCAGATTCAATCTTCTCTGGATATAGGTGCGCTTCTTAGAATCAGAGACTTGAACCCAGATATTAGACCTCGTTATTTCCACCCATTTTGAGGGCCAAAAAATGGACATTTCGCCGTATCAAAATAGTGCTCAATTGAACGGGCGGAAGATAACTATCTGATATTACTAGCTGCCCGTAAATCGAGAGTGTCCAATTTTTATCTGAGAGCGTGTTTTTTTGTCTGAAACAACTGTATTCCCAGGGTATTTTGGACATGGATAATTTTTGATGTAACGAGGTCTGGATATAGAGATATCGAAGTCATTTACAATACCGCGAGATAAACATGAAGTGAAATACGAAACTATAGCGTCCTTTATTAATAAATTTATTGAACATGGAGTTATTGACTACGTATTACTCGACACTAAGAATAAATTGGGACGAGGGGGTACCGGCAGAACTCACGATTGGGATATATCAAGAAGGCTCGTTAACGGTATTGATACGAAATCTATTCTTGCAGGTGGGCTTAACACTCTTAATATCCACAAGGCAATTAATCAAGTGAGACCGTTTGGCATTGACGTGATGAGCGGTGTTTCAATTTCACGTGGAGTAAAAGATCATCAGGCCATTGCAGATTTAGCATGGAGGGCGAGATATGGTCATCAGTGAAAGGGAATTTGCTAAAAAATATGACGATGCTCTCTCAGACATTTTAGTATCCTGGAGATACGCAGATTTTAGTTTCATCGATATTCGATCCAGAGCAATTAAGTGGTTAGCAAATTTTGATAACAAGGAAACCGATGATGCCTTTATGATATTGAGCCAAATCAGGGTAGTATCTCCTAATACAATTATTCATGCAATTGAAAGTCTAACACACCAAATTCGTTTGAGGATCGGAAATGATTTTTTAGTAATTTCTTCTCTTGAGGATGCTCTGGTTCAAGTGGCACTCAGTTTTAATATATGTTGTCACGGAAACTATCTAATCAAAAATGTAAACCGATAGCCAGAGAAATCGATCATATCGTTAAACTCAACTTTGAAACTTAATTTTCAAAAATTATTTCGGGCCTATGACCTAAAAAAAGGCACCTGTGTGACCGGATCCGTCACAGGATACTGATATGACTGTTCCCAAACCTATAAAAGGGAGCATTCGTCTTGTTTATTTATCCGAAAATAGATGGAGATGTATTGGTTGCAATAACCAAAAGGCCTGGGAAACGGGTATAAAGGGAAAGACGGTTGTTTACAATTCTCAATAGTCTTCGACCTTATGTATCCCAATTATATGTTGCAAATGTGTGTGTCTAAATGGTGTTTTATCAGTTCTTTTATACGATTCATTGTGAAAGACTACCACATTACAAAGATTAGAAATTGTCGATCCTACATCCAGGGAATAGTGGATTCTGTTTTTTTCTAAATCGTATATCTCTTCGTCAAGGGTGAAAACTCCAATACCACCAATCTTTAAGGTTTGTATTATTCTGTGCAATGCAATATTTACATCCACTAGGAAAAGAGTGTTGAGGCAAACAATTATATCAAACGAACTATAGCTGAAAGGTTTAGGTAAGTCTAAAAGATCCCCGACAAAAAATTTGCAATCTGGGTATGATTTGGAAGCCGACTTGATGAATTCTGGGTTAATATCGATGCCATACGGGGTGAATCCAAGTTTTTTTAATTCGCCAACTTCTCGACCTTGCGCACAACCAACATCAAGTAATGAAATCCCTTCTGATTTCGATTTCATGCGAATGATATTTGAAACTTTATCAGCAATACTTATTCTGTCGAGCCAGTGGGAGCTTTCATTCATTATCTTTCTCGCTTCCTCAACATGAAATAAAGCCGATCTATTTGAATATTCGGACATTAAGCACCTATTCGTAAAATTGTAGGCATAGGTAGATGAGGCGCTGTAACCTCAACGGCATATAAAAACATCAGCCATAAGCGTGTGTTTGTTTAAGGTTAATTGTAATTTCGTATGAAGATGGCTGTTTTTTAAAATTTTTTATAATTATGTCAGGATTTCCGACTTACTAAAATAGATTCATTTTTTTCTCGATTTCGGTCTATATCTCCAAAGATGGTTCCAAGGAGGGGCTTTGTCGGGTTGACCGTTATTTCTGCCATCAGCCCAAATAATCGAGAGTGTGTTATTGGGACATTGAAAATGGTAAGCGATTAACAGGCCACAATTGCCATATCCAAGTGGAAAAGCTGGGTTTGCTCTTTTCCCAATGACCTCTATCATTTTTCTTTCTTGTTTTGTAAATTTTTGATGATCTTCAATCGATATGGCGTCGTATTCAGATAAAGTTAATACATTATCATAAAAATTTTCTTCGAAATTTTCTCTGGCCTTTTTTGAAATTGTTATAGCAGCAACCAATACAAGTGAACTGCTATCTATTTTGCCTTTAAGATGGGGTTTCCAAATAGTTTTTATAAACTGGTTCCCACTACCGTATGTGTCATTAAAGAAAAGTATGGGCTTTTTTTCACCTAAAACTTTACCTATTTGACTAATTCTTAAACATTGGTCGTCATTCATTTCAAATAGCTTATTAATTGAGTATGAATGATAGATGGCGCTATCAATAATTGTTTCAGGGAGAATTAAATATAAATCCTCAAACCGAAAATTATTTTTCCTGAGTATATTATTAATCTCTGGTTTTAGAGATCTTACAGCATCTTGGAAACGCTGGTCAGAATAGAATTCTATATTAAAAAAGACCTTAAGAGCCAAAGGTTTTTCTTCATCTTTAAAATTTTCGATCCAGCTTTCAAATTTTTTATGGAAGTCAGTGTTGTTAAGTCCCCAGCGGTTTAATTTCTTTTCAATTGTACGGGCATCACCTAAATTCAAGTTTTTAAGGAACGAATCTTTTGTATTCCAAAGAATTTTTCTAGGCAAATACTTGTCTTCAAGCATTTTGTACCTTAAATCCTCTTCCTTATCAAACTTGGTAAGCATCTTTTCAGCATCTGACCAATTAATAACCCCATTTTTAAGCAGCTCTTCGACCCATTCAATTTCCCAAACCTGCTTATATAAAAAGCTTGTGAATCTATGAAATCCATCCGAATGATATTGGACGAATCCCATTTTGTCAGATAACTCCCTAACCACCTCTAACTTCTTACTCTCATTTCCGAAAATAATTGTGATAGGCTCATTACTATTGGTATTAGTTTTTTGAAGTTCGCGAGAGAATGCTGCAAGCTTATCAATGTCGCCAACTAAAAGGGTATGAGATTTATGATGTGATTTCTCGATCTTTATCTTATCTTCAATCAACTTAATCGGATTTTTCCATTTTTCGTTTAGGAAAGTAAAAATTTGATGAAAAGAATTTTGGTATTTTTCATCCATGAAATTGGAAAACCCATCTAATAATATCTTGTTCTGCAAGTCGCTAGTTTGTGATTCAGAGGGATCTCTTTTAGCTGTGACAATAATTCGAAGATCTTTTTCGCCAGATGAAATAGGACTCAAATTTACTGGGCGGCGATTAATGCAGACTATTTCTTTATCGCTTGTTTCGGATTTATTGCCAACTTGTATAAGGCGACTATAAAATATGAACTGTTCATCAGCTATGTAGTGAATAAAATCTTTATAAGTTGATAGTCCGCTCCTTGGATCATTTTGGCTACAAGTATATCTCTCAATTGGTTTACATGTATATCTCTCAATCGGAATATCTTCCAGATAGCAAAAAAGCATTTTTTTGAGAAGAGTAGAACCAAAATTATACTTTTGGAGATTGCCATTTACATCTTTTATCTGGATTTCTTTCGTTAGGTGTTCCTTCATCATATTCCATTTTTCTTTTCCAGTGGGCCATTTATCAATAACGTTATAAATCATTTCATGTCTTAATATAACCTTTACTTTGACAATATTTGGTTGGTTTGCGATATAGTCGTAAAGCTCAACAAAAGTTTTCTTATCAGAAAATGCGAGCAAATCACTATTAAATAGCCAGATTTCTCCAGGCTCATTTTCAAAATGTTTTTCTATATATTTGCTACAACTGGGGATATCATCGACTGCAATCGCGTTTCTTTGCTTAGAATATTCACGCCAGAATGAATTTAAATTGTTTCTGGTTGTATCCATTTTTAGAATCCTATGATGTAGAAAAATCTATCTATAATCAATTATATATTTAAAATCGATAAAGTAGACTTAAATTGCGTTGGGCTGACATTACCACATCTTTAGAATCCTGAGTCATATAAAGCATTAAAATTGAGCATAGTAAATAATCCTTTTCAATTCATAATATTTAATCAGACGGAATTACATACTAATAAGCTTTTCTGTCGTTAATGCTAAGACGATAGAATTTAATCGCTTTTTATACACTCAAAATAACTAACGATATTTTTGGACGGTTAATAACATGAACTCCCTAAACACGAAACGGTAATAAAAATTATCTCCCATTGACTCAAAAGTAGTATTTAAATATTTCCATATGAATTCTGGTCCGCGATTTAAATGAATCCTTCATAAATCTTTTAATATAGACCTTAGTTCAACCCTCAAGTCTATAGAGCTAAATACCATTAAGATTATAATCTAAAGGGAAAAGTCTGTCCTTGCAGAGCTACGTTTACTTAGACATTTTATCGACTCGTTAATTCAGTTGACGATCCATTTCCACCTTTTTTTAGCCTCTCAAACGCGCTACTAACCGTTTCGGTACCTTACAAATAGATCATTTACTAACAACAAAAAGAAAAAATTTCCAATTGATTCTCCTGTAAGAATAATTGACATTTAAAGCTTTAAGTACACTATCAATATCTTTCCAACAAAAGTTTGGTTCATGGGACAAATGTTGTTGCCAACCATTACTGTTAAAAAGTTGCTTCTCGACTTTTAGTTCATGAAGAGTTTGTTTTAATTTCTTATTTAAGAACCCTTTAATACAAACAGTCAAAAAATATAATTGGTAAATAAGATTACGGTGAAAATCAGATTTCCTAATGCCTGTGGATTCAAGGTCCAGAATTATTAATTTTCCATTGGGTTTAATTAGATTCAATAAGTTTTTGATTACTATTCTTAAATCCAGACAATGGTGTATTGAACGGTTTACGATAATAGAATCGCAAGATGATGGCCAAAGAATATTATTTAGCTCTTCAATTGATCCTTTTGCATATCTAATATTTTTATGGGAATTTCGTGATCTTGCCACATCAATAATTTTTGATGATATATCGAAAGCTTGTACATTCTTAGCGAAATTTGATAATTTAATTGTTAAATCGCCTGTGCCGCAACCGGCATCAACGATGGTTTCGCATTTTTGTGGTAACGAGCTTATAATAGCGTCATCATACAAACGTGCAGTTGGTGGTATGCTATCTTCTATCGCTATTAAATCATAGTCTGTGGCAATTTTTTTTGTAAAGTTACTTACGTTCATTGTTGAGATGCTCTATTATTTCTAAGGTATATGCTGACTTATAATCGAAATCAGATTCAATAACGTTTTGATCGCGTAAAATTGTGTATAAATTTTCCCAACCATCATTGGTCATAGATCCAAATTTAGCGGTATCTTCACCAAAAATAAATTCATTTAGGCTTTGAACAACCCTGATTTCATGATCCATATTCAGACCATCATTCTTTTTAATTGCCAATTCAACGATTACGTTTAGATCACCTTCCAATGCTTTAATCCATGAAGATTTAATTATTCTCAGAAAAGAAACAAGAGCTCTTTTGTTATTTTTATAAAAATCTTCTCTACAAAAATAGACATTTCCATAAACTGATAATCCGGAATCTGGCGCTGATATAGTATTTACATCATAACCTTTTTCTTTTGGTAATAATAGATCATTTGTTAGATAACCAGGATAAACGTCGATGGAACCGGAGAAGAAAGACGTTAAATCAAATTTAACAGGAATTTCATTTACGTCGCTTTTTGAAAGTCCTGCTTTATTAAGCAAAGCTCGATAAATAGGCTCTACATCTGTGCCATACTTCACGCCAATGTTTTTTCCCTTAAAATCTTCTATCGCCTTTATTCCAGACCCGACCATTGATACGAAGCCTACAGGTGATTTTTGATATTGAACAGCAAAAGCTACGAGTGGAACACCATTTTTTCTGGCAAACAAAATTTGATCAGCACCTGCGATACCAATTTGATCTGATCCTGATACTACTAACTTAATCGGATCGATTTCAAATCCACCAGGGCTAATACTTACGGTCAATCCATTATCTGTCCATCTGTTTTCTGATTCTGCAAGTAGTTCCCCTGCCCAGCCAGAATACCAAAGCCATTTTAATCGTAAATTAATTTTAGATAATTCTGATGGATTGCCATCGACTGCCGTTGGTCCTGAATTTATGAAAAAATAAGCAGAAATTGCAATGACAATAGCGATTGAGAAAGCAACAAAATACCTTTTGAAATTCATATTTAATGCTCCATCAGTCATTAATTAAATTTCTCAAAGAAAAGCTCCATGGGACTGTAACATATTCAATAAATACCACTAAGAAATATAGTAGCATACTCAGCAAGGAAACAGAAATAATGTATAAAAACATTGAAGGTGTATCAACATGAAATGATGCTAACATTATCTTAAATCCAAGGCCAGAATTAGCTGACGCGAATTCAGCAACTACTGCTCCTATTACAGCAAATACAACCGCAATTCTGAAAGATGTAAATAAATATGGGAGACTATTTGGCAGACGTAGCCATATAAACGTTTGAAACGTCGAAGCTCCAAAAGATTTAAATAGGTCAACTCTTTCAGGATCAACTTCTTTCATGCCCTTTAATGAACTAATTAGTATCGGGAAAAAACAAATCAAAGCAGATAGTATTATTTTTGGTAAAATACCGGCTCCAAACCAGATAACTAATAATGGAGCAATAGCCACAACAGGAATTGTTTTCATTGCAATAGCATAAGGCAAAAACGAGATTTCAAGAAATTTATAATGTACAAAAATTATTGCAAAAAAAATAGCAGTTATTCCTCCTAAAAAAAATCCACCTATAGATTCAAAAAAAGTTACAAAGAAATCCCTCCAAAAGCCACTACCAATTTTATTTGCTGACTCAATTATATCAAATGGACTCGGTAAAATATAGCTTGGAATGGAGAAAAATTTAGTTGCTATAATCCATCCAAATATAATAATAACTAAAATGAATACTGGTAAAATTTTGTCAAAATGATTGTTCATTTTAAGCTATGCTTTTTTACGCCAACTTTTAGTGCGGATCTTAATTCAGTTAACGAATGCAGAAAAACCTTCTCTAAACGATTAGAAAATTTTCTTGGCCGTCCCAATGACACAGATACAATATTTGAAACGGATGTAGGACGTTGTCCTAAGACAGCGACTTTGTCGCAAAACAAAATTGAATCTTCAAGCGAATGGCTAACATGTATGATTGTAAGAGATAATTCTAAAGAGAATACTTGAAGAAGTTCCAATAATTCCTCTTTAAGTATTTCATCGAGAGCACTAAATGGTTCATCAAGCAACAGTATTACTGGTTTTGTCATTAAACATCGCACTAAGCTAACACGTTGTTGCATACCGCCTGATAATTCATGAATCTGATATTTTTTGTATTCTAACATTCCAGCAATATCGAGTAGGCTATCAATCCTTTTTAGATTCTTTTTATTTATTGCCCCAGCAATTTGTACCGGAAGTAAAATATTGTCATATACATTTCTCCAGGGTAATAAAACAGGTTTCTGAGTTAGAATGGCTACTTGCTTTTTCTTTCTAGCTATTTCTGGCCGTACTCCATTGATGAATATACTTCCAGATTGAGGGTTAGGAGCCAAATCAGAGGCAAGTTTTAGGATGGTTGTTTTTCCACATCCAGAGGGACCAACAATTCCAAAGATCTCCTTTTTTCCGACACTAAAAGTTAAGGAATTCAGAACATGAGTATCCTGACCTTTGTTATTCTTATATGAGAAGGATATATTTTTGAAGTCTATCACGTCTAATTAAAATGCCTATAATACTATTGATAATAATTTATGATTTTAATTTTCAACAATGTTGACATAATTTTCGATTTATATATCAATGGATTTTGATTGATACTGAATGTCTTAAGTAAACGAAATATTTTAATTTTACAAGTCTGGATATTCAAATTCAATGAAGATTAATCCGCAAAAATTACCGATAATGCCCCAATATGTCAAATCGTGAGCGTCCTGTCTTCCTTATTTCCCAGATATCCCCGAATAGATTGGATTAGCAACCCTCCTATAACTTGTACCAGGACGATGGAATTGGCCAGGACCGCCACTCTCCAGTTGTCAGAAAGACAGGCTGATCTCCGATCCCACGCCATTGATTTTATCACGACCAGGTTAGCGCCGGCGTTCCACAAGAATGATGGCAAACATACGCCGATGAAGGGGCATCCAGTATTCATTTCACAGCATGCGACCGCTACATGCTGTCGGGGATGTCTTTGGAAATGGCACCGGATTGAAAAAGGCAATTTAACAGCTGATTTATCTATTCCGAACGAATCTAACAGGGACAGCGGATGCCTTTTTTGGTTTGGTTTTTTGTATATTAATCTTATCCAAAATCTTATCTCGTAAAAGGGAACTCAAACGGTGAATAAATCTCTGTCGATCCCTCGGCGTTTTGAAACGAATGGCCAGAGAGCCTTCTTTTAAACAAATATCCGTAATTCCCTTCAACGCCCTATATCCGTGTATATTTTTTATCCCGGAACGGATAAGGTCAGCAGCCATTTTAAAAGTTTTTCCATGCAAGGGAGTCAAATCAATAGTTAATGAATTAAGATAGATGACTTTCATTTCTTCCTCCTATGAAAATTATACAAATCGTTTGTTGGAAAATTTCACCCAGCTTTCAACTGATTTTTTTTTAATAAATCCCCATCTGGTGTTTTCGACCTGAAACATGCACCAACCCATATTTAATAGCTCAGATGCCAAATTATTTAGAAATACAGTATCAACAATATTTCTTTTACAGATTTTTGAAATGCTGACTAAAGAAAGTTGGAATCGAGTGTTTCTGCGCCCACGTTCCTGTTCAATCGTTGGTACAGTTTCATTTATAAGCTCAGCAGTTTCCTCTGCCGTTAATGACATGATGCGCTCCTACATTTTGATTAAGTTATAGGTAAATACATAATCAGCATGGTCATAATGTGCTATATAGACAAAAAATAGTTACCATGCAACCTAAAAATAGGTAAAAAATATTGGCATCCTTCATTTGTCAGTTAACACTTTTTAAAAAAGTCCGGCTTGAGACAAAATATTTGGATTAAATTTTTTCAAATTCAACACTAACCGGTTAAAGCATTTTTCATTATTTAGTTATTGTTTCATTTTTTGCGGGACAAATCACCTCTATCTTGTTATTAACAAAGTGGATACTAACCTAAACAACAAGACAGAGGTGATTCTTTTGCGTCAAGG
>Ga0209633_10006485_pt1 | contig 10011 bp, 9 predicted proteins | sample Cruoilmetagenom1_FD_187290 | JGI IMG/M metagenome (GOLD analysis project Ga0209633, IMG submission 187290) | Oil polluted marine microbial communities from Coal Oil Point, Santa Barbara, California, USA - Sample 1 (SPAdes) (version 2) | ecosystem: Environmental > Aquatic > Marine > Oil seeps ... | reverse complement strand
TCAGTACTTGAAGGATTTAATGAGTTCCTGAAAACAGGATACACCTATAGAAAAAAAGATATTCACAATGCCATAGATAGTGCTAAGGAATTTATACTATTACACCAGTTATTTTTGTCTGACCGAACAGGAGAAATAATAAATAAAAACTTTCTTAAGCTAACGTATCCGAGTCGATGGCGTTATGATATTCTAAGAGCATTGGATTATTTCCAACACGCAAAAGTAAAATGGGACGATAGAATGAAACCGGCAATACAATTATTATTAAACAAGCAGAACAAAGATTCGACTTGGAACACACAAGCAAAGCATCCAGGACAAGTTCATTTTGAAATGGAAAAAGCTGGAAAACCAAGCAGATGGAACACATTGAGAGCAATGGGAGTATTGAAACATTTTAAAATAGAAAAACTACAAAAATATAATATGTAACCTGCCTGCGCCAGGCAGGTTCATGCTAGTTTTAGAACTTCGTTTAAATGCTTTATAATAAGTTTTTGATCCTGATAGCTATCGAGAGACTAGCTGACTTCGAGGGCACTGGATTAGCTGGTTTTAAGCCACATTAACTATACTTGAACTGCTAGAGTGTTTATCACAATATCTTATTCAACCTTTTTTAACCCCATTTTCTCTGCTTCTATTATCATAAATTGATAAGCTTCATCATAATCATTTCTAATCTCACCTTCTAGAATAGCATTCTTTATTACCTCTTTTAAAACACCAATTTCTCGACAAGGTTTTAAATTAAATGCTTTCATAATAAGCTCTCCGGTAATAGGTGGTTGAAAATTTCTAATTCTATCTCGCTCTTCTACTTCCTTAATTTTCTGCCTAACGAGTTTAAAATTGTTTCTATATCTGCTAAGTTTTTTAAGATTTTTTGTCGTAATGTCTGCCTCACAATGTGTCATTAGATCATCTATTTCATCACCTGCATCAAATATCAATCTGCGAACAGCAGAATCGGTCACATTCTCGGCTAATACTACTGGCCTTGAGCTTAGTAATACTAATTTCTGCACATATTTCATCTTTTCATTTAATGGCATTTTTAAACGCTTAAAAAGTTTATAAACCATTTTAGAACCTACAAATTCGTGCGTGTGGAATGTCCATCCTATTTTCTTATCAAACTTTTTAGTTGGCGCCTTACCAATGTCATGTAAAAGAGCAGTCCAACGTAACCATAAATTGTCTGTGTTTTGAGAGATATTGTCAACTACCTGCAGGGTGTGATAAAAATTATCTTTATGTGATTGCCCTTTCTCCTCTTCTACTCCTTTTAAATCGGTTAATTCAGGTAAAAAACGTTCAAGTAATTTCGTTTGTTCCAATAATCTAAAACCAATAGAAGGTTTGTCTGCCAATAAAATTTTATGAAGCTCATCAACAATACGTTCTCGAGTAATTATATCAATTCGCTCTGCATTTTGAGTAATAGCTTCTAGTGATTTTTGTTCAATAATAAAGTTTAATTGAGTAGCAAAGCGGATAGCACGCATCATCCGTAAAGGGTCATCTGAATAGGTAATATTCGGATCTAAAGGTGTTCTAATGATCCCTGCTTTTATATCTTCAACTCCATTAAATGGATCTAGCAACTCTCCACAATTATTTTCATTTAAACTCAATGCCAATGCATTAATGGTGAAATCTCGCCTGTTTTGATCATCATACAATGTCCCTTCTTCTACTTCAGGATTTCTACTATTCTCATCATAAGACTCTTTACGAGCACCTACAAACTCTACTTCAATACCTTTATATTTGAGCATTGCTGTGCCGTAAGTCTTAAAAATTTGAATTTTCGGATTGGTAGGTAATAGCTCTGCCACTTTCTTAGCCAAGGCTATACCACTACCTACAGCTACGATGTCAATATCTTTTGCTCCGCTATCTCTTTTCATTAAAAAATCGCGAACAAAACCTCCTATAACATAAGAATCTAATTGTAAGGCTGTGGATGCTTCTGCTATATAATTAAATATATCGTGTGAAAGGGCTTCTTTAAAATATTGACTCATAAAACTTATGCTCTGATAACCTCAATTTCACCCTTTTTATTAAACTTAATAATCTTAGAAGGTGAATGATTTTCTTTATTTTGGTGCAAATTTACCACATAATCTACCGCATCCAAAATAGATGTATCTATTTCTTTAAAAGATTTCGGAGTAGGTTTACCACTAATATTTGCTGATGTAGAGACAATTGGCTTACCATATTGTTTAATCAATTCTTTACAGAAATCATTTTTTACTATTCTAATTGCCACAGTATTATCTTCAGCAATAACGTTTTTTGCTAATCCAATTGGATTTTCATAAATAACAGTGGTAGGTTTGTTAAAGCCTTTTAAAATCTCTAATGTTGATTCAGGAATTCCATCTAGAAATTGTGACAACATTTTTAATGAGTCAACAAGAATTATCAGACTTTTACTTTCGCTACGTTGTTTGATATTAAAAATTTTTTCAACAACTTTTTCATCTGTAGCGTCACATCCAATACCCCAGACAGTATCTGTTGGATATAAAATTACACCCTCATTTTTAAGGATTTTTATGGCACTAAGGATTTTACGTTGCATTTGTATATTTTAATGTCTCCTGATTAAACTTCTAACTATAAAATTCAAATCAGGTTATCAAATATAGCATTTATACACAAAAGAAGGAGGAACATTCATCAAGGTAAAATCTACTTTTACTTTTGAAAAATTCTGTTTTAGTAACCTATACTTTTCCAAACTATATTGATATTGCACAAAGCATCCTCCTTGTTTTAAAAAATTCGGTATTTTCTCAAGTAGAACAATTACATCTTCTTCATTTAACAATGTCAATGGAAGACTTGACACAATATAATCTACTTTTTGTATTGCATATTTTTCTAAAACTTCCTCAAATTTTACCGCAGAATGATTTACTAATGTGAAGTTATCATAACTTTTAAACTCGTTTTCACAATAATTAAAAAACTTCGGATTTACTTCAAATGAAATGAGTTGAGAATTATCAGAATTTCTATTTAAGAGCTCTTGAGTAATACAGCCATTACCTGCGCCGAACTCTAATATTATTTGATTTTCATCAAAGTTTACATCTTTCAAACAATCATTGATTAAATACTTTGAACTCGGATTGATAGTTCCTGTTGTCTTAAATGAGTTAACGGCTTCCTTAAAAAATGATTTCATTATATAATTAGTGTAAATAAATTAGCGCCAAACTAACTATCAAACCTACTCAAAAAACATGATTAAAAGCCGCATATTTTACTTTTTTTTATAAAATATATAGTCAAGAATATTTGACACTTAACTACTATTCATCCAGTTGAAAAACTGTCTTTACCCAATTGCCTATGGTGTATTTATCATAAATATTTTGAGGAATACTTTCATAATTTGTTTCAAAAAACATCTTTGGAATTTCAACATCGTTAGGATCTATTACTAATATGTTATTCGGATTATAAAAATCATAATTAATAATATCTTGATTAGTTGTGATCAGCTTTTTTTGAAATGCTAAACTATCCATTACTCTAAATGTTAATCCAGACTGCCCCTTTCTATGTACATCAAGTAATGTACGCGATTTAGATATATAATCATTTACACCTTCAATGTCAATTTTTTCTGATTGATAAATAATACCACCTTTGGGGGTATATTTTTTTTTACCTACTATAATGATCTTATAATTTGCATGGATCTTATCTAAAGCCAAGGCAACCTTTTCAAGAATAGTATTACGCTTACCTAAAGAAGAAATGTTGAATAATTCAAACTTGATTTTTGTACTTAAATCTGGTTTTTTCTGTAGATGTTTATGATAAATATAATTTGTGATATAGTTAAAATTATACTTTAACGCATCTTTCTTTTCAAAAGAATAATTAATGTCAAAATATGGGTGTACCTTTTTTATTCTTGGACAACGCTGAATATTATCATTATAAAATGCAATCAATTCAGAAGTGTTTTCTTTTAATTCTTTTATGGTTTTAATAGACAAGAATTCTGACTTAATAACTAATATTTTATTTTGATACCCTAGACTCTTTACCTTACTTAAAATAATTCTATTGAGATGTTTCCTTTTAAGGCTACTATTAAAAATGTTCTTTAAAAAGAAATTGAAAATTTTATGAATAATTGAAGGATACTTATAACGTAGTTTATCAAAGTTAATGTGGTTTACTTCTACTTGCTTAAATGTTTTTAGTTCAGCAACAATGTATTCATTATATCCCCAATTGTCTAAACTGATAATAGTAATTTTCATCTTAAAAACTAACTTTTTTCAGCTACGGTAGCAAATTGCAGATATCTCATATCTAAAGCTGTAAATAAAAAGGGGATATTATACAACCATGGTTTTAAAGATTTAGTCACATTTATTCCTTTATGTATTTTCACTACATACCCTGCATCTTTGTACATATTATAGATACTTTTTTTAGTAAAAAATCGAAGGTGTGTTTTATCCATGATACCATGGTCAGCATATTTCCAATCTTTCCTAAAAATTAAATTTTTTAACGCGCTATGATATCGCATATTTGGAATTGAACTTATAATAATACCATTCTTAGAAAGTTTTGGTTTTACCTTTTCTAAAACCATGTATGGGTCAACAAGATGTTCTAATATATCGTTAAAATAAATGACGTCAAAATAATTGTCTGGTAATTCATCAATATTATCTTCACAGGGCCCGGTAAAAACACGATCAATTTTCAAACTGGCCTTATTAGCTTCTTCGGGCATATATTCAATTCCCCAAACTTCTGCGTTGTTTTTTTCTTTTATAATTTTAGAGAAAGAACCATCTGCACAACCTACATCTAAAATAGTTTTGGCATTTTTAGGTAAAAATGCCAACATTTCATCTCTTGTATTATTATAATACCCTTCTTCTTTATTTTCGTAATCCATAAAATTTATTTTTGCGAATATACAAAATGAGATTATAAAGTTTTACATTTGCCATTGTTTATCAAACTCTAATTATTTAGAATGAAAAAAGTAGTACTAAAAAACTATTTTACTAAAGATATCGACAACATAATTTCAAGCTTTAATACTTCAGGTAATCTTTTTGGAAAAGCAGATAGAAATAAAATCAAACTATTTAATTTAAATGGCATTACGGTCAATGTAAAGGCGTTTAAAATTCCGAATTTAATCAATAAAATAATCTATAAATATTTTAGAAAATCTAAAGCCAAAAGATCTTTTGAACATGCAATTAGGCTCCAAGAATTAGGTATTGGAACCCCAAAACCTATCGCTTATTATGAATATTTTTCCTTAATAGGATTACAAGAGAGTTATTATATCTGCGAACACTTAAATTGTGATTTGACTTTTAGAGAGTTGGTTACAAATCCTGATTATCCGGATCATGAAAATATATTGAAAAAATTTACAAAATTTACTTGGCAAATGCATGAAAAAGGCATTTACTTTAAAGATCATTCACCGGGCAATACTTTAATTGTAAAAAATAATGAAAATTATAATTTCAATTTAGTAGACCTAAACAGAATGTCATTTATGGCACTTGATCTTGACGCCAGAATGAAGAATTTTTCAAGGCTAACTCCTAAAAAAGAAATGATAAAAATTATGAGCGATGAATATGCTAAATTGAGTGGTTATAGTTTCGAAGAAGTTTTTGAGAAAATGTGGTTCTATACTGAAAAATTCCAAGAAACGTTTCAAAGAAAAAAACGGCTTAAGCAAAAAGTGTTAAATAAAAAGTAATTTATTCTTCTTTTGAATCATGTAATTTTTTCAACTCAACATATCGCTGTCGGACTCCAAATGCATTTAATTTAGATATTTTATATCCTTTTTTTCCATCTAAAATTCCAAACCTAATTATATACTGATACAAAAATCTATATGCCGGTTTGATATAAAAATGATAAAAATTAGGTTTTAAATCTTTAGAATATAATTCTTCTGCTCTTAATTCTGCATATTTAATTAATTTCATTCTATAATAATTATCACTTTTATAAGAGAAGTGATCTAGTTTATTAACTAACACCTTTGTTTCTCCATCAATATCTAACGTTTCATGAACCAATTTATCGTTGTTGTAACTCACATAATTTTTATTAAATAATCTGAATACATTGTCAGTTTGAAAACCGCTAAACTTTATTTCAGCATCTTTAAAGTAAAACTTTCTATAAAAACTATAAGCCACAGTATTTTCAGGATTCTCGAGTGTATCTATAATCTCATTTTTTAAATCGTTTGATATTCTTTCATCAGCATCTATAAATAATACCCAATCATAACTTGCCTGTTTCAAAGCAAAATTACGTTGATTAGAAAAATTTAGAAATTTGTGTTGCACTAACTTCACATTATCATGCTTTTTTATTGCTTCTACGGTTCCATCAGAGCTAAAAGCATCTACGACGACTATTTCGTCGGCAAAACGTAAATTCTCAATAAGTGCATTGATATTTTCTCTTTCATTGTAGGTAATAACTAATGCCGTTAATTTTTTCAATGAACTTGGCAACTTTCTAAATGGTTTATTATAGCTTTTTAATGTAAAATATTTTAGTTGTTTCCTTATCTTAAATTTTCTGAGCAAATTTAATGGCTTAGGCTTTAAATGACTTTTATCTTTATGCAATGTTAAAATTGCAGCATCAATTACACGTTTACTTGATTTTCCATCTGTGTAAGCATGAGAAAAATTAGCAAATTTTTTAATCTCTTTTATTAAACCTTCTGGTCTAGACAATGCTTTTTCAAGAGCATTTTCAATTTGATCTGTTGAATTGATATCAATTAAATAAGGTCCGGGCATATTATTATTAAGCGTGACTACCGGTTTTTCTTGCAAAAGATATTCAATAATTGCTGAAGTCGTATCGGCTAAAAGGACATCAGATTTTTCAAATAAAGGAACTAAGTTGGTAGTATCGTAGTATATTAAGTTTTCGTTTTGAATACTTTTTATTTTCTCTTTAACAGATTCTGGTAATTTAGGATGTAACACTATGTTAAAATGCCATTTCCCAATTTTTGAAAGTCTTTCTATTTCAAAGATCACTTCATTTTTTAAAGCTAAGCTATATTGCTTTGTAAATGTAGATGCTATTAATATTGTTGGAATTTTAGAAGGTTCTCTATTTTTTTTAGGATACAATGCGTCAACTTTAGACCAACCAGTTTCTATAACTTCAAAAGTTTTGTGTTTTTCACTTAACTGCTTAAATTTTTTTGTTGATGAATCTCCTTGAGTACAATACAAGTCAAACAAACCACGAATTGTAAACTGATCTGTGCCTTTACGTTTATTAGCAGGGAAACCATGAAATATTTGCACTTTAAGTCCTGTTATAAAATCAGGAACACTATCGGTGATTGTGAGTACAATATCAGGTTGAAAATTTATAACATCTTCAATAGTGGGTAAGACATTTTGTTTATTACTTAATGCCCTTTTTCCTTCCTCTAAATTACTAAACCATTTAACGGTATAACCTCTTTTAAAAATCTCTTTTTCTAAAGGATTACCAATCGGTAGCGAATAGCTGTATGATATATATATTAAAAATTTATAATTCATTAGTTAAAAAAAGGTTCAATTGTGGTATTATAAATTCTGGTTTAAACTTTAAATAATAAGCATCAGGATTCTCTTTTGCCTTAGATAGATCTTTTTCAGAGTAAGTTATAAAATCTGAAAGATGAACAGCAACATGCTTTTTAGTTTCACTTTGACCAAACCAATTTTGTTTATTTAAATAAGGTGAAAAAATAGTAAAGGTTGGAATTTGTAAAGCTTTAGCCATATTAATTGCCCCTCCTTCATTACCAATAAGTGCTGTACAGTGATGTGTAATGGCCAAAAATGTTCTTAAATCTTTTCCAAATACATTAAAAAGTACATGCTTTTGTGTCTCTGATTTACAAAAATCATAAACTTTTTTAGCAGCAGTTAGTTGCTTTGGAATGTAATTAAAAAGTATTTGTGAGTCTCCAACTTTAGCGATCTCATCAATTAAGGTAGCTATATATTTTAAAGGGTATGTCTTATGTTCATTACTACCAAGAACACTAATCATAAACAATGGCTTATCTAACTCGATGTTATGAGACTCTAAAAATTGTTTAGAATCTTGAATTTCTTTTTTTGTTAAATAAATTCTAGGTGTAATATTTGCGAAGTCAACCTGAAGTGGTTTAAGCAATTTAAGCCTATTTTCAATTGCTAAGCTGGCATTATTTTCAGATTGCTTTAAACGTTTTATATTGTTGCTGTAAATAAAACTAGTATACTTTTTATGATATGAAATTTTATTTTTTGCCTTCGAAAATAATGTAATTAAATTACTAGAAAACTTAGAATATACATCTATTACTATTTCATATTTTTCTTTTCTAACCGATTTCAAAAATTGAAAGAATCGCCACTTTGAATCTTCAATTTCAGGTGTTATAAAAATAATCTTATCAATAAATGGATTGTTCTCAATTACAGGAAAGGTATGTGAATTTATTACATAATGTAATTCAGCTTGAGGGTATTTACTTCTCAATGCCTCAAACAAAATACTTGATGCAAGCACATCACCAATCATTTTCTGTTGTATAACAAGTATTTTCAAGGAAATAAATTATTTTATACTGCTACATCATTGTCGCGCAACGCATCATTTAGCGATGTTTTTTTATTTGTACTCTCTTTACGTTTACCAATAATTAATGCACAAGGTACATTAAAATCTCCTGCTTTAAATTTCTTAGTATAACTTCCAGGAATTACAACAGATCTGGCAGGAACAACGCCTCTCATTTCAACAGGTTTATCTCCGGTAACATCTATTATTTTTGTACTCATAGTCAATACAACATTAGCACCTAAAACAGCCTCCTTCTCTACTCTAACTCCTTCAACAACTATACATCGAGAGCCAATAAAACAATCATCTTCAATAATAACGGGAGCCGCTTGCAATGGTTCTAGTACACCCCCAATACCTACACCTCCACTTATATGGACATTTTTACCTATTTGCGCACAACTACCAACCGTAGCCCATGTATCTACCATGGTTCCCTTATCAACATAAGCACCGATATTCACATAACTTGGCATTAAAATAGTACCTGAAGAAATATATGCACCATGACGAGCTACAGCATGTGGTACAACTCTTATACCTTTTTCCTGATAACCATTTTTTAGTGGGATTTTATCGTGATATTCAAAAATACCTACTTCAAAAGTTTCCATCTTTTGAATAGGGAAATAAAGAACAACAGCTTTTTTTACCCAAGTATTAACTTGCCAACCATTCTCAGTAGGCTCTGCAACTCTTAATTCACCTCTATCTAAAAGATCAATAACTTTTCTAATTGCATCTTGAGTTGATTTTTCTCCTAAAAGCTCACGATTATTCCAAGCTTGCTCAATATTCTGTTGTAAATCAGTCATTTATTATTTCTATTAAAAAGGATGTTATTTCACCTTTTATAAATTTCAACAAATATAAGGGCTTCATTTAAAATAGGCATTAAATTTGCTGTAGTTCTCACATAAAAGTTATTTTTGCACAAAATTTTAACATGGCACGAATTTTAGCAATAGATTATGGTAAAAAAAGAACCGGAATTGCAGTAACTGATGAACTGCAACTCATTGCTTCTGGATTAACTACTGTATCTACAAATGACCTTTTAGAATTTTTGACTGAATACACCAAAAATGAACAAGTTGAATTGTTTCTGGTGGGCGAACCCAAACAAATGGATAATACAGCTTCTGAAAGTGAAGTGCTTATCATTCCTTTTATAAAAAAACTAAAAGAATTATTCCCTAAAATTCCTTTAGAAAGAGTTGATGAACGTTTTACATCGAAAATGGCTTTTCAAACTATGATTGATAGCGGACTTAAAAAAAAACATCGTCAAAATAAAGCACTAGTTGATGAAATTAGCGCTACAATTATATTACA
>Ga0209633_10006483_pt1 | contig 10011 bp, 8 predicted proteins | sample Cruoilmetagenom1_FD_187290 | JGI IMG/M metagenome (GOLD analysis project Ga0209633, IMG submission 187290) | Oil polluted marine microbial communities from Coal Oil Point, Santa Barbara, California, USA - Sample 1 (SPAdes) (version 2) | ecosystem: Environmental > Aquatic > Marine > Oil seeps ... | reverse complement strand
CCCACCTATAGTAGCAAGTCCGCCTTTAAAAAAACCTTGAAGCATTCCCACTCTTGCATCTTTAAAACCTTTCACTTCATCAAAAGTTTTTCTTAACCATCCTAATTTTGCTTTAGGATTTCCTTCTAAAATATTCTTTACATAATCAAAATTTTTACTGCCTTTTACCATATCTTTCATAAATTCACCAAAAGTTCTTGATTCACTGGCAAGATTCTTTATAATATCATTTACCTTATCCCCTACTGGTTTTAATTCCATGATCTTATTCAAAGTGTCAGAATACCATTTACTATTATCAACTATTTCAACATCTTCAGGTTTTTCAGGTTTTACTAAATCTTTAATCATATCTACAATCGTTTTATCATTATCAACCATATTTTCAAACATATCCTTTACAGCTTCTAAATCTAATCCTAATTCTTTAACAACATCACTATTTAACAACTCATCATAACCATCTTCAAAAGTCTCAGAAAGTTCATCATAAATATTATCTAATTCATCAATTCCATCATCCACAAAATCAGTTGTATCTTCAATAATTTCATCAACCGTTTCAGATAGATCATCATATAGTTCTTCTCCAGCTTCTACTATATCTTCACCTAGATTTTCTAAATCATCCATTGAAGGAATCATATCTATTACTTGTGACAATTCATTTAAAGCTGTACTTACTAATACTCCTACTAATGAACCAGCAGCAGGCTTTATACCCATTGAAATTGCTGTTCCAGCTCCCGGACTTTTAACCCATCCTCCTACAGTAGCGCCTGATTCACTCCATCCACCATCATCAGCAAAAGAAATACCAAAGAATTTAGTGAAAACAAAATTAATACTTAAAAAAATGAAAAACGAACTAATTGTTTTAGCAGAAAGTTTTTTAGTTTTATATAATATTGCTAATACTATTAAAATCAATGCAAAAATTCTAACATAAAATATATTTTTCAAATAATATGATATAACTAAACCGACTATAATACTAAAAACCATTAAATATGTTGATGATTCATTGATATTTTTCTTTATTCTAAAAATATTTTTAATATCATTTTTTAATAATTGAAAAAAATACAAAAGTAAACTTTCATCATTTTTAGTCAATGATAAAAAAATCATAAATGCAGATAATAATAGAAACATTTTATTATTTATAAAAGTTGAAATTATTAAAACAAATCCTGCTGTAATAAGAAAAGTAGGTAATCCATCTCTTTTACTTGACTTCGTTTTAACAATAATTAATTTTGGAAAACTTAATAAAGCCAAAATTGTTTTTTTAAATCCATCTTCTTTAATACGATAAAATAAATTCATTATAAAAAATGAAATCAATGCCCAATTAGCAGATGCCCATATAGTTCTACCTTTAAGTGCTGTTAAATTAAGCCATCTGTTTCCTGGACTTGGAGCAAACCCTTCATTTTTAACAACCAAAAGATAAGTATTTATCAATAATACCAAGAAAAATAAAATTACCATTTTAATAAATTTTTTCTTTATTAACCGTGGTATACTCTTAATAATTCCAATTATTAACATCCAAACAAATTGAAACGAATTGCTTGGAGATTTAGATTTTTTCATTCTTTTTTCATCTTTTTTCATCTTTTTTTCATCTTTTTTCATCTTTTTTTTATCTTTTCTTGTCATTTTTTCTTTTTTTCTAAATATTCCCATAATCCCTCCTTTTTATTGTTATCTAACAATTCAATTAGTTATTTAATTGTATCACACAATTCAAACCAAAGGTATTACAATTGAAAATTTTGCGCCTGTTTTCTCAGTATTTACCACTTTAATAGAACCTTTATGACCCTCAACAATTGATTTCGCAAGAGATAATCCAATACCAGATTTACCATTTTTTCCTTTTACAAATCGATCAAATATATTATTAATTATTTCTTTATCGATACCTTTACCATTATCTGTTATTTCAATAATTACATTTTTTCCGGATTTATAAATATCAATAGTTAATAAATCCTCAGTATAACGTAGGCTATTGGAAATTACATTACTTATTGCAGTATGTAATTTTTTATAGTCATATTTAAGAACTATGTTTTTATCAATATTAGTTTTAATTTCTATATTCTTTTCATTTATTAATAGCTTATATCTATTTAATACATCTTCTACTACGCTAAAAATTAATTTTTCTTCAAAATTAAACTCTTCTTTTGAATCATCTAATTTAGTAAGCATAATCATACTATTTACTAATTCTTTTAAATTTCTTGTTTCTTCAATAATAATATCTAAACTTTCTTCAACTTCGTCATCTTTAACTACACCCTCTTTAATTGCTTCAGCATATCCTTGTATCGACATTAAAGGCGATTTCAATTCATGCGATGCATTTTGAAAGAATTTTTTATTTTTATTTGAATATTCATCCAATTTAAATATCATTTCGTTAAAAGATTCAGCTAAATCACCTATTTCATCATTTGATTTAATTTCTAGTTTTTTATTTTCTTTATTGAAATCATATATTTTTATATTATCCCTTAAATCAATTAATGGTTTAGATATTTTTTTCTTAAATAAATTCGAAAAAGCTATTGCAATTAATGAACTAAATAAAAATGAAATAGTTAAATTTTTATTTATTGTTTTCTTAATAATTTTTATATCATCTAAATACGAATAAACTACAAAAGATCCAATTTCTTTTTTATTAGACATTATTTTTCTTCTAATAAATATTATATTTTCATCTTCATAAATGTTAATTAAATCAGATATATTTTTAATTAATTCATCGTCCTTATATACAATCCTATTTTTATTACTCACTACAACTATATTTGAATTAAAATATTTTCCTAGCAATCTAATTTCTTTAATAAGTTTTAGTTTATTAGCTCTATCAGTATTAAAATTTTCTATTCCACTTGCTTTAATATCATTTAATACTTTAACTGCAGTAATATTTAAATCCTCTTTTATTTCTTTTTCAATATACACCTTCATAATTTGACTGAAACTGATTAAAACAATAACAAATGTTATTAAAAGCACAATTAAATAAGATAACAAAATTTTATGATTAATTTTTTTCAATTTTATAACCATACCCCCAAACTGTTGATATTTTAACATTTGATTTTTCTCCATCAACTAATTTTCTAAGTCTTTTAATTAAATCATCAATAATTCTTAAATCACCAAAATAATCATATCCCCATATTTCATTTATTAATTTTTCTCTTTTAAAAGGTACACCAATGTTTTGTGCTAAAAAAGAGAATAGTTCAAACTCTTTATTAGTAAATTTTATATTTTCATTATCTAATAAAACAGTTCTTTCGTTTAAATTAATAATAATATTACCAATTTCAATAATTTCATTTTTATCTTTTTTTATATTCATTCTTTTAAATATATTGTTAATCCGAATTATTAATTCTCTAGGACTAAATGGTTTTGATAAATAATCATCTGCCCCAATTTCTAATCCTACAATTCTATCAATTTCGTCTCCTCTTGCAGATACAAATATAATAGGAATTTCATACTCTTTTCTTATATTCTTGCATACATCAAGTCCATTAATTCCGTCCATCATTATATCTAATACTATTAGATCAGGATTAACTCTTCTAATATCATTAACCACGTTTTCTCCATTAGAAAATAAAAATGCTTCATAACCTTCATTTTCAATATATTTTTTTATTAGCATCCTAATATTATAATCATCATCCACAATAAATATTTTTTTCATTTTATCACCCATATTTATTATATCAATTAAATGTGAAAAATCTATATGATTTATTTACTTTAATAACTTTTTTTTGTATTATTATATAAAGGGGTAATATTATGACAATAAAACTTATTAAAGAATATATTAACAATAACAAAAAATACAAAACTTATAGTGAATTCTCAGTCTTAATTCCACTTATTGAAATTGACAATGAATTACATTTACTATTTGAAAAACGTGCATTAGCTCTTGGTTCTCAACCTGGAGAAATTTGTTTCCCAGGAGGAAAAAAGGAAGATGGTGAGACTCCTAGTTATTCATCTATTAGAGAAACAATGGAAGAACTAAATATTAATCAAGATCAAATTGAAATATTGAATGGCCTTGGTTATTTTTTTACACCCTTTAATTATAAAATTAATATCTTCTTAGGATATTTAAAAAATATCGATGTTGATTCAATTGTATTTAGTAAAGATGAAGTGGAATCTATATTTACAGTACCTTTAAAAAGTTTATTAGAACAAGAATCTATAAATTATAAATTAGATGTAGAAATGATAGTTCCAGATGATTTTCCATATGAAAAAATTGAACATGGAAATAACTATAGTTTTAAATCTGGTACATATAATGTTAAATTTTATGAGTATGATGGCATTGTTATTTGGGGAATTACAGCAAATATATTGAATATTTTTTTGAACAATATAAAAGAGCTATTCATATAATAATAGAATAACTCTTTTTAGTAGCAGCAGGCACGTTCACAATACTTATATTCAGTTTTATTAATCTTTGTTTTTATAATCGGCATTCCTCCTTGCATTTCTTACTTCACGAATTACTTGAAAAAACACTTTTGTTACAAAATATTATTTGTTACTTGTTGCATGTTGCATGTTGCATGTTACTTAATATTTATTACTTATACATTTACAATTATCTTTTTAAAAATAATTATAGATTTCTAATCTACATTTACATCCCGGCTGCTACAATTTATATAAACCTTCTTAGAAGGCTTATTGATTGTTATTAAATTTATACCCGCAATATTTTATCTTAAACATTTTTTTATTTTTTTTCAAGAAAGGATTGATAATATGACTATAGCTGCATTTTTTGATATTGATGGAACACTTTACCGTGAGTCTTTAATGATTGAACATTTTAAAAAATTACTTAAATATGAAGTTTTTGATCCAATAATATGGCATTCTGATGTAAAAAAAGTTTTTATGGAATGGGAAAAACGTGAAGGCGATTATGATACTTATATGGAAGAATTAGCTGGAGTATATGTAGAAAGCCTTAAAAACTTAAATAAAGATGAATATGAATTTATAGCAAAACAAGTAATTAATTTATGTGGTGATAAAGTATATTCCTATACTCGTAGAAGAATTGATTATCATAGAGAAAAAGGTCATAAAGTTTTATTTATTTCAGGAAGTCCTGATTATCTTGTAAGTAAAATGGCTACTAAATACAACGCGGATGACTTTAAAGCAAGCACTTATATTACAGACGAAAATAATAACTTTACTGGCGAAGTAATACCAATGTGGGACGGTAAGCATAAAATTGAAGCAATGATATATTTCAAAGATAAATACAATATTGATTTTGAAAAGTCATTTGCATACGGAGATACACATGGCGATTTGAAAATGCTTAAACAAGTAAAACACCCAATTGCAATTAACCCTTCATTTGAATTAATAAAAGCAATTAAGAATGACGATACTCTTAATAGAGATGCAACTATTATTATTGAAAGAAAAAATGTTATTTATGAATTAAATTCATCTCTAAATTTTACGAAAGGCGGAAAATAATGAATTTAGAAGAAATTTTAAAATCTAGTAAATCAATAGAAATTTCGGTTTATGATAATATTTTAGGCGAATTGAATTTTCATACTTTAATTGATGTTGGATTTCAATATGTAAACAATTCTTTTTCTGTTGTTGCACCAACTTATCAAGGTGAAAATTATCATTTCCATAATAATGATATAATTAGTATATATTTTATATCTATGGTAAAAAACACTAAAAAAGTATTTTCTTTTAAAGCAAAAGTTCTTCATAGAACAAAAGAAAATAATTTCATAGAAATAGTAATACAAAAAAAATCCGAAGTTGAGCAAATTCAAAGAAGAAGCGCTTTTAGATTACCAATAACTAAAAATATTATTGTAAATGTTGATGATAAAGAATATGAAGTTCTTTCAAAAGATATTTCTGCAAGTGGTTTAAGATTTATAATAAATAAGAAACTTAAAGCTGGTAGTAAACTTGATGTAAAAATCAATTTTGAAGATGAAATTCAAATTACAGCAGAGGGTAATGTAATTGAATCTTTTTTATTAAAAGATAGCTCTATGAAATATGACACAAAAATTGAATTTGCAGGATTAAAAAATTCAGAAAAAGATAAGTTAATGAATTATGTTTTTTCTAAACAAATTGAAATGCTTAAAAAAACAACAAATTCAGATGCTGCTGACAATATATATCATATGATTTACGGGGAATATGAAGAGAAAAGAAATGGTCCTGATACAATTTTAGATATAATACATGGTATTAAATATGCTTCAATGGGATTATTATTTTTAATTATTGTATTTTTTATAAAAGCAATGCCTGAGACATCATATGGAATAGGACGTTTTTTTAGACATGCATATCGAGTTCAGTGGGACTCCTCAGTTTTAAATTTAACATTTACTATTGCAACTATTCAATTTGCAAGTACAAGTATCGGATTATATTTGAATTCTAAAAGAATGAAAAGAAAGACTGATAAATACAACATTACTATGATTTTCAATTTCATTATTTCAATATTTGTAATAATCACTATATTATTTATCCAAGTCTAATGACTATAGACTAATTAGCATTTTCATGGTATAATGTAGATATATTGTGATGGGAGGCTGGAATGATTTCTTATAATAATCATGTAATCAAATTATATAATGATGATTTTCAAAAATGTTATAACTCTGATATCATTAACGATAATACCTATCAAAATGTGTTTATTGAAGAATATGTTGATAAAACATCATTCTACAAACTTGAAGATTTTGAAAAAAAAGCAAATCCTTTTTTTAAATATTAGGATTTGCTTTTTTTTATTTTTTATTTTATTAATTATTAATCAAACAGTCTATGAACAAATAATCCGCTTCTAAGTTTTGGTTCAAACCAAGTTGATTTAGGAGGCATTACTTTACCAGCATCAGCTATTGCTAATAAATCTTCCATAGTTGTAGGATACATTGAAAAAGCGACTTTTTTACCTTCATTTACTCTTTCTTCTAATTCCTTAAGTCCTCTTATTCCACCAACAAAATCAATTCCTTCACTTGTTCTTGGATCTTCTATTCCTAATAAAGGTCTTAAAATGTTTTCTTGTAAAATAGATACATCTAATCTATCTACAGGATCGTTAGCATCATATATTCCATCTTTTGCTTCAATAACATACCAGCTATTTTCAATATACATACCATAAGTATGTTTCTTCATTGGTCTATATGGCTCAGTTTGATTTGATTTTTCAACTTCAAATTTTTCTTTTACTTTTTCCATAAATTCATCGTTAGTCAAGTCATTTAAATCATAAATCACTCTATTATAATCCATTATAAATAGATCTTCATCCGGGAACATTACAGACATGAAATAATTATATTCCTCATCTCCTGTAAAATCAGGATTTGCTTCACGTCTTTTCATTCCTACTTTTACACTTGAAGCTGATCTATGATGCCCATCAGCAATATATAATGCATCAATATCATTACTAAAGATTTCTTCAATTCTTTTATTTAATCCATCATCAGTTAATTCCCAAACAATATGTGTTATTTCATCATCAGATTTAAAATTATATACTGGCATATGAAATTTAATCCAGTCATTAACTATAGTTGAAATTTCTTCATTCTTTCTATAAGTTAAAAATATTGGTGCAGTATTTGCATCACAATGATCAAAATTATTTATTCTATCAACTTCTTTTTTAGCTCTTGTAAATTCATGTTTTTTAATTACATTATTCATATAATCATCAATTGAAGTAACACCAACTAATCCAGTCTGTACTCTTCCATTCATAATTTGTCTGTAAATATAAAACATTGGTTTCTCATCTTGAATTAAAATTTCATCTTCAATCATTTTATCAAGATTTGTTCTTGCTTTTTTATATACACTTTCATCATAAGCGCTTACAGTTTCATCGACATCCATTTCAGATCTTACAACATGTAAAAATGAAAATTCATTACCTTTTGCCATTTCTTTTGCTTCTTCACGATTCATTACATCATATGGTAAAGATGCAACTTTTTCTACTAGTTCTTTCTTTGGTTTTATTCCTTTAAATGGTTTAACAACTGACATTCATTTCCCCCCTATTATTTAAAAAAATCCTTTGCAACACTTACTATTTCTTCACCAATTCTAACCTGTCCTTCGTAAGTAGAACCACCGACATGAGGTGTTAATGAAATTTTATCACATTTTAAAATTCTTTCATTAAGATTTGGTTCATTTTCAAAAACATCTAATGCAGCACCAGCAACAATACCACTATCAATTGCATCCATTAAGTCATTCTCATTAATTACCCCGCCTCTTGCAAGATTTATAATAAAAACTCCTTTTTTCATTGTTGAAAATTCATTTTTAGTTACTGTAGCACCTTTTTCTTTCACATATGGAACATGAAAAGAAAGAATATCAGCATCTTTATAAAGTTGATCTAATTCAACATATTTAAATTTCTCGAATCCGTCTTTTTTACCAGATCTAGTATTATAAATTACATTCATTCCAAGAGCATATGCTTTTTCTGCAACTAATTGTCCTATTCTTCCAAAACCATATAATCCTAATGTCTTATTATTTAATTCATATCCTTTATATTTCTTTTTATTCCATTCGCCATTTCTCATTGTTACATTTGAAATATTAATATATCTTAATATTGAAAACATATGACCAATTGCAAGTTCAGCAACTGAGTTACTAGAAGCATTTGGAGTATTCCTAACTGTGATAGCGTTTTCCTCAGCATATTTAACATTAATATTGTCAACCCCAACTCCACCTCTAACAATTAATTTTAATCTTCCTGTTTCTTTAGAAGCATCAATTACATCATTTCTTACTTTAGTTCCTGATCTAACTATAATGCAATCAAAATTCTTTATTTCAGTAAGAAGTTCTTCATTATCATAATGATGGTGTACCACTTCAAACCCTGAATTTTCTAATTCTATAACAGCAGAATCAGCGATTGTATCATTTGCAAGTACTCTTATCATAAAATTACTTCCCCCAATTATTATAATCCTAAAATATCTTCAATTTCTTTAAATAACTCTTCTAAATTTTCTTTAGTTGCTTCAGCCATATGAGCAATTCTAAATGCTTTTTCTTTTAACTCACCATAACCATTAGAAATTACATATCCTCTTTTTTCTAATTCATTATTTAAATCTTTAACTGAAATTTCTTTAGTATTTTTAATATTTGTTACTGTATTTGATAAATATAATTCATCAGAATATAAATCAAAATGTTTTTTTGCCCAATCTCTAACAAATTTTGCGTTTTCTGAGTGTCTATTAAATCTATTTTCAAGACCCTCAACGTTTAATATTTTATCTAATTGATAATCAAGTGCAAACATATGTGGTAATGATGGTGTAGATGGATATTGATATGGTTTTGAATCTACATATTTTTTAATGTTTACTAAATCAAAGTAGAAACCTTTATGTTCAACTTTTTTTGCAGCTTCAATTGCTTTATCAGAAATACTACAAATTGCTAATCCTGGAGGCAATCCTAGACATTTTTGAGTTGAAGCAATACATATATCAACGCCCCACTTGTCTACTTCAATTTTCGCTCCACCTAAAGAACTTACAGTATCAAGGCAAAAAACAACCTCTGGATATTTTTTAACAACTTCAGATATCTCATCTAATGGATTCATTACACCAGATGATGTTTCGTTATGAGTAATAGTAATTAAATCATATTCACCAGTTTTTAATGCATCATCAACCATTTTTGGTGTAATTGCATTACCCCATTCAACGTTAAAAACATCAGCCGCTACATTATTTTTAACAGCCATGCTATACCATCTTTCACCAAATGCACCCATTGAAAAAACTGCAGCTTTTTTTACAGTACAACTTCTTATAGCACCTTCCATTAATCCACTTCCTGATGAAG
>Ga0209633_10006482_pt1 | contig 10012 bp, 9 predicted proteins | sample Cruoilmetagenom1_FD_187290 | JGI IMG/M metagenome (GOLD analysis project Ga0209633, IMG submission 187290) | Oil polluted marine microbial communities from Coal Oil Point, Santa Barbara, California, USA - Sample 1 (SPAdes) (version 2) | ecosystem: Environmental > Aquatic > Marine > Oil seeps ... | reverse complement strand
CTCAGGTGGCGCAAGGGCAGATCCGGAGCCTCACACAAATGACCTTCCCCGCAAAACACGCTCATTCCGGTGAACTATCTGTTCACCCGGTCCGGAATCAGCAGGACCTGAAACGATTCATTCGAGTGCCATGGTCCATTTATGCCGGGGACCACAGCTGGATTCCGCCGCTGTTATTCGAGCGCAAGGAACACATGTCGGCCAAAAACCCCTGGTTCAGACATGCCGAATGGCAGGCCTGGGTGGCCTTTCGCAAGGGCAAACCAGTCGGTCGCATCAGCGCCCAGGTGAACCAACTGCATTTGGAGAGATTCCACGACGACACCGGCTTCTTCGGGTTTCTCGAGGCCAGCGATGACCCCGACACTTTCCGGCTGTTACTGGAAACAGCATGTGACTGGCTCAGGAAACAGGGCATAAAACGGGTACGGGGTCCCTTCAACTTCTCGATCAATGATGAATGCGGTCTGCTGGTGGAAGGTTTCGACACCCCCCCCTCTGTCATGATGGGGCACGCCCGCCCCTACTATGCCGACAGGATTGAGGCGCTGGGATACAGCAAGGTCAGGGATCTGCTGGCCTATTGGGTGCATCCCGATTTCGTCACCCCCAGGGTGATGGACAGACTGCTCGCAAAAAAATCGGAACGCATAACCGTCTCACCCCTGAGACGTAGCCACTTGAAAGAAGATCTGCTTGTATTACGTGACCTGTTCAATGACGCCTGGGCAAACAACTGGGGCTTCGTACCCTTTACCCGGGAAGAGTTTGATGAACTGGGACGCACTCTGGTTCACCTGGTGGATGAGGATTACATTCAGATAGCATCGGTCGATGGCAAACCTGCGGCCATGATTGTTGCCCTCCCCAACCTGAATGAAGCGGCCCGGGACCTCAATGGACGACTGCTGCCACTGGGGTGGGTTAAGCTGTTGTGGCGTCTGAAAAGACACAAACTGCGATCGGGCCGCGTCACGCTAATGGGTGTACGTCAGGAATACCAGAACAGCACACTGGGCATGGCACTGGCCTATATGGTGATAGACGCCGTACGACGCCCGCTCATAACAAATGGCATCGAAGAGGTTGAGATGTCATGGATCCTGGAAGATAACACCAATATGCGGCATATTCTGGAATCAATCGGCGGTAAAGCCTACAAGCGCTACCGAATCTATCAAAAAGACATCTGACTGTAATGGCACTTACTTAAGTCCTGACCTGATACCTACTACGGGTTCAATCTGATAAAGACAGAAATTATTGCCACGGAAGAACACGGAAGAACACGGAAAAATAAATGCCTTATGAAAATATTTTCGTGTTCTTCCGTGGATTCCGTGGCTAATTACAGGTTTTTACTGACGATACCTCTAAAGTTAAGTGCCATTTACATCTGACTGGTTTTCAACCATAACCAGCCTGGATCCCGGGCAATCACTGACAACGACTGAAGATGCACAGCACACTTCCCGCCTTACCTTTCAGCGCCATCGTCATGGCGGCCGACCGGCATCCTGATGACCCTGTCATGCGGGCCGCCGGCGTCGCCTGCAAGGCACTGGCCCCGGTCGGTGGCACGCCCATGGTGCTGCGGGTTCTGCATGCCCTGGAAGAGAGCCGGGAAATCGGGCCGCGGTTGCTGTGCGGCCCGCCCGCACCGCTGCTGGAACAGGCCGCGGCGCTCAAATCCGGAATCGATGCCGGTGACTACGGTTGGATGGCCAGCAGGGAGAGCCCCAGCGCCAGCGCCGCCGCCGCCATGGAGCAGATTGCGGATTCACAACCGGTGCTGCTGACAACCGCCGACCACGCCCTGCTAAGCAGTCGGATCGTTGATCATTTTTGCGAGCAGGCACGCGCCGCTGACTTTGACCTGATGATTGCACTGGCCCCACATGACCTGGTTGCGAATGCCTGGCCTGCCGTGAAGAGGACCCGGCTGCATTTTCGGGACAGGGACTATTGCAGTTGCAATCTGTTCGCCTTCATGACACCCCGCTCCCGTGCGATTACCGGTTTCTGGCGCAAGGTGGAGAGCCAGCGTAAACAACCCTGGCGGGTGATCGGCATTCTCGGGTGGTGGCCGGTGTTTAAGTACCTGCTTGGACGTCTCTCTCTGCAGGAGGCTCTCGCCCGCATATCCGGCAGATTCAAGCTAAAGATTGGCGCTGTCATCCTGCCTTTTCCCGAGGCTGCCGTGGATGTGGACAGCGAGAACGACTGGCAACTGGTCCAGCAAATACTGGCAGAGAAAGAAAAACAACGGACAACCTGATATGAAAAGTGTCAGCAACCATATCCAACGCCTTGTCCAGGTCAACAGGGTAGCCGGGTTCACCCCATTACAGGCATCGCTTTCATAAAGCTTAATCTTTATACAGCAAATACAAGCCTGTTATTATAGTAGAAGTCGGGCCTCCGGGCCGCCATACACCATGAATGCAAACCACATTGCTGGCCAGCCTTGACTTCTCCGGGCAGGCCTTCCATGAATAACAGGCTTAATTTACACGGGCAACCCCATTGATCATCAACCGCTATCTGATCCGTGAAATTGCACTGCCGCTGGTTATAGTTACCGTGACACTGATCGTAATCTTCATGAGCTACAATGCGGCCCGCTACACAGCGGACGCTGCGGCCGGCTTGCTGCCGACCGGAACGGTCATTCACCTCACCCTGTTAAGATCCCTCATCTCCATTGAGGTCCTGCTGCCAGCCGCGCTTTATCTTGCCGTTGTCATGAGTATGGGGCGACTGTACAGCGATAACGAGATGGTGGCACTGCACGCCTCCGGCTTCAGTGAACTGCAGGTTATGCGCAGTGTACTGTGGCTCTCGTTGTCAGTGGCAATGGTTGTCGCCTGCCTGTCTCTGGCGGTGCGCCCCTGGGCCTACCAGATGAGCTATCTGCTAAAGGCGGAGGCACAGGCGGACTTCAACCTGGACAAGCTGGAAGCGAGCCAGTTTTACACCGCTGAAGAATCCGGCACCGTGATCTATGTGAAACGTATCAACAAGCGGCAGAAACGGCTTGAACAGGTCTATTTTTACAGGGTTTATGATCAAGGTGTACAGGTCATCAGCGCTCGGCAGGCCTGGCAACCAGTGACCGACCCGTTTGCCCCCCCGGTGTTCAAGTTTCTTGAGGGCAACGCCTACCGGATCGATCTCACCGGCAACCGTGACCTGACCATAAAATTCAAGCTGCTGACAGTGTTCCTGAAGGATGACGCCCAGGAACGCAACCGCCACAAGCGCAAGGCCGCCGGTACGCTGCAGCTTGCCAGGTCGGCCAAAGCCGACGATCTGGCCGAGTTCCAGTGGCGACTGACCACCCCCGTCACCACCCTGCTGCTTGGCATTCTGGGGGTACCACTGAGTCGCACCCCGCCGCGCCGCGGACGCCATGCAAAGACCGTCGTCACCGTACTGGTCTTCGCCCTTTTTTACATTTTCGGTATCGTGGCAAAGAACTGGGTAGAGCAGGGTGTGGTAGGGGCCATACCCGGTGTCTGGTGGCCGAACGTGCTACTTGGATTACTGATTATAACCCTGCTGCTCCGGCCAACATTGTGGTCAGGCACCCGATGACGATTCTGGATCGTTACATCGGACTGGCACTGGCACGCAGCGCTCTGCTGGTGATGCTCATACTGCTACCACTGTTCACCCTGCTGGACCTGGTGCAGCAACTCGATGACGTTGGGACCGGCAACTATGGACTGATTGACGCCCTCATCCATGAGGTCCTCCTGATGCCGAGCTACTTGCTGAGCCTCACACCCTTTACCGCACTGCTGGGAACCAGCATCGCTCTGGGTGGACTGGCACACACCAATGAACTAACCGCGATACAGGCCTCCGGCATCTCAATCCAGCGCATCGGACTGGCAACGCTCAAAGCCGGAGCACTGTTTATACTTTTCGCTATCGTCATCATGGAGTGGGTAGCTCCGCCACTTCATCAGCAGGCGGTAAAACGACAGTCGATAGCACTGTCCGGGGGTAATGTCCTGATCGAGAAACAGGGCTCATGGATCCACCAGGGCAATCGATTCACCTATATCCGCAACATACACGAGGGGCATACTCCGGCAGACATCCACATCTTTGAGTTCGCTCCCGAAACACTGCAGCTCAACTTCTATTTGCATGCGGACCGGGCCGAGATAAAGAACCGGAAGCAGTGGTTGTACAAGGATCTGACACTGAAGAACTACGAGGGGAAGGACGTCGTTACCCGGCATGAAGCAGAACTGGCCCGAAAGTCCCATCTGACGGAAAGACAGTTGCGAATCCTGGAACTGCCCATCGACAGCCTGCCGCCATCAGGCCTGTATCAGTACCTCAAGTACCTGCGGAGCAGTGATCAGGCAACCGAAAAATTCGAGATGGTATTCTGGCAGAAGGCCATCCTCCCGCTCACCGTTGTCGTCATGATGCTGTGTTCTTTTCCCTTTGTATTCGGCTCCCTGCGCACCTCCAGTGCAGGCAAGCGGATTGTCCTGGCAACCATTACCGGGATCTCCTTTCAGTTGGTCAGCCAATTACTGGTTAACCTGGGTCTCGTGCTGGACATAAACCCCCTGCTCACGACCCTGTTACCGATCGTCGCCATCCTGCTCCTTGGTGCCGTATTCATGCGACGTGCTTTATGACCAACATGCACCCATTGGATCAGTTGACGGACCTGCTTGCAGAATGCACCCCCCGAAGCTTCAGCAGTGAACTGCTGGCACTGCGCGATGCACTTCTGCAGCAGTATAACGGTGCAGTTGATGCCATGCTGTTCTATGGTTCCTGCCTGCGCAGTGGTGATGCACTGGATGGGCTCGTCGATCTCTACCTGGTGGTTGACGACTACCGGAACGCCTATCGCAAACCGCTTCCCGCCCTGTTCAACCGGCTGTTAGCACCCAATGTCTATTACCTCGAGGTTATGGTGAATGGCCATCGGGTGCGCACCAAGTATGCCGTCATTTCCCTGCAAGACCTGGAGCACGGCACCTCCCCGAGATGGTTTCATTCCTACCTGTGGGGACGCTTCTCTCAGCCCTATGGACTGTTGTACAGCCGCAACTGTGAGACCAGCCTGCGGGTCCAGAGGATACTTGCGCAGGCGGTACTGACCTTCCTGACCCGGGTCCTCCCCGCCCTGCCCGAGCGGCTGGATAGCGCTGCAATGTGGCAGCAGGGGCTGGCGCTCAGTTACCAGGCTGAATTGCGTGTAGAGAAGCCGGAGCGTGCCATTGAGCTCTATGAATCCTGGGAGGATCATTTCCGCGCGGTTACCTCCCTGGTCATGGATGATTTGCCCTTCAATGTAAAGCAGGAGCAGGATGCATCCCGGCTGCTCTACCATATCCGGATCCCGCGGCACACCCGCAGACTGAGCCGCCTGAGCTGGCAGTTGCGACGGTTTCAGGGCAAGCTTCTATCACTCTTGAGACTGATAAAGGCAGCCTTCACCTTTCAGGGTGGCGCAGACTACATTATCTGGAAACTGGAGCGCCATACCGGCGTTCCCATCGAGGCGACTCCAGGAATGCGCCGTCATCCGCTCATTTACGGCTGGGGGCTGGTGTGGCGGTTGTATCGTCGCGGAGTATTCCGTTGATTAGACAGGTATATACATGGTAACCGCCACCGACATAAATAACTGCGCCGTAGCCGGGTCAAGAAAAGATAATCAGATTCTCCATTGGGATGAGGGCAAGTGCAGGGAGACGCGTAACAGGGTAAAAATGGATTAAAACAGGTTTGTGCTCACCAACAACATCGCACCGGTTGACTTCCTTGTGAGCCGGGCTGGTTCTATTATTCTATCAGACCCGATTTATTGATAAACTTGATTACACACTAAACCGGCTGTTAACGCATGTTTTCACGGCAAAAAAAACGCTTGAAAAACCTCTACCGTGGAGATAAACGTGTTGGGATCTGGAGGCAACAAAAGCTGCTTTATATACGCATACCAAAGAGTGGCAACAGTTCCATTATGGCTGCACTTGGTGGCGCAAAAAAAACCAGGATGTCCGCTCCTGAAATACTACGACTTGATGATAGCTGGACTGCCTTTTCATTTGTCAGGAACCCCTGGTCCCGGCTGGTTTCGGCATTTACCCAAAAAGCAGGCGACAGCCCAACTTCAGCACGTGTTGTTGATGGTATTTACCAGGGCTTTATTGAACAGGGTATACCTATCCGGGCCGATATGAGTTTTGAAGAATTTTGCGAAATAGTTTGTGATATTCCGGATGGAAAGACAGACAAGCACTTATGCTCACAGGCCAGTTTCCTTATCTATAAAAAAAAACCAATTGTTCCCTTTATCGGTAAAATAGAGCGGATGGACGAGGATTGGTCCCGCTTACTGCAGCAGTTGGGTCTTGATAATGAATTGCCCCATATCAATCGAACCGGCAAAAAAGGCGTACATTACAGTCACTTTTACAAGGACGAGGAAATTGTAAAACTGGTGGGCGATCGTTACGCTGATGATATTCGTTACTTTAATTATGACTTCAAACGTCAGTAATCATCTTTTCCAGAGTGAAAAACAGGCAAAATAATGGCCACGTTTATCGCAGGAATTAGCGGCCATTATCCACAAAAAGCGGCTATCCATGCCCACACTCCGGTCGTATAATTTCGACTTTAATCGGCAACAACATGATGACCAGCATCAGCAAGCATTATTTGAACCCTGCCGTACTGGACGCTATCGATCCGGCGGCATTTCGTGCCCAGCGTCCCTATCCATGGATCAATCCCCAGCATTTTATCGCTGCAGACCGTTTTCACGAGCTACTGGACACCCTGCCCGATATTTCACAGTTCCGCGCTTTTTTCGGCAAGCAACGCAAACACGGGCAGGCCAGTCATGACCGCTATGTCCTGGACTACGAGGAAGGCATGGAACTCTCCCCGGCCTGGAGTGAGTTTATCGATGAGCTGCGCAGCAACCGTTATCGGGATTTTGTCTGTGCACTTTTGGGTGTTTCCCAGGTCCGGTTTCGATTCCACTGGCACTTCGCACCCAACGGCGGGGAGGTTTCTCCACACTGTGATTCCAAGGGCAAGATCGGATCCCAGATATTTTACCTGAATACAGTCGATGACTGGAACCGGGACTGGGGTGGGGAGACGGTGGTGCTTGATGACGGCGGGCGAATTGAGCCGGACAATGCCCCTGCGTTTGAGGATTTTGACGCGGAGTACCCGGCCAACACCAGGGATAATCGCAGCCTGATATTTGGCCGCCGGGGCAACTCCTGGCACGGGGTACGGCGTATTAACTGTCCTGAAAATCACTATCGCAAAGTGTTCATCGTCGTGTTTGAGGAGTATCGCCCCGTGCACATGGCCACCAAAAGAATCCGGCGGCTACTGACCGGTGCCGAGCTGGTGACCGAAAAAGAACGCCTGATGTACTGAACAACCGGATGTACAGAACAACGGGCAAACCCTGAATGCAGGCACGCAGCAAGCCGCCGCTGTTGATACTGGGCGCCCCGCCCCGGGGTGGCAATCACCTGCTGCGCGGACTACTGGATCACCACCCGCAACTGCTACTGCCGCCGGACGAGGACTACTTTGTACGGCATTTGTCCCGGGATCCGCTGTTGCGCTGGCGCGGCATGCTGACGTCCCGTGCCGGGATTCCCGATTTTTTTCGGCAACTGCAGAAAGAAGGCCATCTCGAACGTGTCAATGCCGGCCACGGGAAACAGGTGTTCGGCAGCGAGGACTCCCTGAATCTGGAAGCCTACTACGACTATGTCAGCAAGCATCACCGGCGCGGCAGCATCAACAGCCTGGTGCGCAACCATGTAGAAGCACTGGCCGTGGCGCTGGGACATGCTGAAGGAGACGGGCGGCTACGTGTTTGTTTCTGTGCCTTGCAGCCCAGCAACAGCGACCTGACCCGCGTCAGCAAGATGCTGGCACGCAGTTATGCTGTAAAAGGAATCTTCCTCGCAAGGGATCCACGGGCGCACCTGGCATCGCTACTGGTGCGCAATCCGACAGTGGACCTGGGACGCTTTTGCCAGCGGCAAAACAGCTACAGGCAGGAAGTTGACTGGTTCATCGAAAACTGTGGCCCGGCACTGCACATGCGCTTTGAGGATCTGGTCACGAATACGGAATCCTGCATGCGGGAGGTTTGTGAGTTTGCCGGAATAGCCTTCTCCCCCGCCGTTCTTGAATACACCCAGGGTGGCAAGGCCAGCCACAGTAATTCTTCTTTTGCAGTCAGTTCAGGTATCGATCGCAGCGTGTTAACGCGCTACCGGGAATCACTGCCGACCGAGACTATCGCGTATCTTGAACAGCATTGCTTACCCGAGTTATTCTGGCACGCTCCCCAGGGTCTGGAAGCGCCTGTTTGACAGGAGATTTGGCCAGGAGCCTTTGGCCAGCACCGTTGCAGGCAGATCCGTTGTCCGGGGAGGCGTGCCATGCGCTTGTTTCCTGGCGTGCCATGGTTTACTTTTGCCGGTTAGCAAGCAGGTTTTACAAGAGGTATTCGGATGCACGTTATTATCAAACGGCTAAAATACTGGATGGTTCGGGCGGTGTCGGTGTTCCTGCCTCAAAAGCAGGCCATCGCACTGGATCGCAAGCGGCGCGGCCAGGAAGAGTACCGCAAGCATCAGCTCTGCGAGTATGTTTTTGCCTCCTATGGCAAGAGTGGTCGCACCTGGATGCGGGTTATGTTATCGCGCTACTACCAGCAGACCTATGCGCTTCCGGAGCGCATCCTGATGGGTTTCGACAACTTTCATAAAATGAACGCGGATATACCGCGCATATTCTTTACCCACGACAACTACCTGCGAACGTATACCGGCAATGTCAACAGCAAGAAGGATTTCTACCACAAAAAAGTGATTCTTCTGGTGCGCCGTCCGCAGGATGTTGCGGTGTCACAGTTCTTTCAGTGGAAGTACCGGATGCGTGCCAACAAGATGGCCATGAACCGCTATCCTCCGGCCGGGTCGGATATATCGATCTACGATTTCGTAATGAATCCGGACTGCGGCGTTCCACGCATTATCGACTTTCTGAACCTTTGGGCGCGCGAATTACCAAACATCGACGATCTGCTGATGGTGCGCTACGAGGATATGCGGGTACAGCCCGAGAATGAACTGCCGCGCATCATCGGGTTCCTGGGTATGGAGCCCGACGCTGCGCGGATCAGCGAGACTGTCGAATTTTCATCCGTTGAAAACCTGCGCAAACTCGAAAAGGAAAACTACTTCCGGCATGGCAGCAGGGTAAAGGCAAAAGACCCGGGTAATCCGCATTCCTTCAAGGTGCGGCGTGCCAAGGTCGGCGGCTATCGGGATTACTTTGACGACGAGCAGGTCGCCACTATTGACGAAATGGTAAATACCAGGCTGTCCGGGATTTTCGGTTATGGCGCAGAAGAGCCGGCACCAGCGGGTACAGAAACCACGGGCAAGGCGGCCTTCGGAGGCTGAGTGACATGAAAAAATGTGTCTTTATACATACCAACGAACGCCAGTGGCTGGGCGCGCAGCTGTCGGCCTATTCACTGCGTCGCAATTCGGCGCACGCCGATGAGTTTGACGTTGAGTATATCCACGTCAAGGACTACCCGTTTCTGCAAGCCAGGGAAGGACAGCCTTTTTTGCGTGGCGGCGTTACGCGTGTCTGGCATATGCATGACCTGCAATCGTTCACTCCCCTGCGTTTTATGCCGCCAAAACTGATGGGCTACGAGGGGCGGGCCCTGCTCGTCGACCCGGATGTCTTTGCAGTAGGCGATGTCCATGAATTGCTTACCCGGGACATGCAGGGCAAGGCCGTGATGGGGCGCCACCGTTTTGCCAACAAAAAAAAGACACAATGCGTTGCAACCAGCGTGATGCTGATGGACTGTGCAAAGCTCGGGCACTGGGATTGTGAACAGGCATTTGACGAGTTGTTTCAGTTCAAGCGGGATTACAAGGACTGGATATGTCTGCGCCACGAG
>Ga0209633_10006481_pt1 | contig 10013 bp, 9 predicted proteins | sample Cruoilmetagenom1_FD_187290 | JGI IMG/M metagenome (GOLD analysis project Ga0209633, IMG submission 187290) | Oil polluted marine microbial communities from Coal Oil Point, Santa Barbara, California, USA - Sample 1 (SPAdes) (version 2) | ecosystem: Environmental > Aquatic > Marine > Oil seeps ... | reverse complement strand
ACCTCATCTATGTTATATACTCTGTACCTACCTCTGGCAGGCAAAAATTTGACAGCTTCCTTCAACTGTCTAATTTCTTCAATACCTCTGTTTGATGCACCATCTATCTCCATAACATCCATAGATGTCCCTTTAGTTATTTCTATGCAGTTTTCGCATTTATTACATGGATTTACACCTTTAGGAGACAAACAATTTAGAGCTTTTGCAAAGATACGCGCTAAACTTGTTTTCCCTATACCTCTTGGTCCTGAGAACAGGTATGCATGTGTGATTTTTCCTAGTTCGATAGCGTTTTTCAGAGTAGTCGTAACAAACTCCTGAGAAATAATTTCATCGAATGTTTGGGGCCTGTACTTTCTTGATAATGCGAGATAACTCATAAAACCTTTTATAAATTAAATTTGATAAAGATACAATCTCTTTTATTTACTTATTGATTCCAATATATTAAGTATTTCAGGCAGCAATTGTTTTTTTCTGGAGAGTATATCCTTAAGATAATATTCGTATTTTGCAATTTCCTGATACAGAAGAAGGCTTTCTCCCTTAGGAAATTTCGTTGTTAGTAGAATACTGTCTCCCTTGAGAATGTCCGTTACCATAATCATAACCCAATCTAAATATTTGTCAATTTTTACCTGGTCCAATGATTTTAACAAACTTGTTTTTATCTCGCGCGCTTCATCAAGGTTAGTTACCTCCACCTGACCGATGCCAACAGAATACCCCTGTTCCTTGTATATTTTAAAGTCAGATGTTACTATTGATTTAAAATCTTTTGTTTTTAATGTACTGGATGACTCAAAAATCTTTAAACCCCATTCATTATAGTTCAAACCTGCTATTTTTGAGAGTTCTTTAACAGCTGCTTCATCTTCTATAGTTGTCGTTGGAGATTTTAGAATAATTGTGTCTGAAAGTATGCCTGATAAAAGTAAGGCAGCTACCTTATTATCAATGTTTACTGAATAAGTTTTATATAGTCCATAGATAATTGTACAGGTGCTCCCTACAGGTTTAGCATATATATGTATAGGACTTTTTGTTCTAAGACTGCCAAGCCTATGGTGATCAATTATTTCTACTATATTTTCAGGTTCCAGTCCTTCAATAGCCTGTGATATTTCATTGTGATCTACTAGTATCACCTTTTTATTTTTCCGTTTTAAGATATCTGAACGGGTGATAATTCCTATTAATCTATCCCTGTTATCTAAAACAGGGAGCCCCCTGTGATCACTTTTCATCATTAAATCAGATGCTTTGTCCAGGTAATCTTCACCCTTCAAAAAAGGGACATTACTGTTCATAATATATTTGGAAGGAGTGCAAAGTGTTAATAATCTGAGTGTTTCAGCTGAATCATATTTTGAAAGATATATCCATCCCTTAAACTCACTAAAATCTATGTCAATATTTTGTAAATCGCTAATTCCAGTCAGTACTATACATGCAAACTGCTTTTTTATAGCATAATTAATAATATCTTTTCTATACCCCACCAATAGCAATATTTTGTCAGGATCTTTTTCTCTAGTATATTCAATGAATTTCTCAAAGGGCATAGCACCTACCATCATAAAAATGTTTAGCTCTTCTCTGTGTGAGATGTTAATAAATTCTCCGTCTATTACTTTATCGAAGGAAGCAGGTCTGATTGTGTAAGTAGGTTTTTTTGTGGCGCTACCGGATATTAAAAAAGTTGAAAGTTCTAGTATGCTAATGATTCCTTTAAATTTCAAACTGTTGTCGACAACTGGGACAAGTCTTATTTTTAATTTTTCTAAATTACGTATAGTACTAAAAATAGATTCATTTTCGTATGAATATATGACCTTGTCCGTCATGACTTCTTTTACTATGGGGTAGATATCTTTACTAAGTTTAGGAGGTGTGACCCCAATAGATTTAAATATATATGAGGTTTGTTTATTTAAAGTGCCACATCTAAGGGGGATATAATGTGATTTTTCATCTATACGGTTTTTTAATGCCGCATAACAATAAGCCGAGCAAACTGAATCTGTATCAGGGTTTTTATGCCCTATTACTATAATTTCTTCCATTTAGCCCATTTTATAAGTAATTTTTAACCATTTTCCACATTATAGTTGTTTACTATACCAATTACATATATAATATAAGTAGTAACTAATAAAGAAACACCATAACTAGAATACATTGGATAGTACAATAAATCAAGCATGGAAATTTTGTTGTGGTAGGTATTATGGTGAGTACGTATCCAATAAACCAGCTAGGATTTGGTATTGGACAAATATGTGGGAATGATTAATTTAAATGGTAACATATGTTTAAACCGAATGTGTTTTAGATATACAAAGTTAGATAGTATGTTTTGCTGGTGATAGGATGATTTTTAAAAGCTATGTTGTTGGGGGTGCGAGTATTATCGAGGTTAATGATTACAGATTAGATAATCAAAACAGTGAAATGGTTAATAAAAGGTTAATGGAGGAAGTCGAAAATAAGCAGGAGAATATTATTATAGATCTCAAGAATGTGGATTTTATAAGTAGTTCTGGGATAGGGATGCTACTTGCTTTTAATGAAAAAATAAAGGAGATGGGGGGGGACTTTTTTTGACCTCATTGACGGGAAATGTAGGGGAAATCTTTACATTGTCAGGGATTCTTGATCTGTTTAAGGTTTTTAAATCTGCTGATGTAGCAGTGAAAATTATTAATAAAAATGGCTAGAATATTGGAGTTGGAATTTCAAATACCGAGTAGTTTGAAGTACCTGTCAAAGATAGATGCTTATGTTGAGCATTTTATAAAATTAATGGATCTGGAGGAGGAATGCGGTAATGATATATGTTTTAAACTAAACTTGGCATTGACCGAAGCCGTTGTTAATGCAATAAAGCATGCTAATAAATATGATATTTCTAAAGTAGTAAAGGTGCAGATGAAACTGAGCAGTGGTAAAATAATTATGACGGTAAGAGATTTTGGTGGAAGATATAGCATTGATGAGGTGAAAAAGCCGAACCCATTGGCTGATTCAGGACGTGGTTTGTATGTGATAATGAATATAATGGATCAGGTTGACTTAAGAACGGTTGATTCTCAAAATTTGCTTATTATGAAAAAAGATATAAGCAATCTCAAATCTTCTTGCAAAGCAGAAAAAGAAGAAAGAAAATAGTTTCTTAGTTGAAATCATCTAGGAATTATTATATGTTATTTCATATCCTGCACTTTAATTGCCGTAACCTTATATGCCTTGGCATTAGCTGCAAAAATATATAAAAATTGGGGGCAGTTGCCTCCAATTTTGTGGGTTATACATTATCAAATAGTATCTAGTTGAGTAGGTTTTACGATGAAAACATTTTATATTAAAAAGGGATTAAATATACCTGTTGATGGTGTTCCAGTTCAAGAGATAACTGGTACTAAGCGTGTAAATAGCGTAGCTCTTATAGGTGATGATTATATAGGGATGAAACCTGGTTTTCACGTGAAGGAAGGTGACCACGTAAAATTAGGTCAGCTTTTATTTACTGATAAAAGATTGCCTGCTGTTTCATATACCTCACCAGGAACGGGTATGATACGAGCAATAAACAGGGGCGAAAAAAGAAAATTTTTATCTATTGTTATTGAATTGGAGGACCCAGAAGAAGATACATCCCCCCTACTGTATAATCCTCATAAACTTGACAGTTTAGATAGAGATCTGGTAAAAGAGGAACTTTTAAAATCTGGCTTATGGAATGCGCTCAGGAGCAGACCTTTTGGAAGAACCGCCGACCCGGATAATATACCTAAGTCTATCTTTGTAACTGCAATTGATACAAGACCTCTTGCGCCATCTGTGGACGCAGTTATAGATGGTAATGAAACTGATTTCAAAAATGGGATTAGAGCCCTTAAGCTTTTAACAGATGGTCCCTTATATGTATGTGTTGGGGACAATACGGCTTTGCCAAAATATAATATGGATGGTGTTGAAACAGTGGTTTTTAAAGGACCACATCCAACGGGTCTTGTAGGGACTCATATACATTTTATTGATCCGGCTTCCAGGAAAAAAATAATATGGTATATAGATTACCAGGAAGTGATCGCATTTGGCAAGTTTTTTACTTCCGGGAAAATCTCTGTGGAACGAGTGGTCTCTATTGCAGGTCCTTCTGTAAAAAACCCCAGACTTATTAAAACAAGGCTGGGAGTATCAACTGATGATATTATAAAAGATGAATTATTGCCTGGCAACCACAGAATAATATCCGGGTCACCTCTCTATGGGCACGAGGCAAAAGATGAGTCAGGATATCTTGGCAGATACAATTACCAGATTACGGGGATCCCTGAAGGGGGAAAAAGAAAATTTTTTGGCTGGATGGCTCCCAGGAAAGACTTGTTTTCAGCCAAGAAAGTTTTTTTACTAGGGTGGTTATTAGGTCATAAATATGTTTTTGATACCTCTTTAAATGGCAGTCTGCGTCCTATAATTCCTATAGGCGTGTATGAAAGCGTGATGCCATTAGATATAATACCAACATACTTATTAAAATATATATCAGTAGAAAACGTTGATATGGCAGAGAAGCTTGGATGTCTGGAATTAGTTGAAGAGGATCTTTCCCTTTGTACTTATGTTTGTCCTGGGAAAAATGACTTTGCTCCGCCATTGAGAAATATATTAGATATTATCTACAAAGAGGGCTAACCTGGAAATGAAAAATTTTCTTCAAAAAAACAGGAAATATTTCGAGAAGGGCGGGAAATTTGAAAAAATGTATCCTCTTTTTGAGATGGTTGATACTTTTATTTATACACCTGACACAGTAACTGAAGGGCGTACGCATATACGTGATGGTCTGGATATTAAAAGGACAATGATAGTTGTCGTCCTTGCCCTTATACCCTGCATTATTATTGCATTGATAAATACGGGATATCAAGCTAACCTGGCTGTGCAAAATATGCATGAATTGCCTTTGAGTGGATGGAGAGATACAGTTATTCAATGGCTTGGCACAGGTTATAGCCACGGCAGCACAATATCAAATATTGTTCATGGCTGTTTATATTTTTTGCCGGTTTATATAGTGACTATGGCTATTGGAGGGGTCTGGGAGCTGATTTTTTCAATAATTAGAGGGCATGAAATAAGCGAGGGCTTTTTAGTCACGAGTATATTGTATCCTTTGATCCTTCCGCCTGCAATACCTTTATGGCAGGCATCTCTAGCATTATCAGCAGGGATTGTTCTTGGGAAAGAGGTTTTTGGTGGAACAGGGAAAAATATTGTAAATCCAGCTCTTATCGCCAGGGCCATGTTGTTTTTTTCATATCCTGCCAGCATGACAGGTGATACTATATGGGTTGCTGCAGATGGTTATACAAAAGCAACTCCTTTAGGGGAAGCTTCTGTATCAATTGTTGAAAATCTTAGTATCCCTGGAAGCATGTGGGATGCATTTATAGGTTTTATCCCTGGCTCTATGGGTGAAACGTCAACTCTGGCTTGCCTAATTGGGGCTTTTATATTGATTATCACTGGGATAGCCTCATGGCGTATTATGATAAGTTGTGTGATAGGCCTTACATCTGTTTCATTGCTTTTTAATATGGTGGGAAGTGATACGAATGTTATGTTTTCTTTAAGCCCGATATGGCATATGGTTCTGGGTGGTTTTGCTTTTGGAACTGTTTTTATGGCGACTGACCCTGTTTCCGCAGCTGCTACTGAAAAAGGGAAATATATTTATGGATTTTTAATTGGAGCATTGGCGGTTTTAATCAGAGTAATGAACCCTGGATACCCGGACGGGGTGATGCTCGCTATATTATTCGGCAATATATTTGCTCCTATAATAGACTATGGAGTTATAAAATCGAATATAAAGAGGAGAGCTATGAGATATGAAAGTTGATTCTCCTGCAGGTACATTGCTAATAGCATTAATTTTAGCTGTGGGGTCCTCTCTTCTTATTTCTGTTACTGCCGTTTCTCTTAAACCCAGGCAGGATTACTACAGGGAACTAGATCGTAATAAAAATGTATTGATTGCAGCTGGATTATTTAAATCCGGTCAGGAACAGAATATAGATGACCTTTTCAAGAAAATAAATGTTGTTTTTGTGAATACTGAAACAGGAGAAGTAAGAGAAAATATTGATGTAGATACATATTTCAAAAATCTTAGCAAAATTGTTACAAATTCTGAAACAAGTATTAAGCTAAGTGCTACAGAAGATATTGCAGGCATTAAAAGTATTGCAAAATATGTTCCAGTTTATGTTCTTGGTGATGATAAAGAGATTTCGCAGGTAGTGATTCCTATATATGGAAAGGGATTGTGGTCAACACTATATGGATTTCTTGCTGTTAAATCTGATGGTAAAACTGTGCATGGGATAACATTTTATGAACATGGTGAAACGCCAGGACTAGGCGGAGAAGTTGATAACCCAAGATGGAAACAGCTATGGTCGGGGAAATTGCTATTTGATGAAAATTGGAACAGTAAAATAGAAGTTATCAAAGGGATTGTTCAGGATGGCAGCATTGAAGCTCAATACAAGGTAGATGGTTTATCAGGGGCAACGTTGACTGCCAGAGGTGTTGATCATCTTGTTAAATTTTGGATAAGCAGAAAAGGTATTAAAACCTTTTTGATGAATATAGGAACCATGGAGGTGGAATTTTGAAAAACAAATATCTTGATCTTCTATATACTCCATTGTTCAAGAATAATCCTATTGCTGTTCAGGTGCTTGGCGTGTGTTCTGCGCTTGCAGTTACCACAAAAATGAAGACAACTGTTGTTATGTGTCTTGCGGTTATATTTGTATTAAGCTTTTCAAACTTATTTATTAGTATATTCAGGAGATATATGCCTGGAAATATAAGAATAATTGTTGAAATGATTATCATAGCTTCTTTGGTTATTGTGGCTGACCAGGTGATAAAGGCCTATATGTTCGACATCAGTAAAGAGCTGTCTGTTTTTGTGGGTTTGATTATTACTAATTGTATTATTATGGGTAGAGCAGAAGCTGTAGCCATACATAATCCGCCGGCATTCAGTTTTTTTGACGGACTGGGCAATGGATTTGGATATAGCTTGATTCTTTTGGTTGTCGGGTTTGTAAGGGAATTATTAGGCACAGGGAAGGTTTTTGGCATTACTATGCTTAAAACGGTTTCAGAGGGAGGGTGGTACACTACCAATGGGCTGTTTTTGCTGTCGCCTAGTGCCTTTTTTATAATAGGTATTATAGTCTGGTATGTAAGATCTATGGAACCATCTATATTGGAGAATAGATAAATATGTTTGAAGCATATCTTAGTTTATTTTTGAAAGCTGTTTTTATAGAAAATATAGCTTTGACCTTTTTTCTTGGTATGTGTACGTTTCTTGCAGTATCAAAAGAGGTAGATACAGCTGTAGGACTTGGGATAGCTGTTGTCATTGTGCAAACTATAACAGTTCCTCTTAACAACCTTGTGTATATATATTTTCTTAGGGAGGGGGCTTTATCATGGATGGGATTTCCAGATGCGGATCTTACCTTCATAGGTCTTATAACATATATTTGTATAATTGCAGCTGTTGTGCAGATTCTTGAAATGTTGCTGGACAGGTATTTTCCTAAGCTTTATAATGCTTTGGGGATTTTTTTGCCCCTGATCACGGTAAATTGTGCAATTCTTGGCGGAACTCTTTTTATGGTACAAAGGGATTATAATCACCTTGAAAGTGTTGTTTACGGCTTTGGGTCAGGGACGGGATGGGCTTTGGCAATTATAGCTTTGGCAGGTATAAGGGAAAAAATGGTGTATAGTGATGTACCAAAGGGGCTTAATGATGTTGGGATAACATTTATTGTGGCAGGGTTAATGGCTATAGCATTTATGCTTTTCTCTGGCATTCAACTGTAACAATAAAAAGGGGAATAATTTGGTATTAACTATATTAAGCGTTATATTTTTTACAACAGTAATCTCAACATTGGCAACATTAATAATATTTGCAAAACTAAAATTTGTTTCGGCTGGGAATATAAAAATATTTATAAATGGAGATGAAGAAACTCCATTGGAAGCTCCAGTTGGCGGTAAATTATTGAATGCATTGGTTAGCAAAGAGATATATATTCCTTCTGCCTGTGGCGGTGGTGCAACCTGTGGCACATGCAAAGTAAAAGTGCTGGAAGGGGGTGGTCACATTCTCCCAACAGAAAAAGCTCTGATTCATAGAAAAGAGGAACGTGAAGGTTTTAGATTGTCATGTCAGGTAGCTGTTAAGGAAGAGCTCAAGATAGAGGTCCCCCCTGAAATTTTTAGTGCGCAACAGCTTGTATGTACAGTAGAATCCAATAGGAATGTGGCTACCTTTATTAAGGAGTTGGTGCTTAAACTTCCTGAAGGAGAAGATCTTAATTTTAGAGCAGGAGGATATGTACAAATTTCAGCACCTTCATATAAATTATCTTTTAAATCCTTCGATATCGACAAGAAATTTCATGAAGACTGGATAAAGATGGGATTATGGGATTTGCATGCAGAAAACCAAGAAATAGTTGAAAGAGGATATTCCATGGCCAACTTCCCCGAAGAAAAGGGAAAAATAATGTTAAATGTCAGGATCGAACTTCCACCTAGAGGGATAAAAAAAGCCCTGCCAGGCATCTGTTCCTCATATATATTTAACTTAAAAGAAGGGGATACAGTTACGGTTTCAGGGCCTTTCGGCGAGTTCTTTGCAAAAGATACAGAGGCAGAAATGATATTTATTGGTGGTGGCGCAGGGATGGCTCCTATGAGATCCCACATATTTGATCAATTAAAGAGACTCCATAGTAAAAGAAAAATCAGTTATTGGTATGGAGCCAGAAGTTTGAGAGAATTATTTTATGTAGAAGATTTTAATATGCTGAAGAATAAACATGATAATTTTAATTGGCATATGGCTCTATCTGAACCTCTCCCAGAAGACAACTGGGAAGGCTATACAGGTTTTATCCACAAGGTTTTATACGATCACTATCTGAAAGATCATCCTGCTCCTGAGGACTGTGAGTATTATTTATGTGGTCCACCATTAATGCTTACAGCTGTACTAAACCTTCTTGATAATTTAGGTGTTGAATCGGAAAATATTATGTATGACGATTTTGGAGGTGCCTAACAATTATGTTATATATTATTTCTTTTGTCATATCACTGATTTCAATGCTTTGTTTGGCTGTTGTTATATACCCTGTAGGCAGTAGAAAAACATCCTGCTCCTGCTCATCAAAAGGTGGATGTTCAAGGCAGTCACTGTAACCTATTTACATATTTCTTCTATATTCACCGCCTAGTCCAAATAACTTGCTTGTAATTTGACCCAAAGAACAATATTTCACAGTCTCCATTAATTCCTCAAATACATTATTGTCAGAGGAAATTGTATCCATAAGTCTTTTTAAATAGAGATCAGATTCATCGTTGTGTATTTTATGAAACAATTTTAGATTATTAATTTGCCAATTTTTTTCTTCATCTGTGGATCTACTAAGAGTAATTTCATCAGTAGTTTTATCTTCTCTTACAAAAGTATTAACTCCTATAATAGGGAGTTCTCCACTATTTTTCAAATGTTCATAATAGCTTGATTCTGATTGAATCTTATTTCTTTGATATCGTGACTCCATCGCTCCAAGGACGCCTCCTCTCCTTGAAATTTTTTTAAACTCATCTAATACAGCCTTTTCAACCAGATCCGTTAGTTCCTCAATTAAATAGGAACCCTGTAAGGGGTTTTCATTTTTTGCCACACCAAATTCAGAATTTGCTATCATTTGAATTGCAAGTGCCCTTCTTACAGATTCTTCTGTTGGGGTTGTGACAGCTTCATCATAAGCATTAGTGTGCAAAGAATTACAGTTGTCATATATAGCAACAAGTGCCTGAAGAGTAGTTCTTATATCGTTAAATGCCATCTCTTGAGCATGCAGTGATCTACCGGATGTTTGAATATGGTA
>Ga0209633_10006480_pt1 | contig 10013 bp, 11 predicted proteins | sample Cruoilmetagenom1_FD_187290 | JGI IMG/M metagenome (GOLD analysis project Ga0209633, IMG submission 187290) | Oil polluted marine microbial communities from Coal Oil Point, Santa Barbara, California, USA - Sample 1 (SPAdes) (version 2) | ecosystem: Environmental > Aquatic > Marine > Oil seeps ... | reverse complement strand
GGAAACTATTAACCAAGAGATGGAACATGTTGTTTCTGCAAAAGAAGCACCTGCACTTGAAGCTTATGGCTATAAAGAAGGTGATGTAATGGTTAATAAGCCAGCAGGCTTAAAACACTGGGAAATCTCTTTTGAAGAGTACAAAAAATTCCTTGAACCATATACACTTGACTATGTAGCTAAAATTTCTAAAGGTGACCCAGATGAGTCTATCGATAGTTTTAAACAAAAACTACAAACTTTAGCTGATCTTTATATTGAAAAAGGAAGAAAAGTAGTATCTTTCTGGACTATGGGTATGAATCAACATACACGTGGTACTTGGGTAAATACTCTTTCTTACAATGTTCACTTTATGTTAAATAAACAAGCGCTTCCAGGTTCTGGTGCATTCTCACTAACTGGTCAACCATCAGCTTGTGGTACTGCTCGTGAAGTTGGTACATTCTGTCACCGTCTGCCAGCAGATATGATGGTTAAAAATCCTAAGCACAGAGCAAAAACTGAAAAAAGATGGAAAATTCCTGCAGGAACTTTAAATCCAGTAGGTAACCAACACATTATGAAAATCCACCGTGATATTGAGGATGGTGTTGTTAAATTTGCATGGGTAAATGTATGTAACGCTTACCAAGATTCAGCTTCAGCTAAACACTGGATTAAAGCAGCTCGTGAGATGGATAACTTTATTGTAACTTCTGATGGATACCCTGGTATCTCTGCAATGGTTTCAGATATGGTTCTTCCATCTGCAATGATTTATGAAAAATGGGGTGCTTATGGTAATGCTGAGCGTCGTTCTCAACACTGGAGACAACAAGTTCTTCCTGTAGGTGATGCGATGAGTGATACTTGGCAATGGATGGAACTATCAAAAAGATTTACAGTTGGCGATTTATGGGGTGCTGCTCCACTTCGTGGTGGTAAATCACTTCCAGATGTTAGAAAAGCAGCTTATGCAATGGGTTATTCTGATAACACAACTATGTATGAGATTCTTTATGCTAACAAAGAAGCACAATCATATAAAATTGATATGAATTCTTTCCCTCAAAAAGGTTATGACAACTCTGATTGTAGTGGAGATAGCAGAAATGTAATTGGTGGTGACGGCGAAGTTGTTAAAGGTTGTGGATTTATGGTTCATGAATACCTTTGGGAAGAATACGCTTCATTTGGTCGCGGTCATGGTCATGACTTGGCTCCATTTACTACTTACCATAAAGTTCGTGGACTTAAATGGCCAGTTGTTGATGGTAAAGAAACAGCATGGAGATTTAATGTTAAGTATGACCCATATGCAGCTAAAGCAGTTGCTGAAAGTGGAAATGGTTCTACTCACGCATTCTATGGTCCACTAGCTAAAGCTCTTACTCAAGGTGACTTACGTGGTATCAAAGATAAAAAGAAAAAATCTTTGAAAAACAAAGCGAAAATCTTTGCTCGTCCATATATGGATCCTCCAGAAATGCCAGATGCTAACTATGACACATGGTTATGTACAGGTCGTGTACTTGAACACTGGCACTCAGGAACAATGACTATGCGTGTACCTGAACTTTTCCGTGCGGTTCCAGAAGCGTTATGTTATATGAATCCTAAAACAGCAAAAGAAAAAGGCCTTAAACAAGGTGATTTATGTTGGGTTGAATCTCGTCGTGGTAAAGTTAAAGCTCACGTTGAAACTCGTGGTAGAAATAGACCTCCTCGCGGACTTGTATTTGTTCCATGGTTTGATGAAAAAGTATTCATCAATAAAGTTTGTTTAGATGCAACTTGTCCTCAGTCAAAACAGACTGACTACAAAAAATGTGCTGTAAAAATTTACAAAGCATAGTTAAAAGTAAATAGGTAAGGAAAGATTCGTTTTGAGCGAAAATAGACCTGAAAAGAAGAAAAAACAACCATTAAGCGATAGAAGAAAGTTTATCCTTGGTATGGCCCGCAGTGTTGGTATTGCAACACTGGGTGGTTTTGTATGGAGTGCCTATGTTGATGAAGTTACCGCTTCGCAACTACTCCTTCGACCACCTGGTGCCATAGAAGAAGAAGATTTTCTTAAGACGTGTATCAAGTGTGGAATGTGTGTAGAAGCATGTCCATATGATACACTTCTTCTTGCTAAGCCAGGTGACCATAAACCTTTAGGAACGCCATATTTTGTTCCTAGGGAAATACCTTGTTATATGTGTCCAGATATTCCGTGTGTACCAGTATGTCCTACTGGTGCTTTGGATGAGCCTAGTGTAACAACAGATGGTAAGTTGGATATAAATATAGCTGATATGGGACTAGCTGTTGTAGATGAAGAGAGCTGTATAGCCTTTTGGGGAATACAGTGTGATGCTTGTTATAGAGCCTGTCCTATTTTAGGTCAAGCAATAACAATCGAGTACCAAAAAAATGAAAGAACTGGAAAACACGCATATATGAAGCCTATTGTACACGCAGATGCATGTACAGGATGTGGAATGTGCGAAAGAGCTTGTGTAACAGAAAAGCCGGCAATTTTTATTCTTCCAAGGGAAACTGCGATGGGTAAAGCTGGTGATTACTATATAAAAGGTTGGGATAAAGAGGACGAAAAGCGTTTAGAAAATGCTGGAGAAATCAAAACAACAACTGATTTAAGTAGACAGTCTGCATCTGATAAATTAAATAGTGACTTTTTGGAGGATTTATATTAATGAAAACTCTATGGAATAATTATCGTTATTTAATTTTAAGACGCTTTACACAAATCGGTATTTTAGTTCTTTATTTTGGTGCAAATGCTTGGGGATGGACTATCCTTATGGGTAATCTTAGTTCATCACTACTCTTTAATATGATACCGATGAGTGATCCTTATGCAGCTCTACAGATGTTAGCTGCAGGTGCTGTTATGGCAACTGATTTACTCATAGGTGTAGCAGTTGTATCTCTATTTTATCTTTTAATTGGAGGTCGTGCATTTTGTAGTTGGGTTTGCCCAGTTAACATGATTACTGACTTAGCCAATTTTTTAAGAGCTAAGATAGGACTTAATCAAGTCCAAGGTATAAAACAGCCAGCATCTAGAAAACTTAGATACTGGGTATTAGCACTTAGTCTAATTATATCCGCTTTCATGGGTGTTACAGCCTTTGAATTTATATCACCAATTTCTATGGTTCATAGAGGTTTGGTTTTTGGTTTAGGTTTTGGTTGGGCAGCAATGCTAATAATTTTTCTTTTCGATCTATTCGTTTTAAAAAATGGATGGTGCGGACATATTTGTCCTCTTGGTGGATTCTATTCACTACTTGGTAAATTTAGTTTAATTCGAGTGCATCATAATGAAGAGAACTGTACTCTATGTATGAAATGTAAAGTTGTATGTCCTGAAAATCAGGTTCTTCATATGATAGGTAAGGAAAGCTTGCCTGTTCTATCTGGAGAGTGTACTAACTGTGCTCGATGTATAGAAGTATGTGATGATGATGCTCTTGGTTTTAGTATAAAAAGCCTAATAAAAAATAAAACAACGGGAGAATAAAATGAAAACAATAAGTAAAATAACACTTGGTTTAGCAACAGCTACACTTCTATTTGTTGGATGTGCAGATAATGCTTCACCGGCTGGTTCTGAATCAGTAAAAGCTACGGTAACTGAAGATTCACTTAGTCTTAGAAAGACAACACTTTATAATGAAGGTGTTAAGCCACATGGAACTTCATATGGAAAAGATGCTGCTGGTAGCAGTCATAAAATCAAAAGAGCATTCCAGGATGCTCCGCCAATGATTCCTCATGATACAGAGGGAATGTTACCGATTACTATCAATAACAATCAATGTATCGCTTGTCATGATCCAGCTATTGCAAAAGATATGGGAGCAACTCCATATCCAGCATCTCACATGACTAACTTTAGACCACAAAGTTATGCTCTTAAAGGTGAAAATACATCAAGTGAAACACTAGCTAATATTTCTATCAAAAAAGAGAATACGCTAGTTGGTGCTAGATTTAACTGTTCACAGTGTCATGCGCCACAAGATACTGGTGTTTTAGCAGTTAAAAATAACTTTGAAGCTGACTACACAAGTGAAAATGGTGCGAGTGCATCTAGTTGGAGTGGAACAAAACTTATGGAAGGTATCGATACATACGATGCTAGCAAGTAAATAAATGCAGAGAAGAGAGCTTTTTAGCTTTCTCTCTTCATCTTTAAAAGGTGAAGAGAAAAAAGAAAAAATGGTCCTGATAAGACCACCATACTATAATGATATAGATGCCTTTGGTAGAGAGTGTCAAAACTGTGATGGTTTATGTGCCACTTCGTGTCAAGAGCAGATTATAATTATAGGTGAAGATAAGACACCAAGACTTAGCTTACTAGAGAGTGGTTGCACATATTGTGATGATTGTGCAACTGCTTGTGAGCCAGGTGTTCTAAAACTTGAAAATAAAAAATTAATCAGTGCGGGTATTCGAATAAATGAATCTACCTGTATGAGTTGGCAAGGTATCATGTGTTTCTCTTGTAAAGATCCATGTCTGGAAGACGCTATTGAGTTTAAGGCGATGTTTATGCCTACAATTAACCAAGAGAAGTGTACCTCATGTGGATTTTGTATCAGCAGATGTCCATCTTACGCAATAGATATAAAGGCTTTAAATGAATAAAATAATTCTACTATTTTTAATAATAACTTCACTATATAGTGCAAATATAAAAAAACCTGACATACAGTTAATAGCAGATGCTCCTGTAATAGATATGGTTGCTCAAAACAACAAACTTTATGTGTCTACAATTGCAAGTGTTGTTAATATATTTGACTTAAAAACTGATAAAAAAATTAAAACAATTAAACTACCAAAAATTAAAGATTTTATGGGTGACAATGTAAATGCTAAAGTTTATTCTGTTGATGTTTTAGACTCTAGATTACTAATACTCTCTCAAGCAGAACATGGTTATAGAAGTGTTTATATCTATGAAAATGACAAACTAACTCAAATTATTTCTCAAGAGAAAAAACTATCGATTGCCAAAGCAAAATTTATAAATTCTAATACAATTATCCTAGCTCTTTTAAGTAATGATATCATCTCTTACAATATTAAAGCAAAAAAACAGAACTGGATAGCACAGGCTTCCCAGTCAAAATTTTCAAATTTTGTTTTAAATGAAAAAAAAACGAAAGTAGTCGTATGTGATGAGAGTGGTAATTTACATATATTAAATACTCATGATGGAAAAACTCTCAAAACCTTAAGTGGAGAAAATCTGGATAATGTTTTTCAGGTAGATTATAAAAACGGAATTATCGCAACAGCAGGACAAGATAGAAGAGTAGTAATCTATAACACTAAACTCAACTCTGCATACTATAAAACAGCAAACTTTCTTATTTATAGTGCAGGTCTATCTCCAAGTGGTAAAATTGCTGGGTACGCTAGTGATGAAAATAACAACGTGACTCTGTTTAAAACAAATACAAAATCAAAAATCGGAGTATTTGGTGGTAATGCGATGACCATTACAAATATTCTATTTATAAATGAAAATGAATTTTTTATCTCAAGTGATGATAAAACAATCAATTATTATAAACTTAACTAGGAGCATACGATGGAATATAATGAAAGTGAATTTTTAATTGAAACAGAAGTACCAGAGGATGAGTTAATTATTTCAAGAACAGACTTGAATGGAATTATCACTTATGCAAATGAAACATTTTGTGATATCAGTGGTTATGATATTGACGAACTAATAGGTAAATCCCATAATATAGTAAGACACCCGGACATGCCAACTGCCGCGTTTAAAGATTTATGGGATACTATTCAAGATAAAAAACAGTGGATAGGTGTAGTTAAAAACCTCCGTAAAGACAAAGGTTTCTATTGGATTCAAGCAATTATATCCGGTGTATATAAAAATGGAATACTTGTTGAATTCAAATCTTTAAGAACACCAATTAGTTACGATGAAAAACTAAAACATCAAAAACTGTATGATAAAATGCGTAAAGAAAATGGCGAAACAACAAGAAAAGTAATTTACGAATAACACACACTAAAATTAAGGAATATAAAATGAATGTATCAAGCATAGTAGTTCAATGTTTACCAAAATGGGTAGATGAAGTTGTTGAAAATCTAAAAAAGACACCAGAGTGTGATTATCATGTCCATGACGACAAAGGTCGTATTATCATTACAATTGAAGGTGAAGGTGTATCTGAGGAGTTGACAAAACTGAGAGTTATTGAAGCTATCCCTCATGTGATTGCTGCTGATATGCAGATGGCATACTCAGAAGATGAGTTAGATGAGCATATGGAAGTTATTAATAACAGAGATGTTGTTCCTAAAATTTTACAAGATACAGAGAACGTAGATGTTGACAATGTAGCATATAACGGAGATATGAAAAAAAGAGAAGACATGGTTGCTTTTGCAGATGATTTCGATGCAGCTAAAGATAGAGAAAAATAGAAATGGCAGTAGTATTTCAAGCAACTATAAAAATGAATAATAACATTGAGTGGTATATCGAACTAAAAGATACTGTTGATGAAAGGGTTGCAGAGTGTAAAGATGTAGAAGAGTTTGCTAAGAAAGTTGAAGAATTTGGTGATGATTACGGTGGTCGTATAGATGAAGTAAAATGGCTAAAAGATGAGAATGTACCAGAGCAAGTCATGGATGAATTAAGAGTTAAAATGGCTGAACACAGATCTGAAATAGAAGCGAAAACAGGTGAATCAATAACACCACTTGCCCAAGAAGAGAAATAAGATATTTTATGGTAGCCAATGCAATAATTACTGATGAATATTTTGATTCAATTACCATAGCTACTCACCTGAAAAATGTTGAGTATATTCTTATGGCGGCCCCTGCTCCAAGTAAATTTACAGATACACCAATTCAATTTACTATATTTTTAAACACGCAGGATACCTTACCTCAAGAGATTAAAGATGCAATTTTAAATAAATTTTTAGATGAGAACGGTATAACAAATCCTATTGAGGTTATGAGTCAGTTAATGCCAGTCGGGTTTTCTATGAGTCAACAAGATACTGCAATGCCACTTTTACTTGTTAAGCAAACGGACCAGCAAAGCATCCCTTATGCTGTTATGCATGTGATGGACTTTTTGGCAGATTCAGACAATTTCTTTGAAGCTAAACAAGAGAAACTCACAGGCTGGAGTTATAGTTACAACGAAGAGTAGTTCTCTACCTCTTCGATACTCTTAGCAATCCCACTTGAGAGATTCTTACACCCTTTCTTTGTCACTAAAATATCATCCTCAATTCTAATGCCAATCCCACGATACTTTTTAGGTACATCTTTGTCATTCTCATCTATATAAATACCTGGTTCTATTGTTAAAACCATGCCAGACTTAAGTGGAATTTCTCTCCCATTTTCATATTTGTATGGAGCTTCATCGTGGACATCTATACCCATCCAGTGTCCTATACCGTGAGGATAGTATTTTTTATATAACTCTTTTTTTATTACCTTTTTCAAAGGCTCATTTAAAATACCAAAATCAATCATCCCTTGACTCAGTAGTTCGACAGCTCTATTTTGAAGTTCACTCCGTTTGACCTTAGGTCTTATCATTTTTATAATCTCTAATTGAGTCTTTAGGACCATCCCATATAACTCTTGTTGCGCAGGCGTAAACTTTCCATCTACAGGTATAGTTCTTGTTATATCACTTGCATAGTATTTATACTCACAACCTGCATCTATCAGTATTAGCTCACCACTCTTCAACACTCTATTATTATCTATGTAGTGGAGAGTATTAGCAGAATTTCCACAAGCCACTATAGATATATAAGCATCACTGTAAGCACCTTGTCTTTTAAACTCATACTCTATCTCAGCTTGGAGTTGATACTCATACTTCAGAGAAGATGCACCACTCATTGCTTTATGATGAGCATCTTTTGTGATAGAGATGGCTTTTTTGATTAGCTCTATCTCTGCATCAGATTTGATAAGTCTCATCTTCTGAATAAGTGAAGATATATTCTCGTAAGATTGAACTTCTTTAGAGTACCTTTTTAAAATTTTTACCTTTGAATAGTCAAGTTTAAAGTCATAATAAAGTGCTTTTTTATCTTTGACATACTCTTTTATCTTTGTGTTAAATTCTCCATACTCATAAACTTCATCAACTAAAAATCTTTTCTTAGCTTCCTCAGCTCCTAACCTTTTTCCATTCCATAACTCTTGCATTTTATCTTTCTTGTGCACAAAAAGTATAGTTTTTACTTTTTTATTTTTTTTGATAAAAACTAGACAGGAGTTATCTTCTAAAAATCCACTAAGGTAGTAGAAGTTACTATCTTGTCTAAATGGATATTCAGTATCGTTTGAGCGAGTTTTATTACCTGAACTAAAGAGTACTCCTACTGAGTGTTTTGAGAGCTTCGAGAGTAATCTCTCTCTACGTTTTTTATATTCTATTTCTTGAATCACTTGCAAACCTCATTTAGCCACTGAGTACTACTTTTAAGAACATTTTCTAATGCAATATTCAGATTTTGTACACCAGCATCTGCATTTACACTCTCAACATTCATTTGTGACTCAAATGTTTTTGTTGCAATTACCTTACTACTCTCTATGTCTATCAGTGTTAAATTTATACGCACATTCACAAAAGATTCTTTTTCATCCTCTGAAAAATACTGCATAAAATCTTCTATATTTGTCTCGAGCAAAAGACCATTCTTACTTCTTGATTTAGATATTTGAACATTTTTAAAAAGTTTTGTTGATTTTAAATACTCTGCAAGTTTCGCACTTATTGCTCTATTTGGAGATTCAGCCCACTGTGATTGTGTAAACTTATACTGTTTATGAGTTCCTTGTCCATAGTTCATCGCATGTGTCATAAGAGAGCTTGCACTAAATGCCTGAGCAATCTTTAATGACTCTTTTTTACATCCAGTTTGAGTAGAGACCAAAGGTAGTGATTCTACATTGATTCTATACTCTGAAACTGCTGGTGTAGTGGTAGAACATCCTACTAGTAAAAAGGTAGTAAAGGCTATAAACAGTAAGCGCATTTTAATTCTCTCCTGGAGCTTTTTTAATCTCTTCTTGTTTAAATAATATATCACCTGGACTTCTATCATACTTATTTAAACTATCTTGTAACTTTATCATTAAGTCTTGCATATCTAACAGTGTATTATTCATCGTAGGAACTATATCAGCCGCTATATCTTTAAAATTAAATTCTCCACTGGAAACTGCCCTTTTAATCTCATCCATAGAACTTCTAATGCCAAGATAACTGTTCATAATTGATGCGAAAGAGTTACGAATATCACCTTCCCATTCCACACTTTTATTAACAAAAACATCTACCTTTGGCATTAAACTATCAGCTTTTGCACTGAATGATTCAAAATTTTTAGCACTATTCTGAAGGGAACTTATCGTTTTATCATCCAACACTCTCTCTAGCTTATCCATAACACTAGCACTTCTCTTAAGTAAAAGATTTATCTGCTGTTGGTTCTCATCACCTAAAAGTTTTTCTGTTCTCGTTAATGTTTGCGAGAGTTTTCCGGATACTGTACCAAGCGATTTTTCAAAATTTTCAAAAAATGATGGTACAGTTTTTATGACCGGATACTCTTCATCACCTTTAGTAACTAATTTTGGTGCATTGTTCTCACCAAGGCTTAAATTTATGTAACTTAGTCCAGTAATACCTTGAGCAGTAAGTCTTGCAACAGTACTCTCTTTTATTGGTGTTGACTTAAGTATTGTAATTTGAACTTCTACTCTTTCTGAATTGTTTGGGCTTATTCTCAAATGTGAGACTTTACCAACTCTTATTCCCCTGTATTTTACCGGGGCATCTATGTTTAGTCCTAAAACCGATTCATCAAAGTATATATTATATTTTGCTGTTCTTGTCTCTACTGTAGGCTTTAAAAGCCAATAACTAAAAGCTAAAATTAATGCTACTCCAAAGATTACTAAAAAACCAA
>Ga0209633_10006479_pt1 | contig 10014 bp, 9 predicted proteins | sample Cruoilmetagenom1_FD_187290 | JGI IMG/M metagenome (GOLD analysis project Ga0209633, IMG submission 187290) | Oil polluted marine microbial communities from Coal Oil Point, Santa Barbara, California, USA - Sample 1 (SPAdes) (version 2) | ecosystem: Environmental > Aquatic > Marine > Oil seeps ... | reverse complement strand
TGTTGAGATAACATCTAAAGGTTATTTATTCTTTATAAAAGTAGTTTATGCATCAGAACTGCCTGTTGTTGATGGTAATATTACTGTTAACTTTAAACTCGATAAAGTAGAAGTAGGATCGAAAATGATATTAAAAAATATCTTCTTCGAAACAAACAGTTCATCATTAAAAACAGAATCATATCAAGAAATTGAGAGAGTTGTTAATATGTTAAAAAACAACCCTTCTATACGCCTCGAAATATCGGGACATACAGATAATGTTGGATCGTTTAATGCTAATAAAAAATTATCGGAATCACGAGCCAAGAGTGTTGTCGAATATATTGTTGCTAATGGCATAAAACGTAACCGTCTAGAATATAAAGGTTATGGATTTAAAAAGCCAATTGCCGATAATAGCACAAAAGAAGGACGAAGCAAAAATCGAAGAGTTGAGTTTGTAGTAATAAGCAAATAATAATAGAAAAGCGGTCGGGATAAACGACCGCTTTTTTGTTACGCATTAATCTGAGTTTGATGTAAGATTTGATACAGAAAGTTTAAATTGAACTCAGGTTATTAATATATTTTTAAAACATATTTTAATTATGTTAAAATATTATATTAGAAATTATTAGTTTTGCTTTTTAATTGATTTAAAATATTATAAAAATGAAAAATACAGCTTTTACAAAATTTCATGAAGAATTAGGTGCTAAAATGGTGCCTTTTGTTGGATATAATATGCCAATAGAATATAGTGGAATTACAGATGAACATCTTACTGTTCGTGAAAAATTAGGAGTATTTGATGTATCGCATATGGGAGAATTCTGGGTTGAAGGTCCAAAAGCTTTTGATTTAGTGCAGAAATTAACATCAAATAATGTTGCTGATTTATTTGATGGGAAAGTACAATATTCTTGTTTCCCTAATGGAAAAGAAGGAATTGTTGACGATTTGCTTGTATACCAATTTAATAAAGAAAAATATTTGTTAGTTGTTAATGCTGCAAATATCGAGAAAGACTGGAATTGGGTAGTGAAAAATGCTACCGAATTTGGAGTTGATGTTGAGAAATATATAAGAAATGCATCAAACGAAACAGCTCAATTAGCTATTCAAGGTCCTTTAGCATTAAAAGCTATGCAAAAACTTACCGGTTCGAATGTTGAAGATATGGAGTATTATACTTTCAAAGAAATTGAATTTGCCGGAATGAAAAATATATTATTCTCTACAACAGGATATACCGGTTCGGGAGGATGCGAAATATATGTTGATAATAAAGATGCCGATAAGTTATGGAATGCTGTATTTGAAGCAGGTGAAGAATTTGGTATTAAACCAATAGGATTAGGTGCAAGAGATACACTTAGATTAGAAGCAGGTTTCAATCTTTATGGAAACGATATGAACGATGAAACATCTTCTATTGAAGCCGGTTTAGGTTGGATAACTAAATTTGTTGAAGGTAACAACTTTATTAATAGACCCGAATGGGAAAAACAGAAAAATGAAGGAGTAGCTCAAAGACTTAAAGGTTTTGTTTTACAAGAAAGAGGTATTCCTCGTCAACATTATAAAGTAGTTGATGCCGAAGGTAACGAAATTGGAGAAGTAACTTCAGGAACAATGTCCCCAATAATAAAAAAAGGTATTGGAATGGCATATGTGAAAAAAGGATTCTGGAAAGTAGGTAGCGAAATATTTATTCAAATCCGAAATAAAAATGTTAAAGCAGTAATTACTCGTCCTCCATTTCATATAGAAAAATAAAACAAATAGAAATACAAAAAAAGAGATTACAAATATGTAATCTCTTTTTTGATTATAATCAATCTCTTTTTTATATTTTCGCATCTGAATATTAATTCCAGAAATAATAAAATTATGAATAATATAGAAGTTTGTTTCTCTCCCCAATTATACTCATTACACGATAGTGAAAATCGTATTGTTGTTGTTGTTGATATATTACGTGCAACATCTGTAATATGTACAATGTTCCATAACAATGTAAAGAAAGTAATTCCGGTAAAAACAATTGATGATGCACGAAAACATAAAGACAATGGAAGCATTATAGTTGCAGAACGTGATGGAAAGAAATTAGATTTCGCCGATTTTGGAAATTCCCCATTTTATTTTACAAAAGATATTGTTGAGAATAAAGAGCTTGTATATAGTACAACTAATGGCACTAATGCTATAACCATAGGGAAAAATGCAAAAGAAGTTGTTATAGCTTCGTTTATTAATCTTTCGGCAATTAGTGAATATATTATCTCGAAAAACGAAGATATATTAATCCTTTGTGCCGGTTGGAAAGGGAAATTTTGTTTAGAAGATAGTGTTTTTGCAGGTGCTTTAATAGAAAAACTATTAGAAAGTGGCAATTATTCTACAATATGCGATTCTGCTAATGCATCAATCGATTTCTGGAAATTAGCAAAACCTAACCTTATGGGATATATTCAAAAAGTAGCCCAAAGAGAACGTCTTCGAAAACTCGGTCTCGACGATGTTATAGAATATTGCCATAATATAGATTTGTCGAAAGTAATACCGGTATTAGAAAATGATTATTTAATAGATATATCTAAGAAATAGAGTAATATATAAGGATAGATAATTTGTATTGTTATCTAATGTAAATTATTTTTTGTGCAGAATAGAGAATAATTTTCAATACAATAATTTAATTCGTAATTTTATAAATTGATTTTTATTTCTAATAAAGATGTTGAAAATCATATTTTTTTTTAAAGAAATTAAAATAAATTTGCAATTATATTTCATTACTAAAAGAATAAAAAATAGATATTATGAAAAAACATAATTTTTACGCTGGGCCATCGATATTACCAGAATCTACAATAAAAAATACAGCTGAAGCAATTTTGAATTTCGATAATATGGGATTGTCTTTAATGGAAGTTTCTCATAGAAGTAAGCAATTTGTTGCTGTAATGGAAGAAGCACAACAATTGTTTAAAGAATTATTAAATATTCCTAAGGGTTATGAAGTTCTTTTCCTTGGTGGAGGAGCAAGCACTCAGTTTGCTATGGTACCATTTAACTTTTTTAATAAAAAAGCTGCTTACTTAAATACCGGAGCTTGGGCTGCAAAAGCTATTAAAGAAGCTAAGAAATTTGGAGAAATTGATGTTGTTGCATCTTCAGAAGAAACAACATTTAATTATATCCCTAGAGATTATAAAATACCAGCTGATGCTGATTATTTTCATATTACAACAAATAATACTATTTATGGAACCGAGATAAAAGAAGATTTCGATATCGATATTCCATTAATTGCCGATATGTCTTCAGATATATTTAGTCGTCCGGTTGATGTTTCGAAATATGCTCTTATTTATGGTGGAGCTCAGAAAAATCTTGCTCCTGCAGGTGTTACTTTTGTAATTGTAAAAGAAGAACTATTAGGCAAGGTTGAAAAAGATATTCCTACAATGCTTGATTATTCAACTCATATTAAAAAAGATTCAATGTTTAACACCCCTCCTGTAGTGCCTGTTTTTGCTGCACTTCAGACATTAAGATGGTTGAAAGCAAATGGTGGAGTTGAAGCTATGAATAAAATAAATGTTGATAAAGCATCAATATTATATGATGAAATTGATAGAAATAAATTATTTATTCCAACAATTAAGAATCCCGACGACAGATCAATAATGAATATCTGTTTTGTAATGGATGAGAAATATAAAGAATTAGAGAAAGAATTTCTTGAGTTTGCTACAGAAAGAGGAATGATTGGAATTAAAGGTCATCGTTCTGTTGGAGGTTTTAGAGCATCAACATATAATGCATTACCAAAAGAAAGTGTTCAAGCATTAGTTGACGTTATGAAAGAATTTGAGAGTTTAAAAGCATAATTTATCGATGTATAATTCGAAGGTAATTGATAATGAAAATTATTAATTACCTTTTTTAAAATATTATTGTTATGGCAAAAGTACTTGTTGCAACCGAAAAACCATTTGCTCCAAAAGCAATTGAAGAAATAAAAGAAATACTAGATAAGGCAAACTACGAACTTATTCTTCTTGAGAAATATCAAGATAAATCTGACTTGATTAAAGCTGTTGAAGATGTTGACGCTTTGATTGTTAGAAGCGATAAAATTACTCCTGAGGTAATTAATGCTGCTAAAAATCTTAAAATAGTTGTTAGAGGTGGTGCAGGATATGATAATATTGATTTAGAAGCAGCAACAAATAACAAGCTTGTTGTAATGAATACTCCTGGTCAAAATTCAAATGCTGTTGCAGAATTAGCTATTGGAATGATGGTTTATCAGGCTCGTGGTCATTATAACGGAAAAGCTGGAACTGAATTAAAAGCTAAGAAAATCGGAATACATGCTTATGGTAACGTTGGACGTTATGTAGCTAATATAGCTAAAGGTTTTGGCATGGAAGTATATGCTTTCGATCCATTTGTCGATAAAAATAAAATTGAAGCCGACGGAGTTAATGTCGTAGAAACAGTTGAAGAGCTTTATAAAACTTGTCAATATATTTCTTTACATATTCCATCAAACGAAAAAACTAATAATTCTATAAATTATAATTTACTTTCTATTATGCCCGAAGGAGCAACTTTGGTAAATACTGCACGTAAGGAAGTAATTAACGAAGATGAATTATTAAAATTAATGGAAGATAGAAAAGACTTCTCTTATATCTCGGATATAGCTCCTGTATGTTCTAGTGTATTTGCAGAAAAATATGAAGGAAGATACTATTTTACTCCTAAAAAAATGGGTGCACAAACAGCCGAAGCTAATATAAATGCAGGAATTGCTTGTGCAAAGCAAATAGTAAATTTCTTAGAGAAAGGCGATACAACATTTAAAGTAAATTAAATAATTAATAATAAATAGTAAATAATTAATAATATGGCAATTGTAAAACCATTTAAAGGATTACGACCAGAGAAAAGTATAGCAAACGATGTTGCTTGTTTGCCTTATGATGTTATGAATAGCATAGAAGCTGCAAAAATGGCCGAAGGAAAAGCATGTTCATTACTTCATGTAACACGTGCTGAAATCGATTGTGAAGCTGGTGTGGATATTCATTCTGAAACTGTATATAATAAAGCAGCTGATAATTTTACGAAAATGCAAGATGAAAAATGGTTGATTCAAGATGATGAAGCAAAATTTTACATCTATGCTCAAACAATGAATGGTCGTACCCAATATGGTATTGTTGGAGCAGCAGCTTGCGAAGACTATAATAAAGGTGTTATAAAAAAACACGAATTAACTCGTCCTGATAAAGAGGAAGATAGAATGATTCTTACTCGATATACAAACGCAAATATAGAACCTGTATTCTTTTCGTATAAAGCAGTGCCTGAAATCGATGATATAGTTAGTAATATTGTTGCAAAACAAGACCCGGATTATAACTTTACCGCTGAAGATGGTTTTGGTCATCATTTTTGGGCTATTAACGATGCTATTACCAATAAAGCAATAGAAGAGCTTTTTGCTAATAAAGTTAAAAATACATATGTTGCCGATGGTCATCATAGAACTGCAGCTGCAGCTAGAATTGGTTTAGAAAAGAAAAATAATAATCCAAATCATACCGGTAACGAAGAATATAATTTCTTTATGGCTGTTCATTTTCCTGATAATCAATTAAATATTATCGATTACAATAGAGTTATTAAAGACTTAAATGGAAATACTCCTGAAGATTTAATAGCAAAACTTAAAAAATCATTCGATTTAGAATGTAAAGGAGAAGATATCTATAAACCAGAGAATTTACATGAATTTAGTATGTATCTTGAAGGTAAATGGTATAAATTAAGTGCTAAAGATAATGTTTACGATAATAATGATCCTATTGGTGTTTTAGATGTAACAATACTATCAAAACAAGTTTTAGATCCTATTTTTGATATTAAAGATTTAAGAACTTCTCAAAATATCGATTTTATTGGTGGTATTAGAGGATTAGGCGAATTAAAAAAGAGAGTCGATAGCGGAGATATGAAAGTTGCTTTTGCTTTATATCCTGTTTCTATGCAACAACTGATTACTATTGCAGATACAGGAAATATTATGCCTCCTAAAACTACTTGGTTTGAGCCAAAATTAAGAAGTGGATTAGTTATTCATAAATTAGATGAGTAATAAATTGTAATTATATAAGAAAGCCTCGGTATTGCCGAGGCTTTCTCGTTTCTTTATAAAGATTATTTAATAATTAATACAAATATTAAGTATGAAAGTATCTGAAAATATTGAGAATTTCTTGAAAAATGAAATTCCAAAGAATGTTAAGTTAGTTGCTGTTTCAAAAACAAAACCAATAGATGATATCTGGGATGCTTATAATGGCGGATATAGAATATTTGGAGAAAATAAAGTGCAAGAATTATCAGATAAATATAATTCTTTGCCAAAAGATATTGAGTGGCATATGATAGGTCATTTACAATCGAATAAAGTTAAATATATTGCTCCATTTGTTTCTTTAATTCACGGTGTTGATAAATTTAAATTGTTAAAAACAATAAATAAAGAAGGAGAGAAGAATAATAGAATAATCAATTGTTTATTGCAGTTTCATATTGCAAAAGAAACAACAAAATTTGGTTTAAATATCGACGAAGCAATAGAGATACTTGAGTCGGAAGAATATTCGCAAATGAACAATATGCAAATAGTGGGAGTAATGGGAATGTCCACTTTTAGCGATAGTGAAGAGCTTGTTCGTTCTGAGTTTAAAGAACTAAATAATATTTTTAATACTTTAAAGGAGAAATATTTCTCGGAGAATCCTGAATTTTGCGAGAAATCTATGGGAATGTCAAACGATTATAAATTAGCTGTTGACGAAGGTTCTACTATGGTTCGGATTGGTAGCCTTTTATTCGGAGAAAGAGAATATAAAGGTAAATAAGAATTATATATAAAATATCGAACAATAAAAAAATCCCGCAAAACGGGATTTTTTATGTTTAGTACAATATATTAATAAAGAGCTTAAATAAAATTTGAATTACAACATAGAAGGTTATTAGTCTTCTTTCTGATTGAGTATTGCATTAATAGTTTCGTTAATTATTGCCGCTTTATGAGTGTCGGTTTCTTTAATTCCCGATTTTAATTGTGCAATATATTTGTCAGCTATTTCGGAATTTAATTTAATGCTAATGCTCTGATTGTCGATAACTGTGTGGGCTTCAAATGCTAATTCAAAATCGCTATTAATAATCAAATCTATAAAAATATCGTAATGTTCAGAGTAATTTAAGCCATTTTTCCAACATGCAGAAACTAGAATATTTTTTACAATAGAATCTGAGCAATTATTAATGGCATTAATTAAATACGGAACAGATTTTTGATCTTTTAGATTATTAAAAATATCTGTAATTATAGCTTGAATTTTTTTGTCGTTTGACATAATTAAAAGATTATATATTTCAGGAATAAGATCTTTATTCCCTTTTTCTTTAATCTTTTTTAAAGTATCTATTATTAACGAGTTATTATTTGATTTTATAATTTTTACTATTTCCTTATTTTCCATTGATTAGTGTGTTATTTGTGTATTTAATTGTCGTAATATATATATGATTATTATATTTTATTATAAAAGAGTAGAAATTTAGAGTGAACAAAATTAGTATAAAAATTGCAAAATATTAGTTATTAACTATATAAATTAGTATATTAGTTCCTAATTTTAGAATGAGTATAATAAATATGTATTGATAAATAAATATTTTGATTTACGAAAAAAAACATTAATTTTACTAAATATAAGATATTAGTTGGTATCATTTAATTATAGCTAATTATGAATATGAATTTATTTCGTTTTAAACCCATGCAGTTTTTTGCAATTGTTATTGCATTATTATTTGTCGCAAGTTGTACTCCTGACAGTAAAAAAGAACAACAATCTGACGATATTGTTACAGTCGATTCTTTAGAATTGAACGAACAAATAATAAAGGATGTGAAAACCGTTAAAGCTGTTTTTTACTCGTTACCATCGCCTCTTGAAACCGCCATGATTTTGAAGCAAGCCGGTGCAGAATATAATCCGGAGTTGTTAAATTCTATCGATAACACATCGAAGTATCTAACAAATAAAAAGATGGCTATTAATTTGGGTGTTTATACTACAGACTTAAGTTATGCAAGCTTATTCGATCAGACCCAGACTACAATAAATTATATGAACGCATCGAAAAAAATGGCCGAAGGTTTAGGTATTCTTAATGCCATAGATGAGTCTATTGTTGAGCGTCTTGAAGCAAATGTTAATAACCGTGATGTAATTATGGATATTATTTCAGAAACAATACTTAATTCAAGTTCTTTTTTCGAAGAAAATGATAGACAAGCATTATCTACAATTGTACTTGTTGGTGGCTGGATTGAAGGTTTATATATTGCAACAAATTTGCTAGATGAAAATGCTAATATTCAAAATAGTGAATTGGTAAATCGTATTATAGATCAAAAATTAACTTTAGAAACTGTTATTAAATTACTTAATGAAAATAAAGATAATGAGGACGTAGCTGATGTCTTAGTTAACATAAATGAATTAAGAAAAATATATAACAAAATTGATATTTCTACATCAAAAATAGTACCTGTAACAGATAAAGAAACTAATGTTACTACATTAAAATCGAAAACAGATGTTACTATGAGTCCTAAGACTTATAAACAGTTAAAGGAAAAGGTTAAGGTAATACGAACAAATTATACATTATAAAAATATCATTAATTATGAAAAAGGTATATCAACTACTAATAATAATAGCAGTATTTGCTTTTATTCCAATTGCATCACAAGCTCAATGTAAAAGTTTTGCAAAGAAAATATGTAAATTAGAGTTAGCCCCATATATTCATGATGGAAATTATAATGCCGCTATATTAACAGAAGGCGAAGATGCTGAGTTATATAAGACTTTTTATGCAGGACAGAATTATAGAATATATATATGTAGTTCGGAATCCTTGCCAGGAATAGAATTTCAAGTATTAGATGTTAAGAGAAATGTTTTGTATGATAATAGAAATAATAATGGATCTAAAATTTGGGATTTTAATCTGGAATCGAGTCAACAGTTAATAGTATCTTTAAGAGTAAAAAATAGCGAAGAAGAGAACGAAGAACTTATTAGTGGATGTGTGGCTATAATGTTTGGTATAAAGGAAAATTCCGAAGAATAATAAATAATTAATGTAATGATATTTTAAACCTGAGATAATTATCTCAGGTTTTTTTGTAAATATAAATATTAAAATTAGTTTGTTTGAAATTATTAAATGTTTAATACAAATAGCTAAAAATCAATAGTCAACAGATAGGAGTTAACTTCTAGTATTAAATAATTTTAGTTCTAATATATTTTCCTGTGTACGATTTTTTTTCATTAATAATATCTTCCGGCGTTCCTTCAAATACTATATTTCCACCGTTTTTCCCTCCTTCTGGACCCAAATCTATAATCCAATCGGCCGATTTAATGATATCCATATTATGTTCTATTATTAATACTGTATGTCCGCGCGAAATTAAAGCATTAAAAGCATTTAATAGTTGTTTTATATCATGAAAATGCAAGCCCGTAGTTGGTTCATCGAAAATAAAGATTGTAGGACTATAGCTGTGTTCCTTGCTTAAAAACGATGCAAGCTTAACTCTTTGACTTTCTCCACCGGAGAGAGTGCTTGATGATTGTCCAAGTTTTACGTAGCCTAAACCTACATCGACTAATGGCTTTAATTTTTCAATAATTTTATTATTAATTCCTTGATCCGAATTGTTTTTATTGAAAAACTCTAAGGCTTCATTGACAGTCATTTCTAATATATCGTAAATATTTTTGCTACAATATTTTACATCAAGAATTTCTTCTTTAAATCTATGTCCTTTACAATTTTCGCAAGTAAGTGTAACATCGGCCATAAATTGCATTTCAATTTTTATTACTCCTTCGCCTTTACAT
>Ga0209633_10006478_pt1 | contig 10014 bp, 10 predicted proteins | sample Cruoilmetagenom1_FD_187290 | JGI IMG/M metagenome (GOLD analysis project Ga0209633, IMG submission 187290) | Oil polluted marine microbial communities from Coal Oil Point, Santa Barbara, California, USA - Sample 1 (SPAdes) (version 2) | ecosystem: Environmental > Aquatic > Marine > Oil seeps ... | reverse complement strand
GACCGCAAAGTGTGGGAGCATCTTTCGCATTACTACAAGGTCAACGCCTGGCTGCCGCGCAACTATGTGATGGTCAACAAAGGCGCATGGGAAGGGTTGGACGCAGCCGTTCAGGCCCAGATCCAAAAAGCGGCGGATGAAACCGGTGCGGATTGTGCTGCCAAATCAGCCGAACTGGCAAACTGGTATTTCGAGCAGTTGGAAAGCAACGGCATGACCGTGACCGATGCCGGACCAGAGTTTTTAGCTGAGTTGCAAACCATTGGCGCAAAAATGCAAGCGGATTGGCTGGCTGAAACCGGTGAGGCGGGGCAGGCCATTTTGGACGCTTACAACGCGAACTAAATCTAAAACGAGACGACTGTCGCGGCCCCTGTGTTGATCGGGGGCCGCGATGCCAACGGGGGAAAGGGGCGGCATTATGCGGGACTGGCAAAATTATTTAGGCCTGCCATTGTGGGTTTGGCTGTTCGTGATGCCGACGGCATTGGCAACACTTTGTCTGTTTCAACGCGAAAGAATGGGGCGGATATTACGCCCGATTTGGCGCCTCCTTGATAAGGTCTATTTCGCTGCGGGCGTGGTCGCCGCGTGTTTCATGGTGATGATCCTGCTGTTGATCGTCGCCCAGATGATCGCCCGCTGGAGTGGCTGGGTTTTCCCAGGATCGACCGAATATGCAGGCTATGCGATGGCCGCGACCTCGTTTTTTGCGCTGGCCCATGCCTTGACCCGTGGCGCCCATATCCGTGTGTCAATTCTGTTGAACGCCAACAAGTTTTTGAAATTCTGGCTGGACGGGTTTGCGATGTTGATCGCCGCCGTCACCGCCACCTATTTCGCCCGCTACGCCATTAAAACCAACATCATGTCGGAAATGCTGAATGACAGAACGCAGGGGCAGGATTTCGTCCCGGAATCGGTGTTGACGTTTTTTCAAATGTTCGCAACCGCCCCGTGGAACTGGGGCAGTTTGTGGGCAAACAGCGGATCAGACTGGGTCTATACGCCGATGTGGTTACCGCAATTGCCGATGTCGATTGGCAGCATCCTGTTGGCCATCGCGGTGTGGGATTATCTGACCCGCCTGTTGGTCGATCGTGAAACCAGTATCATCGGGGAGGCCGTCGAATGAGCGAGCTTTACGCAACCGCAATATTCCTGTTCGTGCTGTTTGCCCTGTTGGGCTCTTCGGTCTGGATCGGGCTGGCCCTGATGGGGGTCGCTTGGGTCGGGATGGAGCTGTTCACTTCGCGCCCCGCCGGCGACGCGATGATCACCACGATCTGGACAGGTGCCTCGTCATGGACGTTGACCGCTTTGCCACTGTTCATCTGGATGGGTGAAATCCTGTATCGAACCCGATTATCCGAGGACATGTTCCGCGGCCTTGTGCCGTGGATGCGCTGGTTGCCGGGCGGGTTGTTGCACACCAATATCGCGGGCTGCACGATATTTGCGGCGGTGTCTGGTTCCTCGGCGGCGACGCTGACCACGGTTGGCAAAATGTCGATCCCCGAATTGCGCAAACGCGGCTATCCCGAACATATGATCATCGGCACCTTGGCAGGCGCGGCGACGCTTGGCCTGATGATCCCCCCCTCGCTCACCTTGATCGTTTACGGGGTGGCGATCAACGAAAGCATCACCAAACTGTTCATGGCCGGCATCATTCCCGGGCTGGTTTTGGCGGGGCTGTTCACGCTTTACATCTTTGGTTGGCACTTCTTTTCCAAGGGCCAGCGCCCCGAACCAGAGCCACATATGAGCTTTGGCACCATGTTGAACGAATCCAAATTTTTGATCCCCGTTTTGATGCTGGTCACCGTGGTGATCGGGTCGATGTATATGGGCCTTGCCACCGCAACCGAAGCCGCGGCGGTCGGCGTGATCGGTTCGCTTTCCTTGGCCATCATGCAGCGCTCATTGAACTGGGGCACGTTTTCAGCGTCGCTGATGGGGGCGACTCGCACCAGTGCGATGATCGCGCTGATCCTGATGGGCGCGTCATTCCTATCGCTGGCGATGGGGTTCACGGGCCTGCCGCGCGCCTTGGCGGCCTGGATCGACGGGATGAACCTGTCCCCCGTGGTTTTGATCGCGGCGCTGACGGTTTTCTATGTGGTGCTGGGCATGTTTTTGGATGGGATTTCGTCGGTGGTTTTGACCATGGCCATCGTCGAGCCGATGATCCGCCAAGCTGGCATCGACGTGATCTGGTTTGGCATTTTCATCGTTGTGGTGGTTGAAATGGCCCAAGTCACGCCGCCGATCGGGTTCAACCTGTTCGTGCTGCAAGGCATGACCAAGCACGAGATTTCCTACATTTCGAAAACCGCGCTGCCGATGGTTGGGCTGATGATGCTGATGATCGTGATCCTTGTGGCGTTTCCGGAACTGGCGACGTGGCTGCCCGATAATATCCGCAAAGGACCGTAAGGCGGCCTTGGCCGCACGATTTTGACTTAGGCAGACACTTCGCGGCCCACCGCACGGATGGCTTTGCCCAGATTCTCGACGATAAAGTCGATCTCTTCACGTTCAATGATCAGCGGCGGCGACATCACGTTCAAATGACCGATCGGGCGCACCAGCAGGCCGAACTCTTCGGCTTTGTTGGCGATCCGTTTGCCGATGTTTACGTCATCGGAAAACAGCGCTTTGGTTTCTTTGTTGGCGACGTTTTCAACGCACATCATCATGCGATAGCCGCGCACTTCGCCGACGATTGGCAAATCGGCCAGCCCATGTAAACGGTCCTCAAAATAGGCTCCGGTTTCGCGCACCCGTTGCGGAATTTGTTCGCGTTCCATGATTTCGATGTTTTTCAGCGCTGCGGCCGAACTGACCGGATGGCCGGAATAGGTAAAGCCGCTGGAATACCAGCGATCAGGGTCGCCTTTGGAAATAACATCATGGATGCGGTCGGAATAAATCATCGCGCCAATCGGCAAATACCCCGATGACAACCCCTTGGCCGAACAGATAATATCCGGCACCACGTCAAACACATCATAAGAGGCAAACCAGTGGCCCAGCCGCCCCCAAGCCGTCACAACTTCGTCGGCGACAAACAGGATGTCGTGTTTTTGGCAAACTTGCCACATGGCTTTGAAGTAGCCTTTGGGCGGCACGATAACGCCGCCTGATCCCATCAAGGGTTCGGCAAAAAAGGCACCAATGCGCTCGGCTCCGATTTCGGCGATCTTGGCCTCGAATTCCGCTACCAAAAAGGCAAGGAATTCAGCTTCGCTTGCATGGCCCTCGGCGCGGTAAAAATAGGGGGCCGACAGGTGGTGGATGGTGTCTTCGATATACTGGAATTCTGGCGCGCGGTCCGATTTTTTACTGCCGATCGACATGCTGGCAAAGGTGGAACCGTGATAGGCCATGTGCCGCGCGATGACGTGGGTTTTTTGCGGATTGCCATTGCAGCTATGATAAAACTGCATCATCCGGTAAGCGCTGTCGACTGCGGTGGATCCCCCAGTGGTCAGATGCACGCGGTTCAAATCGCCCGGCGCAAGTTCGGCGATTTTGGTACTTAACTGCACGGACACCGCGTTGGTCATATCGGTGAAGGTCGAGGAATAGGCCAGATCGCGCACCTGTTGGGCAATCGCCTCGGCCATTTCCTCGCGGCCCAGCCCGATATTGGTGCACCACATGCCACCGATTGCATCCAGATAGCGCTTGCCGGAAGCGTCGGTCAGCCAGGCGCCTTCGCCTTTTTCTATCACCAGCGCGTCTTCGCGGGCGAAGCTGTCAAAATGGGTCCACGGACGCAGCGAATGGCGCTGGTCCAGTGTTTGGATGAGAGTTTCCGGATCATTTATTGTCATGGTTTGAGCATAGGTAACGACAACCGGCACAGCAATGAAAATTAGCAAAACCGAACTGAAGGGTGGATTACCAATAGACAAACGTATGGATTAATGGATTAATCGTTCGGTGTTGCCATAACACCGAACGGGGATAATGAAGATACCAAACCGCCTTAGAAACCTGTTGACCAGCGATGCCGGACGTGGGCTGACACTGGTGAGCCCGACGTTTTTATACATGCTGCTTTTGCTGGTGGCCCCCTTGACGATGATTGTCTTGCTTAGTTTTTGGACGCAAGATTACCTTGATTTGGACCGCACATTTTCGCTGAAAAATTATTCAGAAGCCTGGGGTGAATTGATCTACCAGACCCTGATGATGCGGTCCCTTAAAATATCAATGCTGGTGACAATGGCGACCGTGATCATGGCGTTTCCGGTGGCCTATTACATGTCATTTTACGTCGACCCAAAGCATAAACCGATGTGGGTGTTTTTGGTAACGATCCCGTTCTGGACCAGCTATTTGATGCGCATTTTTCTATGGAAAGTGATCTTGGGCTACAACGGTGTGATAAACGGATCATTGTTGGAAATAGGGGCAATTGACGCGCCGCTGGAATTTATTTTGTATAACCAGTTTGCGGTGGTCATCACCCTAAGTCACGCGTGGGTGCCATTCGCGGTGCTGCCAATATTCGTGACGATGGAAAAGATTGACCGCTCGTTGCTGGAGGCCGCCGAAGATTTGGGCGACTCAAAATTCTGGCGTTTTATCAGGGTTACATTGCCCCTGTCGATGCCGGGTGTTGTGGCAGCTTCTTTGATCGTTTTCATCCCGACAATTGGCGATTACGTCACCCCCAAATTGGTGGGCGGGCCAAACGGTTTGATGATCGCCAACATGATCGAGCTGCAATTCAAGAAAGCCAACAATGCCCCCCTAGGCGCGGCGCTGGCAATTTCGGCGTTGTTTTTGGTGGTGTCTGTGGCGCTGATATTTGTCTGGTTGAACCGCAAATATCTAAAGAATCAGGGAGAAGATTAAATGCGATTTGGCCTAAAAGCCTATATCGGCCTGTTCATGCTATTTTTGTATGCACCGACACTTTTGTTGCCGGTGTTCGCGTTTAATGACAGCACCATTGTCGCCTTTCCCCTGTCTGGTCTGACGTTCAAATGGATGGCCGCGTTGCGCGATACCGCGGCCCTGCACAGCGCAACGCTCAACAGCCTTTTCATCGCGGTGACAACGGCGACCCTTGCGACAATGCTTGGCATTCTCGCGGCACGGGCCTCGGCCCGATACAAGTTTCCTGGGCGTGGTCCGATCATGGGTTTCATCATGATTCCGATGGCCCTGCCTGAAATCATCATCGGGGTTTCATTGCTGGTGGTGCTTTTGCAAATGGGATTTAACCTGTCACTGTGGGCGATTATTCTGGGCCATGTTTTGATCTGCACCCCCTTTGCCATCGCCATCCTACGGTCGGCTTTTCAACGGCTGGATCCCAGCATGGAAGAAGCCTCGCTTGATCTGGGGCATTCGCGGTTTGCAACCTTTATGCAAATCACTCTACCGCTGATCATGCCTGCGGTGATTTCCAGTTTCCTGATCTCGTTCACTATATCGCTGGATGAATTCGTGATCGCGTTTTTCCTATCAGGAACCGAGCCAACCCTGCCGGTTTACATCTGGGGCCAGCTGCGGTTCCCACGAAAAATACCCAGCATCATGGCGCTTGGCACATTGCTGCTGCTGTTGTCGCTGTGCATTCTGGTGTTCGCAGAATACGTCCGTCGGCGCGGGGCCCGCAAAACCGGAATTGAAGACCAAGGAGGAATGTGGTGAGCAAGCCAATGATCCAGCTGGAGCATATCAATAAATACTATGGAAATTACCACGCGCTGCGCGACGTCAGTTGCGAAATTAAAGAGGGCGAATTTTTCTCGCTGCTTGGTCCCTCGGGCTGTGGCAAAACCACATTGTTGCGCACGATTGCAGGGTTTGAAACGCCGCAGTCAGGCCATTTGGCCATCGATGGGGCGGTGATGGATGGGGTGCCTGCCAACAAGCGCCCAACCAATATGGTGTTTCAAAGCTATGCCATTTTTCCGCATATGTCGGTGGCTGAAAATGTCGCCTACGGGTTGCGTCGCCAACGCATGCCAAAGGCTGAATTGCGAAAACGAGTCGAGGCAGCTTTGGCCAATGTCGGGTTGGCCGGATATGGGGATCGCGCGGCGCATGCTTTGTCGGGCGGGCAACGCCAACGCGTCTCACTGGCGCGGGCGCTGATCCTTAAACCAAAAGTGTTGTTGCTGGACGAACCCCTGTCGGCGCTTGATAAAAAGATGCGCGAAAACATGCAGTCGGAACTGCGCCATTTGCAGCGCAGCGTTGGAATCACCTTTGTTTTGGTGACCCACGACCAAGAAGAAGCGCTGATCATGTCGGATCGGGTTGCGGTTATGTTCGACGGTGAAATCGCCCAGCTTGCCACGCCGCAGGAATTATACAGCCGCCCGATCAACCGCAAAGTGGCGGATTTTATTGGTAGCATGAATTTTCTGTCGGCCGATGTGACCAGCCAATCCAGCGGAAAAATCTCGGTTTCGATCGCCGGTTTGGGGGGCGCTGATCTGACCATTGATCAAGCACCGGCAGGCACCACGGGTGCCGTTTGCGCCGGTATCCGGCCCGAGCTGATGACGATTGTGGCCACTGGGGATGCCGCGCACGAACACACCGCGGACGGCAAAATCATCGAGGCGCAATACTGTGGAGATATGACCTATTACGACGTGTTACTTGATGGCACAACAGAGCCGGTTTCGGTGTCGATGCGAAACACATCGGGGCGGGCGATCCTAAAAGAAGGCAACACAGCACAGATCGGATGGGGATCGGATTCTGTTGTGCTGTTGCCCGCCTAATGAACAAAATAAAACCAAACGGGAGACTATAAAATGAAAAAACTGAAACTGCTTGCTAGCGCTGCAATGATCTGCGCGACACCTGCTTTTGCCGCTGATGATGGGCTGATTGTGTTGGATTGGTCCGGCTATGAGGAAGTTGGATTTTTCCAATCCTACATTGACAAACATGGTGATTCACCAGCCTTTTCCTTTTTTGGCGAAGAAGAAGAAGCGTTTCAAAAACTGCGCGCCGGGTTCAAGGCCGACCTGTCGCATCCTTGCTCGCAGTCTATTTCAAAGTGGCGTCAAGCGGGGGTGATCGAGCCATTGGACACATCGCGCATTGATCGTTGGGATGATGTGAACGCGGTCAAGGAAGGGTTCAAATTTGAGGACGGCTATTACATGTTGCCGGCCGATTGGGGCACAACAGCCCTGACCTATCGCACCGATAAAGTGGACGCCTCCAAGATTGGCTCCTTAGCGATTTTCCTTGATCCAGAATTTGCCGGACGGATTTCATTGCCCGATAACGTCGACGATGTTTATGCTTTGGCGTATCTTGCCACGGGCGTAACCGATTGGAGCAAGGCCACCGAGGACGATTTCAAAAAAGCCTCGGGGTGGTTGCGTCAAGCGCACCAAAATGTGCGCACCTATTGGGCCGATGGCGCCGAGTTGGGCCAGTTGATGACCACAGGCGAAGTGATTGTGGCATGGGCTTGGAATGAAACCCCGACGACACTGATCGCGGATGGCCAGCCCATCGCCAGCAATCGTGAAACAGCGGAAGGGTCATCAACTTGGTTTTGCGGGTATGTGAATGTTAAAAACTCCGAAAACCCAGAAGACAAAGCCTATGATTTTCTGAATGCTTGGTTGGAGCCAGCGTCGGCAGAGTACATTGTTGGTGAATGGGGCTACGGACATTCCAACACTGCGGCAATGACCGCCATTGGCACAGAGGCCTTGAACGAAGTTGGGCTGGGTGAGATATCCGTGCCGATTTTGGCGCAGATTCCGATGGACGAGCGGTTGCATGAAATGATGGTTGCCGAATTTGAGAAAATCAAAGCCGGATTTTAAAGTGATACCGCACTTTTAGAAGTGCTAATATAAAAACGGGGCAGAGCAATCCTATGTTGGTTGCTCTGCCTGTTGTTTTTCAGTTAAAGCAGTGAATACCCGCTCGTAGGTAAATTTTGCAACAGGCTCAGGGCATTTTGACCACTGCTCAGGTTCGAACTCACAGCTTGAACATCCGAACGCAATAAAAACAGGCGCGTTAGGTCTTCTTGTTTTTCATCAGATGCAAATTGTTTGATCCCGCTGTCGCCAAAAGCAGATTGGGACTTTTCCTTGAATGTCTCGAGTTGCTTATCCAAATCAAGGGTGCCAAATGCCAATGGCAGATTGAACGCGGTTTCAAATACTTTACGCAGTGGCGGGTTGCCCATCACTGAAAACCACATTGTATCTTCTTGCAGGTCTTTATTGGCAATTTCAGTCAGATCGCGGCTAATGCCCATCGCCAACCGGAAATCCTCGTTCTGATCGCCAACAGCTGACTCGAACTGCCGTTCCTTGAAGGCGGATGTTATCTTTTCGCCAAAATCGCTTAGCACTGTGCTGGGCACAGAAAAGTCACCAAACCCAAAAGCCTGAGATAGTTTTAAGTATCGTTTATCCGATAACCTATTGGCCAGCGCATCATCCGTTAAAGTGCCATCTTCCAGCACCTTGCGAATGAAAAATTTGTTATCAATGTCGTCGCCCAATCCAAACGCCTCTAGGGCCACTTTTAGCATCGTGCGGTCGGCAACCAGGTCTTCGGCGGTTTGGACCTTGCTGATATTTTCCTTGAAATAATTTACCTCGCGGGTGACCTCGGGCGATTTTGCATAGGCTTCTTTCTGATTGTCCAACGTACGGGTCAGAAAGGACCAGCCGACAAAACCGCCTAAGGGCACTACGGGCTGAAACATCAGGCCGCACTCGCCGCAAGCAACCGTTCTTCGCGCGGTAGCAGTCCGCGCAAGGCTTTTAAGGCTTGGTAATATTGTCCGTCCAGCACCTCATCCGAGGCAGCTGTTAAAAGGGTGCGACTATCGTGATCTGTCAGCACTTGACTGAGTTGTTCAATACCGCGCAACAGCTGTAATTTTGCATCCTCCTTTTCGGCGTCACCCGACAGCACCAATTGGGCGATATAGCAAACCCGTCGTACAGGTGTGTTCACCTCTTCCGGATGGATTGCATCACGTAGACGCAGGATGTTGGCGTTGGGGGTGACGATGGACAATCGACTGCGTCGGTCTCCATTTTCAATCACGGCACCATTGATCAGGACCCGTTCTTTGGGTCCAAGTTTTAAGACAAGACCGCTCATAATGCACCCACTTCACTGCGCAGCCCACGCATTACGGCAGTGTTGATATCTACCAGCGCGTCAACCGAGGCTTTTTTGCGTAGAACTTTGCGAGAGTGTTGTGTGGTGAATTCATAAAGATAAAAAATCTGACCACGTAGTGCTTTGGGAAGCGTGTTGTCCTTGTCAGCGACGTCAGCTGCCAGAATGGACCAAAGTTTATTGTTTTCATAAAGTGCTGTCGCAAGGATGTTGAACTTGCTGGGATCTGTTGCGGAGTTTTTCATGCGATGCGTGATGCGGGCAAAAGCGTCATATTCGGTGCCGCGCAGGGTTCGGGTTGGGGAGGCGGAATTAGAGTAAGCCGTTTTGGCCATATTAAAAGCGTTCATGTCATCACCTTTCAATGACAGAGTGCATTAAAACGCGGGTTTTACCGCGAGGAAAAGGGGGCGCCAATTCCGGCGCCCCGATCTATATGCCTATCGGAAGAGTGAAAGAACCGATTGCGGTGCTTGGTTCGCGATCGACAGCGCCTGAACGCCCAGCTGTTGCTGAACCTGCAAGGCTTGCAGACGGGCAGATGCCGCCTCCATATCCGCATCAACCATTGAGCCGATACCGGCTTTCAGCGAATCCGTCATCTTACCGATAAAGTTGTTCTGGGTTTCAATGCGCCCTTGTGCCGAACCAAAGTTGGCTGCAGCATCAATCGACGTGTTGATCAGAACCTCGATATTGGCCAGCGCTGCATCAGCGCCAGCGTTTGTGCTAACGTCAATACCGCCCAGGCCGAACAGACCACCCGAGGCTTTACCGCCAGCAGCCCCTGATTCAGACAGTGAGACGGAAGAGGCGCCGTTGTTATCAATCTTAAGCACGGCTTGACCAGAACTGTTTGTG
>Ga0209633_10006475_pt1 | contig 10019 bp, 8 predicted proteins | sample Cruoilmetagenom1_FD_187290 | JGI IMG/M metagenome (GOLD analysis project Ga0209633, IMG submission 187290) | Oil polluted marine microbial communities from Coal Oil Point, Santa Barbara, California, USA - Sample 1 (SPAdes) (version 2) | ecosystem: Environmental > Aquatic > Marine > Oil seeps ... | reverse complement strand
GCGCGGTCCCAGGCATCCTTGCGGTCATGGAATTCCGTATCGCTGACAACGCCTTTTGCAGCGGCGAGCTTCTCCAGCGCGCTCATCCAGTGGACGTAGTAGTTTTCGCCGCTGTCCTGCGCTCCGGCGGCGGCGATCTCCGCACCGAGGGTTTCGGCCCATTCGGGCCAGGTGAACACACCGCGCTCGTGGAGCTTGACCGCCATGGCGAAGGCCTGGGCCTCCCACGGAGCGCGGAATACCGGTCCCGCCGGGTCGCGCGGGATCGACCCGACCGTCTCCAATGCCTCGTCAGACCGCGTCAAGATAGCTCTCCCACATGTCGATATGAACCTCGTCCTTGGGCGGCGCGGTGTCGCCGAAAAGCTCCTGGGCGGTGAACCGCACCGAATAGAGCCATTGCGGCTGGTCGCCGTCGCCGCGGGCATTGGCATCGGGGAACACATGGCAGCCGCGGACCGCGGCAATGACGCCCTGGCGGCTGCGGGCATAGCCCGGCAGGCGGGTATGGCCCGGCGGCTGGATGTTTTTCGCCCGGACGGCGTCGCCTTCCGAGAAGACCGGCTCGGTATCGGTTTCCCGATCGGCCGGACCACCCTTGGCAAGCAGGTCGGGAACGATCTCCGCCCGCATGATCTGCTTGAGCGGAACCGGGTCGTTCCTGCTCTCGCCGGCTTCCAGTTCTTCCCTTGAGACAAGCTCGGCGTTCAGCAGCAGCCTGGTCAGGCCTTCCAGCCAGATCTGATAGTAGCTGCTGGAGAGATAGTGCGCCGGGTCCATGCTCTCGCGGGCATGGCGTGATTTGTCGATGTTCCACTGGCCGGTAAAGCCCATGGCAAGGGTGAGGGCGAACACATGCCGCTCCCAGTCGTCGTGGAACGGGGGTTCGTTCGGCTCCGGATCGATCGGGCCGAAACCGTGCTTTCCGCCGAGGTCCTGCGCGCCGTTCATGACTTACGCTCCTTCCGGCGCTTGATCGGCTGAGAGCGCAAGGCCGGTGCCGATCATGGAATCGCGGGTGACCAGACGGGCAAGGTCTTCCTCGCTCCAGCCGTCCGTGCCTTCGGGCCGCAGGGGCAGGACCAGATAGCGCACCTCCGCAGTCGAATCCCACACCTTGACCGCGACGTCGTCGTCCATTTCGACGCCGAACTCCTCCAGCACGCCACGCGGGTCGGCGACCGCGCGCGAGCGGTAGGGCGCGGATTTGTACCAGACCGGGGGCAGGCCCAGTACCGGCCAGGGATAGCAGGAGCACAGGGTGCAAACGACCATGTTGTGGGTTTGGGCCGTATTCTCGACCACCACCATGTGCTCGCCCTGGCGCCCGGTGAAGCCGAGCTCGGCGATCGCCGCTGTCGCGTCGTCGAGCAGCTTTTGCTTGTAGGCTTCGTCGCTCCAGGCCTTGGCGACCACCGCCGCGCCGTTGCGCGGCCCGACCTTCTTCTCGTAGGTCTCGACCAGTATGCCGAGCGCCGCCGGATCGACGTACCCCTTGTCGACGAGGAGCGATTCCAGCGCCTTGACCCGCAATTCTATGTCGGGAAGCTCGGAGCCCTCGCCGTGCTCATGATCGTCATGCGTGTGTGCCATATTGCGAAACTCTCGTTCACCAGAGATTGAACTTGTGTCGGCGTCAGCCTAGCACAGGTATCCTGTTTGTTCAGCGGCCGCTGCCGCATCCTGAGAGGGCGCAACTCCCATGACCGATCTTCGTCTCGAAAATATCAAAGCCTGCGTGTTCGACGCCTATGGCACGCTGTTCGACGTGCACGCGCCGGTTGGCCGGGTCGCGTCCAGGATCGGCGACCAGGCGGACGCGGTGTCGAACATGTGGCGCCTGAAGCAGCTGCAATATACCTGGCTGCGCAGCCTGATGCAGGCCCATGTGGAGTTCTGGCAGGTGACCGGCGAAGCGCTCGATTTCGCGCTCTCGTTCCACGGTATCGAGGACAAAGCCCTGCATGACGAGCTGATGGATCTCTATTTCGAGCTCGACGCCTATGACGATGCGCGCACGGCGCTCTCGGCGTTGAAGGCGGGCGGCCTCAAGACCGCGATCCTGTCGAACGGCAGCCCGAAGATGCTCGGTGGTGCGGTCAATTCGGCGGATCTCGCCTCGGTGCTCGACGACGTGATCTCGATCGAGGATGTCGGCATCTACAAGCCCGACCCCCGGGTCTACCAGCTTGCGGTCGACCGCATGGGCGTGAGGTCGCCGTCGGAGATCTGCTTCGTTTCCGCCAACACCTGGGACGCGCAGGCGGGATCACATTTCGGTTACCAGGTCGCCCGGATCGACCGCTTCGGCCTGCCGGACGACAACATGCCCGGCAAACCCGACGTGCTGCTCGACAGCCTGAACGAGCTGCCGGCGCTGGTGGGTATTGGGTGAGGGCATAACGCCCATCTCCCATGCGTCACTCCTACCTTCGCGGGAATGACGGAGGAAGGGGGCGAGGCGGAGCGCGCCGGAACCGGCCTCAGGCGCTGGCGGCTTCGACCAGTTTGGGACCCGATGCACCACGCCGTGCCGCATAGGCCCGGGTGGCGTCGCCGAAGGCGGCGAAGATCTTGCGCGAGTCCAGGCTGTCCATGACCTTGTATTCCGGGTGCCACTGGACGCCGAGGGCGAAGGTTTCGGCGCCGCGCACCGCGACCGCCTCGATCGTGCCGTCGGGCGCGGTCGCCTCGACCTGGAGCTTGGGCGACAGGCGCGCGATGGCTTGGCGGTGCAGGGAATTCACTTCGATCTCGGTGGCATCGAGGATGCGGGCGAGCTGGCCGCCAGGCGCCAGCATGACCTTGTGCTGCGGTCCGTAGCGGACATCCATGTCGTCATGTTCGACCTCGCGGTGGTCCATCTTGTCCGGCTGGTCCTGGACTTCGGCCTGCAGCGTTCCGCCGAGCGCCACATTGAGCTCCTGGATGCCGCGGCAGATCGCGAAGAGCGGCACACCCATTTCGAGCGCGGTGCGGATGAGGTCGAGCGTGGTGGCGTCGCGCGCCTCGTCATGAGGTTCGGCTGCCGGGTTGGGGACGGCGCCATAATGGGTCGGGTGGACGTTGGAGACCGCGCCCGTGACCACGACGCCGTCGAAGCGGGACACCAGCTCGGGCAGCCGGATGAGGTTGCCGAGCGACGGGATCATCACCGGCGCCCCGCCGGCGGCGACGGCGACGGCGCGGACATATTTGTCCCCGATTCCGTGGAAAATGTGCAAGCCACGCGGAAATGTGTCGGCCGGGAGGCCGATGAGCGGGACGATGTCGGCGTTAGAATTCACCATAATATAAGTTAATCCCTGTATTGCTTAACGGGACTCTAATCCCGAAACGGCTCGATATGCCGGTCTGATACTCCACTTAAGCCGACAAATCCATTGGCATTCTATGCATTAAACACAGTTGCGCGACGGCCCCGATCATCGCCGTGCCACGAACATACTACAAAAGAGTGATCGAATAGGTTGCAGCGCAGCGTTGCTGCAGACTTGTTATTTTGCTCCGCATGGTTTTAAAAGATGCAGGAGTTGTGCGTCGGGGGTTCGAATCTTTGGTTCGGGTGCCGCCTTGGCGCCCTGATCCGACGACGGAGCCACTGCCGCGCAGCAAGCGGCACCAATAAAAACGTGAGGGAGATATCTATGGATCGCCGTTCATTTATCACGAAGGCCGGTGTCGCTACCGGCGCGGCTGCAGCCACCACTTTGGCGGCTCCCGCAATCGCACAGGAACGTGTGGAAATGGCAATGGTGTCGACGTGGCCGCGGGACTTCCCGGGTCTCGGCACCGGCGCTCAACGCCTCGCGGCGCGCCTCGGCGAAATGAGCGAAGGCCGCATTCAGGTGCAGTACTTTGCCGCCGGCGAGCGTGTCGGCGCGTTCGACTCGTTTGACGAAGTCGCCTCCGGCAATGCCCAGGCCTATCACGCCGCGGACTATTACTGGAAAGGCAAGCATCTCGGCTGGGCCTATTTCACATCGGTGCCGTTCGGTCTGTCCTACACGGAAATGAATGCCTGGATCCGCTTCGGCGGCGGTCAGGAGCTGTGGGACGAACTGGCCAGCGAATTCGGCCTCAAGTGCGTCATGGCCGGCAATACCGGTTGCCAGATGGGCGGCTGGTTCAACAAGGAAATCAACTCGGCCGACGACCTCAAGGGCCTGAAGATGCGTATCCCGGGCCTTGGCGGTGACGTCATGGCCAAGCTCGGCGCGTCTCCGGTGTCATTGCCGGGCGGTCAGATCTACGAAAACCTCGTGTCCGGCGCGATTGACGCCACCGAGTGGGTCGGCCCGTGGAACGACAGCTTCATGAAGTTCTACGAAGCCGCCAAATACTACTACTATCCGGGCATGCACGAGCCGGGCTCGATGCTCGCCTTCGGCATGAACAAGTCCTGGTGGGAGGGCCTGTCCAAGACCGACCAACTGATCATCGAGGCCGCGGCTTCCGCGGAGAACGATATCATGATGGCGGAATACAACGCCAAGAGTGGCGCGGCCCTTGCCGACTTGATCCAGAACCAGGGCGTTAAGCTGCGCGAGTTCAACGACGACGTCTATGACAGCTTCTTCGGGGCTGCCGAGGAAGTGTTCGAGACCGTGCGCGCGCACAGCGATTTGGCGAAGCGGATCGACGACAGCTTCCGCGCCGCGCGTAAGGACTTGGGCGGCTGGTCGAAGATTTCGGACCAGGCGTTCGTCGGACAGCGCAACCGCGTGCTCGGACTCTAGTCCGGACGTAAGGTACTCGCATTTGGGAAGCGGGGCTTCAGGTTCCGCTTCCCGCATCCATACCGGGGTGGGGGGATGGCAAGGGACGTGCGCGCTCCTTTTAAAACGACATTCGGGCGGACATGACGTCGCCGGCGGCAGACGTGGCCGGCGAAAACGGCGTGACCGCTGCGTCCGAGCCGGGAGGCTATTCGGCCGGCACGATCGTTCAGGTGCTGCGCGTTACCGCGCTGTGCACCGTCGCTCTCGCCCTTTTGTTCATTTTCAACAACTACCTGATCTTCTGGCAGGGCTGGCCGGGAGTGACGAATTTATACGCCCATCTCGGGTTGTTCGGGCTCAAGCCGTTGCGCACGGGGCTCGATGGCGGCGCCCTGACCCAGGGCATCGTCCAGCTCCTGCTGTATCTCGTGCCCGTCGTCCTGCTGATTCTTATGGTGACAAGGGCAAAGTCGCACTCCCTGAGAGCCGATGCCGACCGGCTAACCGCCCTGGCGGCCTATATCGTCCGCTGGGGTTTTTGGTCGGTCCTCCTGATCGGCCTGGCCGACATGGTGATTTCGTTTCTGCGGGTCGAAGGATTTCTCGCGGACCTGGTCGGGGCCGATCTGGCCCAGGACCTGGGCCGGTCGAGATTTCGTGGGGAGAATGTTCACTTTCCGCTGATGGGGCTGTCGCTCGTCATCGCCTATTTCACCCGCACCCTCGGCTTCATCTGGCTTGCCCTGTTGATCGTGGTGGCGGAGCTGCAGATCGTCGTCGCCAGGTTCGTCTTTTCCTACGAGCAGGCCTTCATGGCCGACCTCGTGCGCTTCTGGTACGGCGCCATGTTCCTGTTCGCCAGCGCCTACACCCTGTTGGCGGAAGGCCATGTGCGGGTCGACATCCTCTATGCGGGCCTCAGCGAACGGGCCAAGGCGTGGTCGAACCTGGTCGGTTCCCTGCTGTTCGGCATTCCGCTGTGCTGGATCATCCTGACCCGCGGCATGTGGGGCAAGACCAACGTGGTCAACGGACCCATGCTCAACTACGAGGTGACGCAGAGCGGCTTCGGACTTTACGTGAAATATCTCATGGCCGGGTTCCTCGTGGTCTACGCCCTGTCCATGCTCATCCAGTTCGTCAGCTACTGCCTGACGAGCGTCGCGGTACTGCTTGGCGAGCCCAACGGCGAGCCGGCGCCTGCCGACGAGCATCCAGCGGTCTAGCGGGGCAGGGGCGAACCCATGGAACTGTTTTTTCTCGCAATCCTCATTCTGACCATGGTCGCGGCCCTGGGGTCGGGGTATCCGGTCGCCTTCGCGCTGCCCGGCTCGGCAATCTTCGCCATCGCGCTCGCCGGCATTTGCGGCCTGATCTTCGCCGGCGACTCCGGCGCCTATTTCGCCCAGGGCAGCCCGGTACAGTGGTTCAACGCCGGCGTCACCAATTTCAGAGGCATCTATTGGGAGCCTGAACGGGATACGCTGATCGCAATCCCGCTGTTCATCTTCATGGGCATCATGCTCGAGCGCTCGAAGATCGCCGAGGATCTGCTCATGACCATGGCGCAGCTGTTCGGACCGGTTCCGGGGGGCTTGGGCATTTCGGTCGTGGTGGTCGGCGCGCTGCTTGCGGCGACGACCGGCATCCTCGGCGCCACCGTGGTGGCGATGGGGCTGATCTCGCTGCCGGTCATGCTGCGCAACGGCTATTCGAAGTCGCTCGCGACCGGCACCATCGCCGCATCCGGCACCCTCGGCCAGATCATTCCGCCATCCATCGTCCTGATCATTCTCGCCGACCAGCTGTCAAATGCCATCGACCAGGGGGCCACCCTGCGCAAGGCGGAGTACAAGCTGGGCACGGGCGCCTCCAGCCTGCCGGCCGAGTTCGGCCTGACCTCGGCGAGTGCGGGAGATATGTTCCTCGGCGCCTTCCTGCCCGGACTGGTGCTGGTCGGCCTTTACATCGTTTACATTCTCGTGATCGCCCTGATCCGGCCGAAAATCGCGCCCGCGGTGCCCTATGCCGGCAAGTTCGACCTCAAGTTCTGGGGCCGGGTGTTCGTCGTTCTGGTTCCGCCCCTGACCCTCATCGTGGCGGTTCTCGGATCGATCATCCTCGGCATCGCGACCGTCAACCAGGCCGGCGCCATCGGTGCGGCCGGCGCCTTGATCATGGCGGGCTACCGTCTCAAGGAAGGACAAAAGCGGGCTTTCGTTCCGGCCATCATGGCGGTCGTCGCGCTGGCCATGATCGTGGTTCTGATCAACACCTACGAGCTCAACGTCAAGAACATCAGGAACCAGGAAGACGCAACCGGCATCGCGCTGGCGGCGTTCGCGGTCGGCCTGCTCACGATCTCGATCGTGTGGAGCGGCTGGCGTGCCCTGAGGATCGAAAAGACCCTGCACTGGGTGATGACGGAAACCGCGAAAACCACATCCCTGGTGTTCATCATCCTTCTCGGCGCGGCGATGCTGACCGCGGCCTTCCGCGCCTTCGGCGGCGAGGACCTGGTCAGGCACTTCCTGTCGGGTCTGCCCGGCGGCTTCTACGGCAAGTTCATCGTGGTGATGGCGGTGATCTTCCTGCTCGGCTTCTTCCTCGACTTCATCGAGATCGCCGTGGTCGTGGTGCCCATTATCGCCCCGATCCTGCTGGCCGATCCGTCGGCCAACATCACCGCCGTGTGGCTCGGCGTGATGATCGGCGTCAACATGCAGACCTCGTTCCTGACGCCGCCGTTCGGTTTTGCCCTGTTCTATCTGCGCGGTGTTGCGCCGCCCGAAGTTCGAACCATCGAGATTTACAAGGGCGTCGTGCCGTTCATCATGCTGCAGCTCATGGCCCTCGGCATTGTCGGCTTCTACCCGAGCCTGGTGAACTATCTGCCGAACCGGGTCTATCTCACATCCGAGACCGCGCCGCCGCCGCAAAATCCCCGGCTGCAGCTCTGCATCGAGGAGACCTTGTTCCAACGCTATGACGCCAACGCCGCGACACTGCGCACGAGCATAGATACCGCCTCCAGGCTTGATGTGAGCGCACTGCCGTCGGAGCTGCAGACCAAGCTGACCGAGAGCTTTGCCTCTGCGCGCAAGACCTTCGCGCTGGTCGAGGACGTTCGCAAGGCGTCCGCAGCCTATCAGGCAAATGTCGAAACATACCGGCCGCAGCACCGAAGCGTGCGCGAGCAACAGAGGTTCATCCAGTTGATCGACGTGGAGGTCAAGGAGCTGGAAACGCTTCGGCGCAGGGCGTCCGGCAACAGCGATGCGGGCAACGATCAGATCAAGCAGTACGAAGAGCAGATCGCCGACCTCAAAGCCCGGAAGGCCGAGATGGAAGCGGCCCTGCCTGCCAGTTGGCCGGAGGCGCGCAAAGGTCACGTCGATCTGGAGAAAGCCGAGAAGAAGGCACGCACGCTCTACCGCCGCAACGTCGACGACGCCTATGAGCCTGTCAAGGAAGTGCGCACGCTGATCGAGGGCGCGGACGCGCTTGCCGCGCTCGAGGACGAGCTCAAGGGGCTTCGTGCCGTGATCTCCAAGGATGCGCCGGATACGGCCATGGAGACGATCAAGGCGTTCGAGAAAAAGCTCTCCGCGGTTCCGGGAACGAGCAAGATCAAGTCGAAGCTGTCCAAAGCCCGGCGCGCGCTCAAGGGCGACAGTCCCGACCGGGAAGCCGCCGGCACCGAGCTGGCCGCAGGGCTCGCCCTGTTTGCCTCCGAAGTCGACTGGCGCAAGCGCGCGGCGAGCGGATTGTCGGCCGGCCTTGAGACCTATAACGATGCGATCAAGCACACCATCGGCCTGCGCCTCCAGACGCGCCTGCCGAAGGAAATGGCGACCACCGTCGCCGGCTGCCTGTCGCATCACCGGGACATTTCGCTCAGCTTCTAGAGCGCGTCTCCCGAGAGTGGGCACCGGTTTCGGGACAAAGACACGCTTTAACAAAGAGCTTGAGGTGTCGGCCGCGGTAGCCCTCAACGCCTGTTGCTGTTAGGCAATAGCCATGGCGTTCAAGCTGATCACCGGCATCGATGGATTGAACCGGCGTCTCGGGCGCGGTGTCGCCTGGCTCGTGCTGGCCATGGTGCTGGTGCAGTTCGGCGTCGTGGTCCTGCGCCATGTGTTTTCCATCGGCTTTGTCGCCATGCAGGAATCGGTGCTCTATCTCCACGGCACGCTTTTCATGCTCGGCGCCGGGTATACGCTTCTGAACGACGGACATGTGCGGGTGGATGTGTTCTATCGGGATGCCAAACCTCGCACCAAGGCCATCGTCGACCTGGCTGGCGCGCTGCTCTTTCTGTTGCCGGTCTGCGTGCTGATCGTCTGGTATTCCTGGGACTATGTGCTGGGGGCCTGGAGCGTGGCGGAAGGCTCGCGCGAAGGTTCCGGCCTGCCGCTGACCTTCCTCTACAAGACCGTGATCTGGGTGTTCGCGGCGAGCCTTGGCCTGCAGGGCTGTTCGATGGCCCTGAAATGCTGGGCCTTCCTTTCAGGCGCCGCGCCCGACTATCCGGTAAAGGCCGCAATAGCTCAAGACCTTGGACGACATGGCGGGGTCTGAGACCATCTGCCTGGCCATGGTGGTCGCCGTCTGCGCGCTGCTTCTGGCCGGCTTTCCGGTTGCCCTGACGCTTGCGGGCAGCGCGACCGCCTTCGCGTTCATCGGCTATGGCCTCGGCGCCTTCGACCTCTCCTTCCTTCAGGCCCTGCCGTCGCGGCTCTACACCATTATGACGCGTGAGGCGCTGGTCGCCGTGCCGCTGTTCGTCTTCATGGGCGTGATGCTGGAGCGCTCGAAAGTGGCGGAGGATCTTTTGAACTCGATGTCGCGCGCCGTCGGCAACGTCGCCGGCGGTCCGGCCTATGCGGTGACGATCGTCGGCATGCTGCTGGCGGCATCGACCGGCATCGTCGGGGCGACCGTGGTCACGCTCGGCCTCCTGGCGCTGCCGACCATGCTGGGCCGGGGCTACGATGCGGGATTTGCCGCCGGCACCGTCGCGGCCTCCGGTACGCTCGGACAGATCATTCCGCCGTCAATCGTTTTGATCTTTCTCGGCGACCAGCTGTCGATTGCCCACCAAAGCGCGCAATATGCCCAAGGGAATCCGGCGCCCGACAGCGTGTCGGTCAACGATCTGTTCGCCGGCGCGCTGCTGCCGGGCCTGGTTCTGGTCGGGCTCTATCTGCTCTATCAGGTCGCCTATATGCGGGTCGGCGCCACACGCGCATCCGGCGAAGGTCATGTGCCGGCCGCAGATGATGCCGGCGGGCCTGG
>Ga0209633_10006474_pt1 | contig 10020 bp, 11 predicted proteins | sample Cruoilmetagenom1_FD_187290 | JGI IMG/M metagenome (GOLD analysis project Ga0209633, IMG submission 187290) | Oil polluted marine microbial communities from Coal Oil Point, Santa Barbara, California, USA - Sample 1 (SPAdes) (version 2) | ecosystem: Environmental > Aquatic > Marine > Oil seeps ... | reverse complement strand
AAATCTGGTGGAGCCAGGCGGGATCGAACCGCCGACCTCGTGAATGCCATTCACGCGCTCTCCCAACTGAGCTATGGCCCCTTCAGAAGGCTGGTGTCCTGGGCTTTGGGCAGCCCAAGGCCGGAAACCGGGGAAACAGACCGCTTCACTTAGGCCGGGCGACGCGCCGGTTCAAGCGAAATACGACGGACAGAAGCGCCGCCAAGGCGAGCAGCGGCTAGCTTTCCTCCTTGGGCTTGTCTCCGACAATGTCGGACACATCCTCGTTCCCGTCCTCGTCTTGCTCGAGGAAGGTATTCTCATCTTCGGTGCTATCGGGGATGTCCGCCTCGTCGCCGAGATCGATGTCCTCGCCTTCGACCGCGGCCTCCTCGGCCTGCTCCGCCTCGTCGAGGCTGATGACCTCCGCGCCACTGACCACGGGAGGAGCGGGCTCCTCCACCACCACCTCTGGCTTCGGTGGCGGCTCCGGCTGCGCACGCTCGGCCCGGCGTGACGAGGGCGGTGGCGAGACTTGGTAAGGGGCTTGGCAGACAGCGCAGGTGATTGGCGAACGACCCAAATCGTAGAACCGCGCACCACAGCCCGGACAAACGCGCTTGGTTCCCCGTGCGGGATTCGACATGACTTTCCTCGAAGCTATCCCTTGTTCGACTCCCCATTGCCACGCCTCATGCGGAGTGTCAAAAGCTATCGAACGCCCCAAAACGCTGATTGAGAACCTATGTCGCAGCCTCTGACCGCCAGCCGATCCGCGCGCCTTTCCGGCCGCGCGAAAGTCCCTGGCGACAAGTCGATCTCACACCGCGCATTGATCCTCGGCGCGCTCGCGACGGGCCGTACCCGCATCGACGGACTGCTGGACTCTGAGGATGTGCAGGCGACGGCGCGCGTCGTGGAGGCACTCGGCGCGACAGTGTCCGGCGAGGGCGGCGCGGTCGAAGTGCTCGGCCAAGGTGTGGGCGGGTTGCAGGAACCGGAAGGCCCGCTCGACTTCGGCAATTCGGGGACGTCGGCCCGTCTCATGCTCGGCGTTGTTGCCGGACACGACATGCGCGCGGTGTTCACCGGCGATGCATCCTTAAGCCGCCGCCCGATGGGCCGCGTGCTGCGGCCGCTGACCACTATGGGCTTGCGGGTGGAAAGTGAAGGGGAGACCATGCCGCTCACCGTGCGCGGCACCGCGGACCTTGTTCCCATTGTCTACGAGTTGCCCGTGCCGTCGGCGCAGGTGAAATCGGCGGGCCTTCTTGCCGGGCTGCACGCGCCGGGACGAACCACGGTGATCGAACCGCTGGCGACGCGCGATCACACCGAGCGCATGCTTGGTTTCTTCGGCGCCGAGCTCGACGTCGAGGATCTGGACGACGGCACGCGGGCCATCACCGTGTGCGGCGATGCCGAGCTACGCGGCGCGGCGCTCGCCGTGCCGGGCGATCCGAGTTCGGCCGCCTTTCTGGTTGTCGCCGCGCTCATCTGTCCGGGATCGGAGATCGTGGTCGAAAATGTCCTGATGAATCCGACGCGCACCGGCTTCCTTGAGACGTTGCGTGAGATGGGCGCGGATATCGAGGTGCTGGAGCCGCGAGAGGCGGGTGGCGAGCCCGTCGGCGATCTGCGGGTGAAGGCGAGCCCCCTGAAAAGCGTCCGCGTGCCGCCGGAGCGGGCGCCCTCCATGATCGACGAATATCCCGTGTTGGCCGTCGTTGCGGCCTTCGCCGAAGGGGACACCCGTATGGAGGGGCTGGCCGAACTCAAGGTGAAGGAAAGCGATCGCCTTACCGCGACAGCCGAAGGGCTCGCCGCTTGCGGCGTGGAGGCGCTGGTTGACGAGGACACCCTGACGGTCCGTGGCGGAAGCGCGGTGAGGGGCGGCGGCAAGGTCGCGACCCACATGGATCACCGCATCGCCATGGCCTTTCTCACGCTCGGCCTTGGGGCCGAGGAACCAGTCACCATCGACGATGCAGCCATGATCGCCACCAGCTTTCCGGGCTTCGCCGCCCTGATGGGCGGCCTTGGAGCCCAGATCGCATGATTATCGCCATCGACGGACCGGCGGCCTCCGGCAAGGGGACGGTCGCCCGGCGCATCGCCAAACACTACGGCTTGCCTCATCTCGATACCGGCGCGCTCTACCGCGCCGTGGCGCGCGACACCCTGGCGCGAGGGAGCGATCTGCGCGATCCGGCCGCTGCGGCCGCGGCCGCGGCACGCCTTCAGGTGAACACGCTTGATGATCCCAGCTTGAGGACGCCGGGGGTCGGGGAAGCGGCCTCGGTGGTCGCGCGGCACCCCGAGGTCCGCGCTGTTCTTCTGGAATATCAGCGGACCTTCGCCAAGAACCCGGCGGGCGCGGTGATCGACGGCCGGGACATCGGCACCGTGATCTGCCCGGATGCGGACATGAAGCTCTTCGTGATCGCGAAGGCGGAAGAGCGGGCACACCGCCGCTTTTTGGAGCTTGAGCAGAGCGGGGTCCAGGTCACGGAGGACCAGGTCCTGACCGATATCAGGGGCCGCGACGAGCGCGACCGGACCCGAGGGGCCTCGCCTTTGCGGCAGGCCGACGACGCAGTCTTGCTCGACACCACAAATTTGGATATAGACGCGGCGTTCGGGGCAGCCATCGATCTGATCGAGGCTGCGATGGGCCAGACAGGGCAAGCCGGTTGAGGCTGTGCCCATTTTGCGCTGGCACATGACCTTTGAATGCATTACCGGGGCGAAATCGAGCGGACGGCGGGCGGCCGAAATAGGCCTATCGCATCTGTTTCCGCAAGGCTTTGCCCCAATTGGATCAACCCCAAGCCTTGGGTCCAAGCGCCGAGAGGCCAGCATAGCTTGGACGCCGAGTAGGAGCCTAGATGACCGAGCCGCAGACCATTAGCCAACCCAGCCACGACGAGTTCGCAGCCCTCCTTGAGGAATCTCTGAGCGGCACCGCGCTTCAAGAAGGCAGTGTTGTCAAAGGCACAGTCGTCAGCATTGAAAAGGACGTTGCGCTTATCGATGTCGGTCTGAAGACCGAGGGCCGCGTTCCCCTGAAAGAATTTAGCGTCGCCGGACGATCAGCCGATATGTCCGTGGGCGACGAGGTCGATGTCTATCTCGAGCGGGTCGAGAATGCCGCCGGCGAGGCCGTGCTGTCGCGCGAGAAGGCCCGCCGCGAGGAAAGCTGGACCCGGCTGGAGGAGAAGCACAAGGCCGGCGAGAAGGTGGAAGGCGTCATCTTCAACCGCGTGAAGGGTGGCTTCACCGTCGATCTGGACGGCGCGGTGGCCTTCCTGCCAGGCAGCCAGGTCGATATTCGTCCCATCCGCGACGTCACCCCACTCATGAACACGCCGCAGCCCTTCCAGATCCTCAAGATGGATCGCCGGCGCGGCAACATCGTCGTCTCCCGCCGCTCGGTTCTGGAAGAGAGTCGCGCCGAGAAGCGCAGCGAGATCGTCGCGCGCCTCGAGGAGGGCCAGGTCATCGAAGGCGTGGTCAAGAACATCACCGACTACGGCGCCTTTATCGATCTGGGCGGCATCGATGGTCTGCTGCACGTCACCGACATGGCTTGGCGACGCGTGAACCATCCGAGCGAGATCGTGAATGTCGGCGACAGCGTGAAGGTGCAGATCATCCGCATCAATCCTGAGACCCAGCGCATCAGCCTCGGCATCAAACAGCTTGAGTCTGACCCGTGGGAGGGCATCGCCGCCAAGTACCCGGTCGACTCGCGCTTCAAGGGCACGGTCACCAACATCACCGACTACGGCGCCTTCGTGGAGCTGGAGCCGGGCGTCGAGGGTCTCATCCACGTCTCGGAGATGAGCTGGACGAAAAAGAACATCCACCCCGGCAAGATCATCTCCACCAGTCAGGAGGTCGAGGTGCAGGTGCTCGAGGTCGATCCCGACAAGCGCCGCATTTCGCTTGGCCTGAAGCAGACCCAGGAGAATCCGTGGGTCGCCTTCGCTGGTGGCCATGAGGCGGGTGCCCTCATCGAGGGCCAGATCCGCAACATCACCGAATTCGGCCTGTTCGTCGGCCTGGAGGGCGGCATCGACGGCATGGTTCACCTGTCCGATCTCGATTGGTCCAAGTCCGGGGAGGAAGCCCTAAAGGAATTCAAGAAGGGCGACACGGTAAAGGCCGTGGTGCTGGAGGCGGATTCCGACAAGGAGCGCATCAGCCTCGGCATCAAGCAGCTCACGCCCGATCCGTTTGAGGGCGATGCGTCGTCCGGCAAGCTCAAAAAGGGTGTGCGGGTCACCTGCGAGGTCACTGCCGTCAAGGACAACGGCATCGAGGCCAAGCTCATCGACCAGGACCTCACCACCTTCATTCGCCGCTCCGACCTGTCCCGCGACCGGTCCGAGCAGCGCCCCGATCGTTTCGGCGTTGGCGAGAAGTTCGACGCGGTGGTCACCCAGGTCGACACCAAGACGCGCAAGCTTTCCGCGTCCATCAAGGCCCTCGAGATTGCCGAGGAGAAGGAGGCCGTCGCCCAGTACGGTTCGACGGATTCCGGCGCCTCTCTCGGCGATATTCTTGGGGCGGCCTTGAACAAGGCCAAGGACGGTGACGAGCCCGAGGGCGAGGCTGAGGCTGAGGGCGAGGAAGCCGAAGTGGAGGCCAAGCCAAAGCCCAAGCGCAAGCGTGCGGCCAAGAGCAAGGCGGCCGACGAAGCAGCGGAGGCCGAGGCATCGTCCGAAGAGTAGGCAGCGCCGTGACCCGGAGGGTCTGAGCAAGCCATGGTTCTCGACGCGGAAAAAGTGATCGAGCACCGCCGCCTCAAGCGGCGGGTCACCATCTGGCGTATTGCCGCGGTGGTGCTGGGCCTGTTGGCCTTGGGCGTGTTCGTGTTCTCCGACAAGCAGATATCGGGGTCCGCCGGCATCCTTCCCCACGTCGCCCGTATCAGTGTGAGCGGCGTCATCACGGACGACCGCGAGATGCTCACGCTGCTTGACCGGGTGGCCAAGGCCGACCAGGTCCGGGCGGTGATCCTCGACATCAACAGTCCCGGTGGCACCACCACCGGCGGCGAAGCGATGTACGACGCCATTCGCCGCCTGACCGAGAAGAAGCCCGTTGTCGCGACCTGCGGGACGATCGCTACGTCCGCCGCGTACATCGTGGCGCTCGCCACCGACCGCATCTTTGTCTACGGGAACACCATTACCGGGTCCGTCGGCGTCATCTTCCAGTGGGCCAACGTCACCGAGCTTCTCAAGACGATCGGCATCCAGGTGGAGGAGGTCAAGAGTGGCCCCTTGAAGGCGGTACCAAACCCCTTCGAGCCCACCGATGAGCGCGCCCGCGAAATGACCAAGGAGATGGTCGACGACGCTAAGGTCTGGTTTTTCGATCTGGTGGAGGAGCGCCGCAAGGTCGCGCCACAATCGGTCCCGGGTCTCACCGAGGGACGCATCTATTCGGGCCGCCAAGCGGTGGATTTGAAGCTCGTCGATCAGATCGGCAGCGAGCGCGCCGCCATGACCTGGCTAAACAAGGAGCGCGGGGTCCCGGCGGGGCTAAGGGTCGTGCAATGGAGGCCAAAGGACGAGACTGCGGGCTTTTTCGGCTTGCTGTCCGACTCCGTCAGCGCAATGCTGGGCCTGCCCGGTGGCAAGATCGCATCACTTCTAGATCGCGCCTCGGCGAGTCTGAACCTTGACGGTCTTGTCTCCGTTTGGCACCCTGCGTCCAACTAGTGGGGGGCGTAGGGCGAGCGGCAAAAAATGGCTGCGGCTCTGTGGGGCGTAAATGATCAAATCCGAGCTGATTCAGCGGGTGGCCGGCGCCAATCCGCATCTATTTCATCGCGACGTTGAGCGCATCATCAACATCGTGCTCGACGAGATTACGGGTGCGCTGGCCCGTGGCGATCGCGTGGAACTGCGTGGCTTTGGCGCGTTCACGGTGAAGCACCGTGCCGCCCGACAGGGCCGCAATCCACGCACCGGCGATACGGTCTTCGTCGAGGACAAGTTCGTGCCCTTCTTTAAGACCGGCAAGGAACTACGTGAGCGCCTGAACCCGAACAGCGGTAACAGCCAGTCGTAGGGCACAGCCGGCCGCTTATGGAGCCGCTCGTGTGGCGTAAGCCCATCCTCGCACTCATCGTCGTCCCGTTGGGCGTGGTGCTCATCGCACTTGCCGTCGTCAATCGCGCGCCCGCCGTTTTGATCCTCGATCCGTTTGGCGGCGCCGAGCCTGGCTTCTCTCTTCAGGCGCCGTTCTTCCTGTTCCTGCTCGGGGCCTTTGCGATCGGCCTCGTGGTGGGCGGCGTTGCGTCCTGGGTCAACCAGGGCAAGTGGCGCCGCACCGCGCGCGAGGAGGCCCGCGAGGCCCGGGACTGGCGGCGCCAAGCGGACCGTCTCGAGAAGGAGCTAGACAACGTCAACCCAGCAGGGCACCAGCCGCAATTGACCGCCAAGTAACGGCGCGGCGATGGACTCCCTCACGATTTTCGGTCTCCTCGCGGTCACCGCGATGCTGGTGACCTATGCCCTGGAGGACCGCAGCCCCTGGTTCATCCTGGCTTTCGCCGGCGCCTGCCTGCTTGGCTCCGCCTACGGCTTCCTGCAGGGCGCCTGGCCCTTCGGCGTATTGGAAGCCATTTGGGCGGGTGTCGCGGCCTGGCGCTGGCGCCAGAGGGCGCATTTGGCCGGAAAGGCCCCTTGAACCAATCGGAAACGCCGATGTTGCAGTGCGATGGACTTGCCGCCCCGGATTTCATAGGGTGAGCCTGCGCAAGGCCCTAAAAAGCCTCGCAAACCCTCACCCGAGAGCCAACAGAGCCCCGTGACGGTCAAGGTCAAAATCTGCGGCGTGCGAACGCCTGCCATTCTCGACGCTGCGGTCGCCGCTGGCGCGGATTATGTCGGGCTCATGTTCTTCGAAAAGAGCCCGCGCAATCTCAGCCTAGAGGAGGCCGCGAGCCTTGCCGAGGCCGCGCGAGGCCGCGTGCGGACGGTCGCCGTCATGGTCGATCCGGACGACGCGCTTATCGCCGCGGTGGCGGACGGGGTGAACCCCGATCATCTTCAGCTTCATGGGGCGGAGACCCCCGATCGCGTGGCCGCCATCAAGGCCCGGACGGGGCTGCCTGTGATCAAGACGGTTCACGTCGGCCAAGCGGCGGATGTCGCCCTCGCGGACGCTTACGAGGCTGTGGAGGATATCCTGTTCGACGCTAAGGCCGCGCCCGGCGCGATACTGCCGGGCGGAAACGGTGTCGCTTTCGACTGGAGCGTCCTGACGAGCGCCCGCGCGCCATTTGCGCTGTCCGGCGGGCTCAACCCCAGCAATGTCGGTGACGCCATCCGCCAGACAGGCGCGGCGATGGTCGATGTATCTTCCGGTGTGGAGACCGCGCCCGGCGTGAAGGACGCAGATCTCATCATCCAGTTTATCGAGGCGGCGCGCACTGCGGCCCCTCTCAAAGCCAAGGCATCATAGCAAGGCATCATGAGTAAGGCATCGTGAGTAAGGCATCTTGAGCAAGGCATCATGAGTACGATTACAGACGCACTGAACACCTATCGCGGGGGACCGGACGAGCGAGGCCATTTCGGCCTGTTCGGCGGACGGTTCGTCGCCGAGACTTTGATGCCGTTGATCCTCGACCTCGAGCAGGCCTACGAGGCTGCCAAGGCCGATCCGTCCTTTCAGGCCGAACTCGACTCCCTAAACGCCCACTATGCGGGGAGGCCAAGCCCGCTCTACTTCGCCGAGCGGCTGACCGAGCATCTCGGCGGCGCCAAGATCTACTTCAAGCGCGATGAGCTGAACCACACAGGCTCTCACAAGATCAACAACTGCCTCGGCCAGATCCAGCTCGCCAACCGCATGGGCAAGACGCGGATCATCGCCGAGACGGGGGCTGGCCAGCACGGCGTCGCGGTGGCGACCGTCGCGGCGCGCTTCGGTCTTCCTTGCGTGATTTATATGGGCGCCACCGACATCGAACGGCAGAAGCCTAACGTCTTTCGCATGAAGCTATTGGGCGCGGAGGTGAACCCCGTCACGTCCGGCTCCGGCACGCTGAAAGATGCCATGAACGACGCGTTGCGCGATTGGGTCGCCAACGTGCACGACACGTTCTACATCATCGGTACGGTCGCCGGACCGCATCCTTATCCGGCCATGGTGCGCGACTTCCAGTCGGTGATCGGCAAAGAGACGCGCGAGCAGATGATGGAGCGGGAAGGGCGCCTGCCCGACACGCTCGTGGCTTGTATCGGTGGCGGCTCCAACGCCATGGGTCTCTTCCATCCCTTCCTCGACGATGCATCCGTGGCGATCTATGGCGTGGAAGCCGGCGGCCACGGTCTCGACACGCCGAACGGTCATGCCGCGTCGATGACCGGCGGCAAGCCCGGCGTTCTTCACGGCAATCGAACGTATCTTCTCCAAGATGGCGACGGTCAGATCGTCGACGGTCACTCGATCTCCGCCGGCCTCGACTATCCTGGCGTCGGCCCCGAGCACGCTTGGCTCAAGGATTCCGGCCGCGTCAACTATGTGGCGGTCACTGACGCCGAAGCGCTTGACGCCTTTCAGCTCTGCACCAAGCTCGAAGGCATCATTCCGGCGCTTGAGCCGTCCCACGCGCTGGCTCATGTGAGGAAACTTGCGCCGACGCTGCCGAAGGACAATCTCCTGGTCATGAACATGTGTGGCCGCGGCGACAAGGACATCTTCGCCGTCGCCGAGCACCTCTCGATGGAAATGTGAGTGATGACGCGGATCGACAGGAAATTTGCTGCCCTGAAGCGCGAGGGGCGCGCTGGGCTCGTGACCTTCATCACCGCGGGCGACCCCGACTACGATACCGCTCTCGCCATGCTCAAGGGCTTGCCGGGCGCGGGCGCCGATATCATCGAGATCGGCATGCCGTTCTCCGACCCCATGGCTGACGGGCCGGCGATCCAGGCATCCTCCTTGCGGGCGCTGAACACGGGCCAGACCATGAAAAAGACGCTCTCCATGGTTAGAGAGTTCCGCAAAGAGGACGACACAACCCCGGTGGTGCTTATGGGCTACTACAACCCCATATATGTGTATCCGGTGGACCGCTTCATCGCCGATGCGGTGGACGCCGGGGCCGATGGGTTGATCGTGGTAGACATGCCGCCAGAGGAAGACGAAGAGCTTCGCCCCGCCGCGACGGCAAATGGGCTGAACTTCATTCGCCTCGCCACGCCGACGACCGACGCCAAGCGTCTGCCGGCCGTGCTGACGAACACCTCGGGCTTCGTCTACTACGTCTCCATCGCCGGCATCACCGGAACGGCGGCGCCGGACATCGCCGCCGTGGGTGACCATGTGGCGCGGCTGAAGGCGCATACGGAGTTGCCGATCGCCGTTGGCTTCGGCGTGAAGACCCAGGAGCAGGTGCGCGAGCTGGCGGGTATGGCCGACGGCGTGGTCGTTGGATCGGCGCTCGTCTCCGCAATCGCCGACAGCCTCGACGACAACGGCAAGGCGACGAAGGAGACCGGGCCGCGCATGCTTGAGGTTGTAGAGCATCTGTCGTCCGCACTGCGGCCCAGGATCGAAGCGGCGGCAGTCTAGAGCGGCATTGTTAGGAAGTTAGACCAGTGAACTGGATCAACAGCGTCGTAAGACCCAAAATCCGGAACATCCTTCGCAAGAAGGACATGCCGGACAATCTCTGGGTGAAGTGCCCGGAGACGGGGCAGATGATCTACTACAAGGATTTGGAGGCGAACCAGTTCGTCGTTCCGGGGTCCAACTATCATATGCGCATGTCGGGCCCGGCCCGGATGAAGTCGATCTTCGACAACGGAAAGTTTGCGGCGATCCATCTTCCCGACGTGCCGGCGGATCCGCTTAAGTTCCGTGACGAGCGCCGCTACACCGATCGGCTGAAGGACGCGCGCGGTAAGACGGGTCTCAACGACGCAGTCCTCGCCGGTATCGGCAAGCTTCACGGCGATACGGTAGTCGCAGCCGTGCAGGACTTCGATTTCATGGGGGGGTCGCTCGGCACCG
>Ga0209633_10006473_pt1 | contig 10021 bp, 12 predicted proteins | sample Cruoilmetagenom1_FD_187290 | JGI IMG/M metagenome (GOLD analysis project Ga0209633, IMG submission 187290) | Oil polluted marine microbial communities from Coal Oil Point, Santa Barbara, California, USA - Sample 1 (SPAdes) (version 2) | ecosystem: Environmental > Aquatic > Marine > Oil seeps ... | reverse complement strand
CAAAGACCTCATACACACCTTCATAATCCCAAAATAATAAATCAACATCCGTGCCAACTTCATCTTGAGATGATAAAAATTTGTTAATATTCTCAGGGATAAACGCTAAAAAATTCTCGGCATCAAACTCATTAATTTCCCCTTCTGGACTTGTATATGTTTTTTCCCAAGCAATATATTCTTGTAAAAAATACTCTATATTGTCATAAAAAACAGCATCATAATCAAATTCATTTCTTTGATAACCAATAAGATAATATAAGGTTCCTGTGTAGGTGTCTTTTATTACAATTTCATCTATACGCTCTTGAAAAACTTCAAAATCAATTTTTCCGTCTAGATCATGGTCAATTTCTAAATAACCATTTCTGGTATTATAAAATCCATATTGCAAACCATAACCGTTACCTAAGCTTCCTATTTCAACCAAATTATTATTAGCATAAAGTCTCCCATTTTTAAATGAAATTGTAAAGGCTTTTAACAAAAAAGGAACATCTGGTTCTCCTTGAGTTCTATTTATATCAACATACCATAATTCGTACGACGTTAATACTTCCTCTAAAGAAATTTCATCATTAAATTCATTTACGGAACAAGAATTTAATATTGAAAATATAATTAATAATGTAAGGAGTAGTTTTTTAATTTTCATAAGCATTTATTTACCTTACTAAAATCAATTTTTATGCCAAAAAATAATGGCCGCTTTTTATACTAATTAACAAGTAAATACGTTTTAATAAAGAGTTTAATTTTTAATTTTTTTGCTATGAAAAATTCAATTATTATTTTCATTCTTTTTATTTTATCCATTTCCATTAACGCCCAATCTTATGATTGTAAAGGTGATCAAAAATTTAATATTGGTTATGATCTTTATGGATATGGTTCGGGTATTAAAGCAACTTATGATTATGGCTTGGGTAAATTATTTTCGATAAGTGCTGGTGTTTCTTATTACTTTAACAATGATGAAAATGATTATTTTCTTTACGGAAGAACCAACTTTCACTTAGCTGATTTATTAGATTTACCACAACAATTAGATATTTATCCTGGTGTTGAAATGGGTTATTTGTCAAGTAATAATATTGGCATTTCTGGTTATGTGGGTTTGCGATATTTCTTTACAAAAAAATTTGGTGTTTTTGCCGAAATTGGATCTAATGGAGCAGTTGGATTAAGTATAAATTTATAATGGCTTGTTTTTCGTTGCGTTGATTTAACGACCAATTTAGTAAAAAAATAACCTATTGAAGAATGCACGGGTTTTTAAGTAGCAATTAATTATACCAGTTATTAGCTACTTTTATTGGATGAATCTTAATTGTTTATTCTCCCTGTTGCATTAAGGAAGTCCCAACTCCAGCACCAATGGCTATTCCTAGACTAAGCCAAAGACCAATATTGTCAGTTGCAACACCTATTATAGTCCCAAATACAATCCCAATTGCCACTCCGAATGCTAGTTTTTTTTCTTTCTTCATTTATAATGATTATAGCTTAATTACGGATAGTAAACTGTTTTCAATTGTTTTATGTCGGTTATTTTATAATAAAAATCTTTACCATTAATTCTATAAACTATAACAGCTTCGTTTTTTTCTAAATCAAAAGGAATCTTTTTTTCAAACTTAGGAGCTTCATTGCCGTATTCTCTTTCGGTGTTTTGATGCATATTTAAATCATTCTTTGTTATTTCGGTATGATTTCCAACTAAAATAAAACCTTCTCCTTTAAATTCGGGTATTATTTTATATTCATGATTTTGGAAATAAATAGTAGAAAAATTCAAATTTAATGAAGTGGCATTTCCAACAATTTTAATCTTTGTTCCGTTAGTTCCTTTTTTACCTCCAGCAAAATAAAAATAAGTTTTTTCGGTAATTTTAAAAGGTACTTTTTCTTCCACTTTTTGTGATTTACATTGTGTAAAACCAAATAAAATAACTACAAGAAACAAGATTTTCGTTATTCTTTGTATAAATTTCATAGCGCTAATTATTTTTTATTAATATGCTCTTTCTTTTTTGCCTTCATAAAAATTCATAAAAGCTCTATTTACAACTCTCATACCACCTTTAGTAGGAAAATTACCTGTAAAATACCAATCTCCTAAATTATCAGGGCAGGCCTTATGTAGGTTGTCTATTGATTGGAAAATTATTTTAATTTCAGCATTAATATTTTCCGTTTTTAACAATACTGCAATTTTATCTGAAATTTGTTCGGCAGTAAAAGGTGCGTAAACGGCTTTGACATAATTTTCAGGATTTGGGTTATCCGCATTAGCGATACATTTTTGATAAACTTCTTCAATAATATGGTATTGATTGGTATCTTTTAACAACTCTAATGTTGCTTTAAAAGCAATAAACTCTTCCAATCTAGCCATATCAATGCCATAACAATCGGGATAGCGAATTTGCGGAGCCGAAGAAACTACCACTATCTTTTTTGGCTCTAATCTATCTAAAATCTTAATAATACTTTTTTTCAAGGTAGTACCTCTTACAATACTATCATCAATAATCACCAAATTATCGCTTGGTTTTACAACACCATAAGTAACATCATAAACATGGGCAACCAAATCATTACGACTATTATCATCGGCAATAAAGGTTCTTAATTTTGCATCTTTAATGGCAATTTTCTCTATTCTTGGTCTTATTGATAATAATTCGCCTAATTTTTTAGCAGAAATATTTTTATCTCCTTTTAATATCGTTTCTAATTTATGTTGATTTAAATAATCTTCGGCGGCTTCTGATATTCCATAGAAAGAGGTTTCAGCAGTATTAGGAATAAATGAAAAAACTGTATTTTTCATATCATTATTAATACTCTCTAACACTTTTGGAAATATTAACTTTCCTAAATTTTTTCTTTCTTCATAAATTGAAGCGTCACTTCCTCGAGAAAAATAAATACGTTCAAAAGAACAAGCTTTGTTAGGTAATTGCTCCATTACTTGCTCAACTTTTACTTCACCATCTTTTTTAATTATCAAAGCATGAGCTCTTTCAATTTCTTTTACATCTTCAATATCAACATTAAAAACGGTTTGAATAACTGGACGTTCAGAAGCCACAACTACAACCTCATCATCTTGGTAATAATAAGCTGGACGAATACCAGCTGGATCACGCAATACAAAAGCATCACCATGACCAATTAAACCAGCCATTGCATAACCACCATCCCAATTTTTTGAAGCTCTATTTAATATTTTTTGAATATTTAATTCCTTTGCAATCAAAGGGGATGCATCTTTTTTACTTATACCTTCTTGCTTAAATTTGTAATATAAATCCAATACCTCATCATCTAAAAAATGACCTATTTTTTCCATGATGGTCACCGTATCAGTATTTTCTTTTGGATGCTGACCTATTTCAATTAATTCTTGCAAAATCTCGCTAGAATTGGTCATATTAAAATTTCCAGCAACAATTAAATTTTTATGTTTCCAGTTATTTTGCCGTAAAAAAGGGTGCACACTTTCAATGCTGTTATTACCAAATGTACCATAACGAACATGTCCTAAAAATAAATTGCCCACATAAGGCATGTTTTCGATTTGCCATTGCACATCATTTGCTTTATCAGGGTTTTCTTGCATCACACCATTTAAGCGCTCATTAATTTTAGCAAAAACATCTTGAATAGGTTGTTGTTCATTAGATCTTACTCTACTTATATATCTTGTTCCTGGCTTAACATCAAATTTTATACTTGCAAACCCAGCCCCATCTTGACCTCGATTATGTTGCTTTTCCATCAATAAATACATTTTATTGATGCCATAAAAAGCAGTTCCGTACTTATCTTTATAGTATTGAAGTGGTTTTAGTAACCTAACCAAGGCAATTCCACATTCATGTTTAAGCGCATCACTCATAATCGTAGTTTTTAAATAACTTTATAAGGTTAATTTAATTCTATTTCAAATTGCGTTAATTCTTTAAATTGTTGTAATCGTTTTTGAACTTCTTTATGGCTTAAGTTTTCCATTCTTTCTGTTCCAAATTTTTCAACGCAAAATGAAGCTAAATTAGAGCCATAAATTATTGCTCTTTTCATGTTGTCAAATGAAATATCATGTGTACTAGCCAAGTACCCAATAAAGCCACCTGCAAATGTATCTCCAGCTCCTGTTGGGTCAAAAACTTCTTCTAAGGGTAAAGCTGGGGCAAAAAACACATCACCATTGTTAAAAAGTAAAGCACCATGTTCTCCTTTTTTGATTACCACGTATTTTGGTCCCATTTTATGGATTTTTTGGGCAGCTCTTACTAAGGAATATTCGCCGCTTAATTGACGAGCTTCTTCATCATTTATTGTAATTACATCAATTTTTTTTATCACTTCCATTAATTCATCCATGGTATTATCCATCCAAAAATTCATGGTGTCTAAAACTACCAATTTTGGTCGTTTAGGAATTTGATTTATCACTGCCATTTGTACTGCTGGATGTAAATTACCTAGCATCAAAAAATCACAATCGGTATAATTATCTGGTACGATAGGATTAAAATCAGCCAATACATTCAAATCGGTTATTAAGGTATCACGAGTATTCAAATCGTTATGATATTTCCCACTCCAAAAAAAAGTTTTTCCATCTTTTTTTATTTCAATTCCAGATGTATCTATGTTATTTTTACGTAACATTTGTAAATATTCTTCTGGAAAATCACCACCAACAACAGAAATTATACCTGAATTTACACCAAACTGTGAAGCTGATAAACCTATATAAGTTGCAGCTCCTCCTAATATTTTATCTGTTTTTCCAAAAGGAGTTTCAATAGCATCAAAAGCTACAGTTCCTACAATTAAAAGTTTTCCCATGTAATGACTATTTATGTATTTTTGCAAAAATAAGTTTAAAAAATGATTATTAAAGAAATACAAGAGGAAATTATTGATGAGTTCGACCTGTTTGAGGATTGGATGGAGCGCTATGAGTACATTATTGAAAATGGAAAATCACTTCATTTGATAAATGACTCGAATAAAAATGATGGAAATTTAATTAAAGGCTGCCAATCAAAGGTTTGGTTACATGCTGACTATATTAACAATAAATTAATTTTTACTGCTGATAGTGATGCTATTTTGACTAAAGGTATTATCGCTTTGTTATTAAGAGTCTATTCTAACCAAACTCCTAAAGATATTTTAGATGCAGAACCTTATTTTATTGATCAAATTGGTTTAAAAGAGCACTTATCTCCAACCCGTGCGAATGGCTTGGTCTCTATGGTTAAGCAATTAAAATTGTATGCACTTGCTTTTCAGCTGAAAAATAATTAATTCAATTACATAAATTTTGTTGCAATTATACATTACAGTATCTTTGCCCTTATTTAGAATGATTTTAAAGAGTTACGATGAACAAAATAGATAAAGAGGCTTTAGGTGAAAAAATTGTTGAGGTAATAAAAACCATTTTTGATCCAGAAATTCCAGTCGATATTTACGAACTAGGTTTGATTTATGATGTTTTTGTTAATGATGAAATGGATGTAAAAATATTGATGACTTTAACATCGCCAAATTGTCCGGTAGCAGAAACATTGCCTGTTGAAGTGGAAGAAAAAGTAAAAACGATTGATGTGATTAAAAATGCTGAAGTAGAAATAACTTTTGACCCAACTTGGACGCAAGATATGATGAGTGAAGAAGCGAAACTTGAACTAGGTTTTCTTTAATTTTAAATTTTTTAATGTCAGAAGAAATTAAAAATAGAGTTGCTAATAGTAAATTAGTAACTATTGATTTAGAAGATTTTTACCCTAAAGGGGAAAGAATTTTATTTGACATCAAAAAATGGTTATTTGAAGAACAAATTTTAAAAGAAAAAGATTTTAGAGCATTTGTTAATAATCACAACTGGCAAATCTATCAAAACAAATTTGTTGCATTAACTTGTTCCGCAGAAGCGATAATACCATCGTGGGCATATTTGCTCATTACCATTGCTTTAGCTCCTTTTGCTAAAAAATTGGTTATCGGTAATTTAGAAGTTTTAGAAATTACTATTTTTCAAGAAATAATTAACCAGCTTCCAATTGATCATTATTTAGAAAAACCAATTATTATCAAAGGTTGTTCTAATAAACCCATTCCTCAAACTGCATATACGCAACTAATTTCAAAATTACTTCCTATTGCTAAGTCAATTATGTATGGTGAAGCATGTTCTAGCGTACCATTATATAAAAAATAATTACTTTTTATGTTTACTTTTTTATATTAGATACATATAATTCCACAAAATGTATTGTGAATTTATGAAAAGTGAAGACTCCAAAATATTACAATTACCCCCTGAACAAATAGAATGGCTTTTATCAGTTAAAAACCTATACAAAACCGATTTCTATTCTAGTGCAATAAATATCAAAGAACTAATCAGCAATATTAAAAATAAAGCCATTGAAAAAGGCTATGCTGAAATTGGATTATTAGACTATACTTATTTAGAAGAATTTTTTAAACGATAACTTGTTTAAAAAATACTAAATATTTGTACTTTTGCGAATCTTAAAATTAAACTTTTTTAAAATGAAAAAAATACTGTTTTTATTACTTACTGTTTTTGTTTTTACTTTGGCAAATGCACAAACTAAAGATGAGTTAAAAGCTGAACAAGCTATTTTAAAAGATTCTATAGCTCCGCTTCAAGCAAAGGTTGATGGATTACAAAGCACAATTGATGCGCTTCCTGGTTGGAGATTTAAAACTTTTGGTACCATTGGTGGAAGTCTGTCGGGTTTTAACAACTGGTACGCTAAAGAATCTCCAAATTCTTCTGTAGGGAATTTTGGTGTTAATCTTAACTCAACTGCCGATCTTATTCAAGATAAATTTTTCTGGAAAAACGCGGCAAACATCAATGTTAGTTGGGTGAAATTTGATGATGAAGATGATGATAGCGACAGTGAAGATTATGAGGTAGCAACTGATATCTTTACGCTTTCTTCATTATACGGATATAAATTAAATGATAAGTTTGCTATTTCAGCACTTGGAGAATATAGATCAACATTAGTAAAAAACTTTAATGATCCTGGTTTTCTTGATTTAGGTATTGGTGCCACTTGGACTCCAATTAAAGATTTGGTAGTAGTGATACATCCTCTTAATTACAATTTTGTATTTAGCAGTGGAGATAATGTTTATGAATCATCATTAGGAGCAAAAATAGTTGCAGATTATTCTAAAAAATTTGGTGATTTTAATATCAAATCTAACCTTTCTATGTTTCAAAGTTATGAAACATCCAATTATTCAAACTGGACTTGGACCAACACGCTTGCTTATACAATATGGAACAACTTTGGTTTAGGTTTTGATTTTGGACTAAGAAAAAATAAACAAGAAGCTTTAAATTATAATTTAGATACAGACCCAAATGCTACATTTGATAATATCGATAATAAACTACAATCTTATTGGCTATTTGGTTTGAATTACACATTAGATTAAATTGATAAATATCTTACTTAGTACTAAAAAAAGCTTTCTAATTAGAAAGCTTTTTTTATGGAAAAGTATTTAAAAATTGTAAATTAGCTAAAAATCAACACTAAATGACATTATTAATACTATATGCGGCAATTTCTATTGGGTTTTCATTTTTATGTTCCATTCTTGAAGCTGTTTTATTAAGCATTACTCCAACATTTATAACTGTAAAAAAAAATGAAGGAAAGGCTTATGCAAATACTTTAAAAAAATTAAAAGACAACATAAACAAACCTTTAATTTCTATACTTACTGTTAATACCATTGCACATACCGTTGGGGCAATTTTAGTTGGTGTTCAAGCTGAAAAAACATTTGGCTCTGGTAACAATGCTGTGGGTATTGTATCTGCAATTATGACTTTATTGATTTTGATCTTGTCGGAAATTATTCCAAAATCTATTGGAGCAAGTTATTGGAGGCAACTGGCAAATTTTTCTGCGAAAGCGATAACAATTTTAATGTTTCCTTTAAAATATACAGGTGTTTTATGGGTTTTAGAACTTACAACAAAACTTGTAGGTAAAAACCCTCATGAAAACAATGTTAGCCGAGAAGATTTTCATGCCATGGCAGATATTGCTCAAGAAGAGGGTGTTTTTCAAGAGTCGGAAAGTAAAGTGATTAAAAATTTAATCGATTTTAAAAACATCTTAGTAAAAGATATTATGACACCTAGAACGGTTATGAAAACCGCTTCTGAAGATATGAAAATACAAGATTTTTTTGATGAAAACGCCAATTTAAAATTTTCAAGAATACCGCTTTATGAAAACTCTCCAGATGATATTTCGACATACTTTTTAAAAGATCAATTGTTAGAGTCAATCATTAATGGAAATGGAGCAAAACCTTTAAAAACTATTGGTAGAGAAATACTAATTACCGAAAGAAATACTCCAATAAAACCTCTTTTCGATAACCTAATTGAAAAGCATGAACATGTAGCCTTAGTTGTAGATGAATTTGGCTCAATTAGTGGGATGGTAACTCAAGAAGATATTATTGAAACCCTTTTAGGTCTTGAAATTGTTGACGAAAGCGACGGTCATGAAGATTTACAAATATTGGCTAGAAAAATGTGGGAAATTAGAGCTAAAAGACATGGTATTATTGACGATAATGAATAGTTACCCACAAGCTGAAAAAAAAATCGAACTACCATTAAAATCCGTCTGAAAAACGCCATCACGCAAACAGCACATTTATTTTTTTCAACGCAAAAGCCAACGCTTAAAAAAACAAAAGAGTTGTTTTTCCCCTCGCCCATAACATCAAAATTAAGATTGAAATTGACATATTAAATTTAATCTCACAGTTATTGTTCAAAAACTAAAAAAAAAATCTTTACTTTTGCGTTTTAGCTATCAGAAAAAAACGATGGATTACAAAAAACAGATTGGTAAAAATATAGTCACATTATTGCTCTTTGTAGCTTTTATGTTACCTACTACCATTCAGTTAGTTCATATGTTCGATAGTCACGAACTTATTGCATGTAACAAAGAGGGTATACATATTCATAAATCGAATACAGAATGTGAATTATGTAGTTTCCATTTTGCATCTTTCGACTACAGTTTAAATCAATATCCTGATTTATTACTACCCAAAATTCCTGTAATGGTTGATGAAACCTTCACTTTATTACTGTTACATTCCTTTAAAATAACGAATAAACAGCTACGCGCACCCCCTATTTTTTCTTAATAAACAAACACCAATACGTTTTATGTTAATTAAGAATTTATATGTACAAATATGCATTATTAATATTGCTATTAAGCAGTATTACATCTATTTCTCAAAATTGTGAGAACACACTTTCTGGTACTGTAACAGACCTACACGATGGTTCATTGCTTATTGGAGCAACGCTTATTGTGGCTGGGGCTGAACAAGCTGTACAGACAAATTTAGAAGGAAAATTTACTATTTCGAACCTATGCAATAATACTTATTATATACAGGTGTCGCATCCTTATTGTATGACTAAAGGATATAAAATTAAAGTATCTGGTAACACAGCTAAATCCTTTAAATTGGAGCATCATTTAGAAGAACTCAACGAAATTATCGTTAAAGGAAATACCTATAGTGATAAATCCAAAACAATTCTCGAAAATACTATTACCAAAGAAGAATTGGAACGCTATAGTAGCGGTTCGTTAGGAGATGCTCTAAATAGTTTGAGTGGTGTTTCTTCTCTCAATACAGGAAATACTGTTGTAAAACCGTTGATTAATGGTCTTCATAGTAGTCGAGTTGTTATTATCAATAATGGTGTGCGAATGGAAGACCAAGAATGGGGAGCAGAACACGCACCAAACGTTGATATTAATTCGGTTGGTAACCTTACATTGATTAAAGGTGCTGGTGCATTACAATATAGCGGAGATGCTGTTGGTGGTGTAATTGTAGCAGAAGCTTCAAAAGTTCCTGTAAAAGATAGTCTCTTTGGTAAAACCCAACTTAT
>Ga0209633_10006472_pt1 | contig 10024 bp, 7 predicted proteins | sample Cruoilmetagenom1_FD_187290 | JGI IMG/M metagenome (GOLD analysis project Ga0209633, IMG submission 187290) | Oil polluted marine microbial communities from Coal Oil Point, Santa Barbara, California, USA - Sample 1 (SPAdes) (version 2) | ecosystem: Environmental > Aquatic > Marine > Oil seeps ... | reverse complement strand
TCTAGAGAAGGTAAAAATACAAAAGGTATTAAAAGTGCCAATTATCAAAAGAGGAAGAAAAAAAGTGTTTTTTAGGAGCTTGTAAATGCTTTAGTTATGGGCTTTATTGCTTAACTTAACGGCATTGTACCTGTCCCCTTTATTTCTGTCCCCTTTATTTTATGTTTTTTGCATATTCAACTGCTCTTTTGAAAGTTCTATGCATATTTTTTTCCTCAATTAAAGAGACAATACCATACTTTTTAAATTCTTTAAATATTGTATTATTTGTCCCTGATGTAATAATTATAGTTTCATTTTGTTTTAAAATTTTTATAGTCTCAGTAAGATTATGAAGTGCTGTTGAATCTATAAATGGTATATGTCTCATTCTAATGATTAAAATATTTGCATTTACAGCAGTATTTTGAATCATCTGTGCATATTGTTTAGCTGAAGCAAAAAACAGTGGTCCTCCTATTTCATAAACTGCGATATTTTTTGGTAGATTCTCATAATTTTCAATATCATCTTTATCTTCACTTTTAACAATTTCATGTTTATCTATATCTGCCATTCTCTTCATAAAAAGTAAAGATGAAAGAACAATACCAACTTGAATAGCTACTGTCAAATCAACTATAATAGTTAAAATAAATGTTGAAAGTAAAACTATATAATCATATGGAGAACTTTTTAAAATAGAGATAAAAGACTTATACTCACTCATATTAAATGACACCACTATGAGTATTCCTGCTAATACAGACATGGGAATAAGTTTTGCATAGTTCATAAAAAAGAGCATAATTAATAGTAATGTTATAGAATGAACAATCCCTGATATCGGTGTTCTTCCTCCATTTTCTACATTTGTAGCAGTTCTTGCAATTGCTCCTGTAGCAGGAATTCCTCCAAAAAATGGGGTTGCTATGTTTGCTAAACCTTGAGCGACAAGTTCTGTATTTGAACGATGTGCTCCACCAATCATACCATCTGCTACAACTGCAGAAAGAAGTGATTCTACACTTCCAAGAAGAGCAATAATAAAAGCTGGAACAATATATTTAGTTAAATCTGATAGTTCAAAATGTGGTATAGAAAATGTAATATCACTAGATATATTTCCAAAAAAACTTTCAATTGTGGTAACAGGGAGATCGAAGAATTGAACTACAAGAGTAAGTAAAATAAGAGCTATAAAAGAACCTGGGATTTTAGAATTGATTTTTTTAAAATTTATTGTAATAAAAATAGTAGCTATAGTAATTCCTAGAGCATAAAAATTTATACTGTTCATATGTTCAAAATAGATTTGCCATTTTTCAAAAAAATCTGCTGGAAGTTTTTCTATATTAAGCCCAAAAGCATCTTTTATTTGTGTAGAAAAAATCACAACTGCAATTCCACTTGTAAATCCAACAATTAAAGAATTGGGGAAGTATTTCAGTAAGTTTCCTAATCTCAATAATCCAAATATTACTAAAATAATACCAGCCATAATTGTAGATATTAAAAGACCATCAATACCATATTGCTGAATTATTCCATAAAGTATAATTATAAAAGCTCCAGTTGGACCACCTATTTGAACTCTGCTTCCACCTAATATAGAAATAATAAATCCTGCAACAATGGCAGTTATTATTCCTTTTTCTGGTGAAACTCCAGATGCAACAGCAAATGCAATTGCAAGTGGTAATGCAACAATACCTACGATACTACCAGCTATAACATCTTTTAAAATTTGTTCTTTAGATATATCATTTTTCAATACTGTAAAAATTTTTGGTTTGAAAATTATTTTTATTGTTCTTTCCTTGTTTCTTTGTGAATCTAACGTCTAAATTGAAGGATGAGGCGATTTAACGGCTTGACTATTTGAACTTTTAAAAATCTTTAAGCGACACCTAAAAGCTCGATATTTCGGCAGGGTAGCCTCGTTCTTCTTCCTAGTCTCCACCTTAAAACCTACTGAATTTCTTAATTATAACCAATACAAACATATAAATTAATTAATAAGATATTATACAGCTAATGAAATTGGTTTTATAGTTGATGAAGATAATAAACTTAGTGATGAGTTGAAGTTATTACTTGTAAAAAAATAAACTAAAATATTTTATAGTTTTATTTATGTAATATTAGATACTTTTATTATATTTTATGCTATAATGTTAAATATAAATTAACAAAATGGATATAAAATGTTAGATAATATAAGAAAACTAGAAAAAAGAATACTCAAAGAGGTTTCAACTCAATACAAAAGGTATCTCTATACTACTATAGATTTTGATTCTCAAATGATAGGAATAGTAGGTGCAAGAGGTGTTGGTAAAACAACTCTTTTACTTCAATATTTACAAGAATTAAAAGAGAAATATGAAGCTCATAAGTCACTTTATTTTTCATATGACTATCCTACAAATGTAAACATAAAACTCATAGACCTAGCAGAAGAGTTTGTAAAAATAGGGGGTGAATATTTAATCATAGATGAGATACACAAGTATGACAATTTTTCACTTGACCTTAAAGCTATATATGATTTTTATCCAAAATTAAAAGTTATATTTACAGGTTCGTGTGCAACATTTATTTATAACTCTCAAGCTGATTTAAGTAGGCGTGTGGTGTTATATTATATGAATGGTTTATCTTATAGGGAATTTTTAGAACTAAAACACAATATCACTCTTCCAAGTTTCCCCCTTGAAGATATACTCAAAAATCATATAAATATAGTAGATAGATTATCTGAACAGTTTGTACCATTAGAGCATATGAAAGAGTATTTAACTTTTGGTTATTATCCTTTTTATTTCAAGGATCAAAATCAATACTTACGACAACTCAATGCGGTTATAAATCAAACTATAGATATAGACCTAGTAAACTTAGGACTTGTAAAGCAAAGTTTTACAAATAAACTTAAAAAATTACTACTAATTATTAGTGAATCAAATCCATTTGAACTAAATATCACTAAAGTTTCTGCTAATATTGAAGTCAGCAGAAATACACTTTATGCTTATTTACAACATTTAGATCAAGGTGGACTTTTGAATATTATAGGGAGTAGCAAAAAAGGGTTAACAAAACTTTCAAAACCAGAAAAATTATATCTCAATAATACAAATATTTTTTATATTTTTGGAAGTGATTCTAAAATAGGAACAATTAGAGAAACATTTTTTGTATCACAACTTAAACATCTTCATAATATTGAGATATCAGACAAAGGTGATTTTTTTATTGATTATAAATATACTTTTGAAGTTGGAGGTAAAAATAAATCATTTAAACAAATCAAAGATATAGAAAACTCTTATTTGGTTATAGATACAGACTCAACTGAAAATAAAACTAAAATACCTCTGTGGCTATTTGGATTTTTATATTAGAAACTTGAACTCATCATTTTAACTCCCCACCACTTTTAATAATATCTATACCATATTTATCTCTTATCTTTTGAAGAGATTGTGTGAGATTATTTTGTTTTGAATCTTCTTCATAATGAAGTAAATCCATAGTAGTATGTTTATTTTTTTCAAAATTAGATAAAGTGAGATTCAGTTGTATAATAGCATGAGAAGGATGAATATCTATTTTATTAAATAGTTTTATCATCTCTTGCTTTAAAAAAAGTTCATTAAAGATTCTATTTGTATTTATAAAATCTTTTGATTTTTCTCCATATTGATATCTCACTTGTAGTGCAAAAGTTAAAGGGTTATGATTGTTTTTTAAAGCAATAAAACTTAAGTGCCTACAGAGTATTGTAATTCTCCTTTTTATCTCATCTCTACAAGACAAGGGATCAAAAGTTCTCCCTAGTCCTATAGATTTTCTATCTTTTTTTAAAGATATGTTTTCATTATCAATACCGCATACTCTATTATATAGCTGTATCCCTGGTTGTCCCCAAGAGTAAAATAATTCTTTATGTTGTTGAATTTCCCCAAGAGTGTTGATATTGTATTTTTTGAGTTTTGTTTGATACCCTTTCCCAATTCCTGGAAACTTGGAGATAGGAATATCTCTAATGAAGCTATCAACATATTGAGTTTTTATATATTTTACTTTTTGTGGTTTGGCAAATTCTGTTGCAAGTTTTGCTATCCATTTTGACTTTGCTAACCCTATAGAGACTGGGAGTTGTAACTCTTTATATACTTTTTCTTTTAACATAGTTCCAAACTCATAAACATCCTCATCTGCAATCCATCCAGATAAATCACCAAAAAACTCATCAATACTAAATTGTTCAAGAGAGGGTATCTCTTTTTCTAATAAGTTTTTTAAATCATGTGAGAGTTTATGATATAAAGGGTAGTTAGGTGGTAATACCGTAAGATTTGGACACCATCGTAAGGCTTCTGATACACTCATTGCTGTTTTGACACCATATTGTCTTGCTTCATACGAAGAGGTTGTGATAATACCTCTTGGTCGTTTATTTTCATCTAAAAAATATTCTTCAAAACTCATATTTGAAGTAGGGGAGAGTATAGAACTTGTAAACGCACCACTTATTTGACTTGTCATTTTTTGAGTTTTTGTTGTTTCAAAAATAGAAAGATTACTTCTTCCTCCCACTGCTAAGGGGATATTATGATATTTGGGGTTGTTAATTCTATGTGCTGATACAAAAAAGCAGTCGATATCTATATGTAGTTTCATAGTGAAATAATAACATAGAATTTAAATTTTGATTAAAAATATTGCAATTTGTTAGTTTAATCTTTTGGTAATTTTATCGTAAAACAAGCACAATACTTAAAAGCAAGTATAAAAGTTCAAAATACAGAATATACTTATGAGAATCAAGTATATAATGGTGCTGAATTTAGTATCGTCTTTTAGGTTTTATTAGGCTAGATTTGCTTATATGGATTGGTACTGTAAATTATACAATCTACTCTTACAATTTTTATAGTATACTCTGAAATTCTGTTTATATAAGATAAACAAAAAAATTATGCTAACGATGAAAATAATAGCTAATAAATTAAGATATTTAGAATTTTAAATGTGATTTTATAGTGGCGACCCCGTGTAGATTCGAACTACAGTTTACTAGAGGAAATCTAGTCGTCCTTGGCCACTAGACGACAGGGTCATTTAGAAGTTCGAATTATAATATAAGTGATATTTATAGTGGCTTAATCAATAGCGATAAAAAAGGTTTGATATTGAATAATGATTTGATTGATTTTAATTATATAAATAAGTATGATAAAAAATTGATAGAGCAATTTATACAATCTAAAAATATTAAAAAATATATTTTAGGGATAAATAAATTTACAAAAAGTGTATTAAAACATATTGAGGTAAATGGTATTATTGATGATTTTACAAGAGTACAAAGTTCTCGAAAAAAAGAGATACTCAAAATTGAAGATGTTCCAAAAGAAAATACAATAATTCTTTCAGTATCTACTGGAAGTCCTCTTGAAGTTCAAAATAGACTCAATGAGATGGGATATAAAAACTTTAACTATCTTCTTTTTTGTAAATATTCAGGATTTGTATTAGTATCCCCCCCTTTTATAGATGATTTTGAAAATGACTACAAAAAAAATAAAGAGCAATATTCACAAACATATAATTTACTATGTGATGATAAATCAAAAGAGATATTTACTAAAATTATTAATTTTAAAATATCGTATGATTTACAGTTTATGGATGGATTTAAGAATAATCATGAAGAACAGTATTTTGATAAAGAGATAATCCCCCAGATGAAAGATATAGTATTTGTAGATGGAGGTGGATATGTAGGTGATACTGCACAAGAGGTTATAAAAAACTACCCAGACTTTAAAAAAATATATCTTATTGAACCAAATTTATTACATATAAATATAGCAAAAAGAGAACTTGGTCATAGATACAATATTGAGTTTGTTCAATGTGGTCTTTCAAATAAAAAAGTTCAAGCTACAATAGATACCTGTAAACAAAATAATGCTAATCATTATAATACAGAAGAACAAAATCTTAATACTATAGATAATATTGTAAATGAAAAAGTTGATTTTATAAAGTTAGATATTGAAGGGGCGGAACAAGATGCAATAGAAGGTGCAAAAGATACAATTAAAAAGTATCATCCAGTTTTAGCTATTTGTATTTATCACAAAGCAGAAGATTGGTATAAAGTACCACAAAAAGTGCTACAAATAGAGAGAAATTATGATATATATTTGCGACATTATATGGAAGGAATTTTTGAAACGGTTATCTACTTTATACCTAAAAAAGTCTAACTATTTATAGACTCTTTTATATTTTTAGCTATTTGAGTGATTTTTTTCATCTTTTCACTGTTGCTTAAACTATCATCAATAAGATGTTTTACAAAAGCACTCCCAACAATAACACCGTCAACTCCTATTGCTTTATCTTTAGCTGTTTTTTCATCAACACCAAATCCTAAATAAATTGGGGTAGAAGTTGTTTCTCTAATATTACTAATTACTTCACTTAAATCTTCACTAGCACCACTTCCTGTAATACCAGCATACGCAACCATATAAATAAATTTTTGACTGTTTTGTGTGATAGATTGAATTCTCTCACAACTATCAGTGGGTGCCACAAAATCAATAATTGTTTGATTGTATTGTTTAAATAATTCTTTATAAGGCTCAGATTCTTCATATGGTAAATCAGGTATTATAGAACCTTGTATCCCATATTCTTTCCCTTTTGCCAAAAACTTTTCTAAACCATAGTGAAAAAAAGGATTCATGTACCCCATCCACAAGGTATCCATATTGGGTGCTATTTGACTTGTAACTTCAAATAAATCTTTAAGTTTAAATCCCTTTTGTAGTGCCAATAAACTGGCTTTTTCTATCACTGGTCCATCTGCAACTGGATCTGAAAAAGGGATTCCTAATTCCAACGTATCAACACCAGATTCTTTCATACTTAAAGCTAAATCTACAGTGAAGTTATTTTCAGGAAGAGATGCAGTTATAAATCCAACTAATTTTTTCATTTTATTCCTAAATTTATTAATCATATGATAATTTTATATTAGATACAATCATAACATATTATACATAACAAATTTATGATACTTTATAAGGAATAAAATGAAAAAACAATCTATAACATCAATTCAAAAAGCAAAAGGTGTACAAAAACTTACTATGATAACTGCTTATGATGCACTTTTTGCAAGGTTATTTGATGGTGAAGTTGATTTTATTTTGGTTGGAGATAGTTTAAATATGAGTTTTGGAGGTAAACCAGATACTCTTAGTGTAACGATGGATCAAATGATATATCATACTCAAGCGGTGTGTAATGGTGCACAAAATACCTTTGTAATTTGTGATATGCCATTTGGTACTTATTCTGATATGAATAGTGCTTTTTTAAATGCAAAAAGAGTCTATCAAGAGACTAATGCAGATGCAGTTAAAATAGAAGGTGGAATCGAAAAAGCACATATTATAAAACACCTTACTGACAATTCTATTGCAGTTGTTGGTCATATAGGGTTAATGCCACAAAATTATAGAAGTGAAGGTGGATATAAAGTCAAAGGTAAAGATGAAGAAAATATCCAACAACTTATAAATGATGCACAATCAATAGAACACGCAGGAGCTTTTTTACTTGTAGTAGAAGGTGTAAAAAGTGAAGCTGCAAAAGCTATTAGTGAAGTGGTCTCTATACCTGTAATCGGAATTGGAGCGGGAGTTGGTACTGATGGGCAAGTTTTAGTTTGGTCAGATATGTTTGGTTTTTTTGAAGAGTTTAAACCAAAATTTGTAAAACAATATCTCGATGGTGCTAATATGATTAAAAAATCATTAAAACAGTATAAAAATGATGTAGTTAATAAAGATTTTCCCTCAGACAAAGAAGAATATTAAATTATTATATTAATGATTATAATTTAGTGAAAAAAAGTTATAATAAATTTTAAATAAAAAGGATTGTTTGATGGATAGTAAAAGAAGTATTTTAACAACACTTGCAATAGCAATGGCAATAATATTTTAGCAATGATTATTAATGTTACTATGAACTTGAGGGATTTTGGATTCAACAGTGCAAAAACAAAAGCTCAGTTAGTTGCAGATAGTGTGAAAAATGGACTAACGGCACATATAGTAAATGGTATTATGGCTAATAGAGATTTTTATATTGATCAAACAAAAAATTTAAAACATATTGATGAACAACTTCTTGGACATAGTACTTATAGAATCACTATTCCATACAAAGCAGAGATAACAAAAGAGATTAATTGTTTATCTTGTCATGATGCAAAAGAGGGTGATGTATTAGGTGTAGTTTCTATGGTTATGACTATGGACGATATTAAACAAATGAGTGTTAAAATTATAGCTTTAACATCTTTTATATCACTGTTTTTAATTCTTTTTATTATTTGGTTTGTAAAAAGATTAATTATACCTTATCTTTCAATATTTGATTCAATTAAAGATGTGATGAAACGAGCTCATAATGGTGACTATAGTGCAAGAATTAATGAATCTACTACCGGTGAAGCAAAAAATGTTGCACATTGGATAAATGAACATATGAGTAAGTTACAAAAAAGTCTAGTTAATATTGAAGACAAAATAGATATCTTTTTAACAGCTCATAAATCAGATACTGTGGAAGATCCTATGTTAGATGTGCAAAATACAGTAACAAGGCTTGCTGATATTTACAAGTTTAGAAAAACTATAGAACATGATGAGAGTATTGGAGATGTATATAAGAGAATTGCAACTGTATTAGAAGATAAATTTAAGTTAAATGATTTTAATTTTCTAGAAGCAAATACAACAAATAAGAATGTTGAAGTTGTTTATGTACATAAAGCATTGAAATGTGATCCACTTACAAAAGGATGTAGAGCAGATAGAACAAATACATTAGTTGATTCTTGTCAATTTAAAAAAGTGTGTGGTTCAATTGATGAAGAAAATACATATTTATGTATACCATATTCTATATCTAATGATATGGATTTTGTCATCTCTGTAAGTACATCTTCAAAAGAGGAAAATGAAAGATTAAGAGAACTATTACCTTTTATTCAAGATTATGTAGATGCTGCAAAACCAGAAATTGTAAGTAAAAAACTTATGCAGATTCTTGAAAAAAATGCAAGTACTGATCCTTTAACAGGATTGTTCAATAGAAAATACCTTGAAAGCTATATTGACAGTTCATTATATAGTGGTATCTATAAAAATGTACCATGTGGATTAATGATGGTTGATATAGATTTCTTTAAACTTATTAATGATAACTATGGACATGATATAGGAGATATTGCAAGTAAAGCTATTTCGAATACTCTTATAGATATTACAACAGAAAATGATGTAGTTATAAGATTTGGTGGCGAAGAATTTATTGTAATTCTAAATGATTGTACAGAAGAAAAACTTCAAGATACAGCAGAAAAAATTAGAATAGCATTTTCTCAACAAAAAATTCAGGCGGGTGTGGAAATATTTAGTAAAACAATAAGTATAGGTACAGCATTGTTCCCAAATAATGACCATAGCTTTTGGAAATATGTAAAACAAAGTGATGTGGCTTTATATCAAGCAAAACATTCTGGTAGAAATAAAGTAGTAAGATATGAAGATGGGATGGAATAAGATTGCAATTTGCCAATTATTTTAACCTTTATTTTAAATTGTGATATAATTCTAAAAAATAGGATTATAAAGTGGAAAGATTAGTAGAACTAGAAAAAATGACATTTGAAGATACTCGTGATGAAGTAACTCTTCGTCCTAGTATGTGGGATGATTATATCGGTCAAGAGAAAATTAAAAAAAACTTACAAGTTTTTATTCAAGCTTGTAAAAAAAGAGAAGAAGTATTAGATCATATTTTACTTTTTGGACCTCCTGGACTTGGGAAAACAACACTTAGTCATATTATTGCTAATCAAATGGCAACCAATATAAAAGTAACAGCAGCTCCTACGATTGAAAAAGGTGGTGATTTAGCTGCTATTCTTACAAACTTGGAAGAG
>Ga0209633_10006471_pt1 | contig 10024 bp, 7 predicted proteins | sample Cruoilmetagenom1_FD_187290 | JGI IMG/M metagenome (GOLD analysis project Ga0209633, IMG submission 187290) | Oil polluted marine microbial communities from Coal Oil Point, Santa Barbara, California, USA - Sample 1 (SPAdes) (version 2) | ecosystem: Environmental > Aquatic > Marine > Oil seeps ... | reverse complement strand
CCCGGGAATAACAACAATTTTATATGTACCCTTTGCAGGCATTACTGCAAACTAAAAGAGGGATCCTCTGGCATCTGTGGTGTAAATAAAAATACAGGGAATAAAATTGAATGCCTGGTCTATGGCTATCCATCAGCCATTAATGTTGATCCTATTGAAAAAAAGCCTTTGTACCATTTTCTTCCTGGTTCAAAAGCATTTTCATTAGGTACTGTAGGCTGCAATTTTCATTGTTCTTTCTGCCAGAATTGGCAAATATCACAAACAGCTGATATTGATACCTCCAGCTATTACTCTCCGGAAAAAATTGTCAACCTTGCAATGGGAAAGGGCTGTAAGTCCATTGCATATACCTATAACGAACCAACTATATTTTACCCGTATGCAAGAGATATTGCTCTTGAAGCCAAACAAAAGGGACTAAAAAATATATTTGTTAGTAACGGGTATGAGTCTGTTGAAGTAATTAATGATATGAAAGATTTAATTGATGCGGCCAATATCGATCTTAAATCCTTTTCCCCGGACTTCTATAAAAAAAATATGGGAGCAGATCTGCAGAAAGTACTGGATAATCTTATTCTTTTTAAAGAAAAGAATATCTTTCTGGAAATAACCACCCTTGTAGTGCCGACACAAAATGATTCAGATGCTGAGTTAAGGTCAATAGCTACTTTTATTGCAAATAATCTGGGAAAAGATATCCCCTGGCATATTTCAGCCTTCCATCCGGATTACAAGGAATTGGAACTTCCTTCAACATCTATTGAGTCCTTAAAAAAAGCTTATGATATTGGAAAAGATCAGGGTTTGAATTACATATATATTGGAAATGTTAATTATGAAACTCCCACAGAGTGTCCTGAATGTAATACAATACTAATAGAAAGAGATTATAGAAAGACCCAAAATTATATGAAAGGTTCCCATTGCCCTAATTGTGGAAAAAGTATACCAGGAGTATTTAATGAATAAACGGAAAATGACTGTTGGAGGTTCTTTTTATCCTGATGATTGCAATGAAATACAAAAGTATTTTGATAAATTTACCAGTTCTTCAGGAATAAAATATCCTTTAAAAAAAGTGAAGTCAGTTATTTCTCCCCATGCAGGTTATGTTTACAGTGGATTCAGTGCAAATGCAGCCTTTAGCGGTATAGATACCAGTACTATAAAAAGAGTCATTGTAATAGGACCAAGCCATCGGGTATATATAAAGGGTGCAAGTACAGCCCTGTATGACAGTTATTCCAGCCCCTGTGGAGATATAGCTATTGATCTGAAGTACTCAAAAAAACTGATTGAAAAGTATAAGAGTCTATCTTTTGTACCCGATGCACATCAGGAACACTCTACAGAAACTCAGGTTCCATTTATCCAGCACTACTGCAAAAACATAAAACTTGTAGAAATAGTTTATGGGGATATGGACTATACAGAGTTAATACCACTCATAAAAGATATTTTTACAGAAGAAGAGAACCTGCTTGTAATAAGCACAGATCTAAGTCATTTCCACACTCTTAAGGAAGCAAACATCCTTGACAATATATGTCTGGAAGCAGCAAAAAACCTGGATGTTTCCAGACTGGAAACAGGCTGTGAAGCCTGCGGCATAATAGGATTGAAAGCTGTCCTTCAGAGTGCAAAGGATCTTGGTCTTAAAAGTGAGTTAATTGATTACAGAACCAGCTATGATGCCAGTGGAGATGACGAACGCGTTGTAGGCTATATGTCAGCTGTAATATTTTAAATATATACGATACAAACGTATAAAAATCATGTTTTTTATACGTTTGTATTACTACCCGCTAAACTTCCTTCAATACCTTTAGAAGAAAATTCCAGACAGCTTCAACAGATTTTACTTTCAGGCGCTCATCCGGAGTATGTACATCTTCCATATCCGGACCAAAAGATATCATTTCCATACCTTCAAGTTTATCACCAATTACGCCGCATTCCAGACCTGCATGAATTGCTTTAACCTCAGCAGCCCTACCTTCTTCCCTTTTATAAATATTTTTAAAAAGATTAAGAATATTACTGTCAGGATCCGGTTCCCAGGAAGGGTATCTGCTTTCAAAATGGACATTGGTTCCACCGGCTTCCATTATAGCTTTAACCTTGCCTGAAATTTCATCATTTTCAGACATAATAGAAGAACGCTGACTCGTTGTAATTTCAATATTTCCATTCTTTTGAAAAACAGAGGCAAGATTAGTTGATGTTTCAACAAGACCTGGAACCTTCCTGCTCATTTTTATAACCCCATGAGGAAGAGAGTAAAGAACAGAAATAAGTCTATCTGAAAAATCTTTTGTAAAAACCTTTTTAGGAATAGTATCTTCTTCAACTACCTTTATACTCATATTACTTTCCAAATCACCAATCTCATTCTTTAGTATTTTACTGTATTTAGAAATTACATCTACAATTGCTTCCGGATTGTTTGATACAAAAGATATAAAAATCTCTCTGGGTATGGCATTATGTTTACCACCACCATTAATTTTATGAATTTGAATCGCAGATTTAATGTTAAGATCCCTTAGTATCCTTGCTCCCACAGAAATTGCATTTGCTCTTTCTTCATGAATTTCAGCACCGGAATGTCCTCCCTTAAAACCAGTCACTCTCAGTTGATAGGATTTTTGGTCTCCTTTTAGTTCTTCATCTTCCACAGACACATTCCCAATAGTTGTAACACCACCGGCACAACCAATATAAAATATTCCTTCTTCCTCAGAATCAATATTAAAAAGTATGGAACCATCTACTATGGAAGGATCAAGTTCAAGAGCCCCGGTTAAAGCAGATTCTTCATCTATTGTAAATAATGCTTCCAGAGGACCATGCTCAATATCCCTATCTTCCAAAACAGCAAGAGCCATTGCAACAGCAATTCCGTTATCAGCACCAAGAGTTGTTCCATCTGCAGTAATCCAGCCATCTTTTAAGAGAAGTTTAATTGGGTCTTTTGAAAAATCATGCACCGTTTCTGCATTTTTTTCACAAACCATATCAACATGCCCCTGGAGAACTACACCGGGTTTATTTTCCATTCCTTTTGTTGCAGGTTTCTTTATACAGATATTCTTAATTGCATCCTGTTTAAAAGTAAGATTATTTTTTTTACAGAATTCTTTAAGATATGCAAGGATTTTCTCCTCTTTTGTTGAGCATCTGGGTATTTGTGATATTTCATAAAACTGATTCCATACTGCAGATGGTTTCATTGTGATTAGTTCTTCTTTTGTCATTGTATCCTTCTTTCTAATAAATATATAATTGATAGAACAAATTACAGGAATAAACAATGACTAATTGAAATAAAGAGTACAGATATCAGTCATGATACCTGTACTCCCTTTAATCTTAAAATTATTTCAAACCAGCTTCTGTAAAATATTTAAGAGCAACTGGATGAAAAGGAACTGTAAGACCTCTCATCATATTTTCTTTTGTTAGAACATCAAATGCAGGATGAAGAGCTTTGAACTCATCAAGATTATCAAAAATTTCTTTAGTAACTGCATATACAATATCATCATGAACAGAAGCAGATGTAATTAATATAGCTTTTACACCAAAAGTTTCAACATCTTCTGTATTTGCAGCATTTGGATAGAATTCAACAGGAATAACTGACTTTGTGTAATATGGATATTTTTCAAGGAGCCTATCAATATTTGTAATTGGAATAAATTTTACTTTTCTTTTTCCAGCAGTAGCTTCTTTAAAAGAATCATTTGGATGTCCTACTGTATAGAAAAATGCATCAATATGTCCATCCTGCAGCATCTTAGCTGTTTCTGAAGCCTTAAGACTTTCTGCTTTAATATCAGTCTCCCAATTAAGTCCTGCATTTTCAAGGGCAATAATTGCATTGCCACGGTTACTGGATCCGGGATTACCAATACTAACTACTTTGCCTTTAAGATCTTCAATTGAGTTTATATTGGCATCAACAGCTGCTATTAAGGTAACTGATTCAGGATATAAAGCACAAATAGCTCTTAAATCTTTCTGAGGACCTGCTTCTTTCCATTTATCTGTGCCTGCCCATGCCTGTGTTTGTCTGTCAGACTGAACAATACCGAACTCAAGATCCCCATCCATAACTGCATTGATATTGAATACTGATCCATCGGTAGATTCAACAGTAACTTTTTGACCATATATATCAATTTTTTTATTTACCATCTTGCTGATTGATTCACCTGCAGAATAATATACTCCTGTAACACTGCCAGTACCAATAGTAGCAAAATGTCTATAAGTTACACCCTCTTCTTTAAAAGTATCCTTTTTTTCGGAAGTACCTCCTGCGCTTACATTCATTGTAATTGCCAGTATAATAACAGGAATTATTAATAAACCTTTTTTCATATTTACCTCCAGCAGGAGACCCATATAGCGATCTCCCGCACATAATCAATTTTTTGCCAAAAAACTCTGTCTAATATAGATCAAACCAGATAACAGCAGTATCATCCAATGAAGCATCAGAAACTGTTATAGTAATAGAAAAATCTGCAGTACCATCCGGTGTGGCTGCACCATCCGGTGCTAAGGTTAGTATACTGTCTTCACCTGTACTTATAACTTCGCCTGGGTTTAAAGTTCTTGAAGTCCCCTCTACAATAAGATCGATTGTCCCTGCAAAACCATCAAAGGTCCAGGTATAGGTCAATGTATCATCGTCACCATTTCCGAGAGGATATGCGGCATCAAGAGAAAAAGTATCATCATCATCATTAAACGGGTTTCCTAAAGTCCCCGATCCAAGAAGTACTCCTGAAGAACTTACAATATTGGTTATCACATCTAATGCAGGAGCTGAGTTACTACTGGTTGGAATAATTTCTGTCTGGGTATCTGTACTTCCATACTCATCTGTTACTGTTAATCTGACAGTATAAACACCATCATCATTCGGATAAAAGTCTACAGTTTGGATTGTAGCAGGGGATGGATCAAAAGGAGTAACTGTACTATAACCATCAGCATTCCATTGCCACTGGGAACCAACAGGACTGTCAATTACACTCCAGGAATAGTGGAGGTCTCCTGAAGCAGACTGTCTTCTGTCCGGATCCGGATCAGAAGAAGACGAACAATCCAGAGTTGTGGGATTTAGGACTGCAGGGTTCGGAACAGAAGAAGACATGGATGCAGTCGGTGGCAGGTTAGCTACTGTAACAGCAACATCAGATGTATCTGTCAGGCCGTATTCATCAGTAACTGTAAGCCGCAGTGTATAACCACCAATATATGCAGGTGTGGTATAAGAGGCAGCACCAGCCGCATAGTAGTCAGAAACAAATGAAGGTGTTTGGCTTGATGCATCACTAAGAGTATAGGTACCAGCGGCACTGATAACCTCCCAGCTGTAACTAAGTGAATCATCTCCATCAGGGTCAGATGACTGTCTGGCATCCATTGTCTGGGATATACCAGGATACAAAGTAAAACTATTCCCGCTTAACAATGCAGAAGGGGAACGGTTAGGATTATCTGTAAGAAAATTGGAACAAGCTGCCAGTATAAGCACAACAGCTATTAGCAATAGTATTATTTTTATATTTTGTTTGGTTTTCATAGTTTTCTCCTTTACTTAAAAATCGAACCGGACACCAATTTCTACTGGAAGTGAATGTCCTGGATATATTTCATCAAAAAAGACCCGGTATCCCAGCTGCATAAAAACTGCTACTCCGGTTGTTTCATTTATAACCCAGTCTGTCGGAGCAAGCTCCAAATCTGCCTTTAATGCCAGTGTCTGACTGTAGGAAACAGCACTTTCCTTTGCTGATGCCCCTTCCGGTGTAAAAGTCATAAAATGAACTGATCCTCCATAAGCAATAATAGGAGTAAATGCAAATATTTTCCCAATAGGAACTCTATAACCTATTCCAAGATCCCATTCGCCTTCCCAAAGGTTTTCTACAGAACTAAGAGTATCCGGAAAGTGGTAATACCCCTGAACTCCTAAAGGAATACGAAAGGGAGCCAGATTAGGATTAGAAAAAAATGCAGGAATTTTAAAATTAATTGCTGACCCAATACCAATACCCAGAAATGAAAATTCTCTGTACCTGGTAAGAGGATTAGTCTCTGTTATTGAAAAATCAATGCTGTCTATAATTTGATTAGAAGAAAAATCATTTTTACACTCTTCAAAAGAAAAAGCCAAAGGAACGTCTCCCACTAATGTACTTTCAGGAAGAACATTAGTAGATGATGCTATAAAATAGCCCAGACCATGTTGATAACCCAGAGCATTAATAGATTCTGTATCAGCACCCTTACCCCCAATTCTAACCTGGGAAAGATCATCCGTCTGAAGAGTATTACTTAATAACTGAATATCCTTTTTAGTCCAATCATCCGGAACAAAACTATCTTTAACATACGAAGCATCAGAATAAATTACAGCAATACCTTCTTTGGTATTAATTACTTTGGTTTTATTAAACCCGGTTTCTCTCAAAGATCCTTTAATTGTTTGCATGTCAGTATTGGAATTATCAAGTAAAAAAACAGAGTATCCCGGGTCTTCAATATCAGTTAAAGTTCTCCACCAGAGAGAATCATCTTTTTCAGAATCACCTGTTTTCTCAGCAACAATTGAGATTTCAACTCTTCGGTTTAGAGCCCGGCCTTCCTGTGTATTATTATCTGCTACAGGTTGATATTCTCCACGTCCAAATGCTTCAATTTTATCAACCGAAAAAATATCAGCTTCAGTAATAACTCCTGCAACAGCTTCTGCTCTTGCTTTGGATAGGATTTTTCCATCATCTTCCTGACCGGAAATTCTTGCAGTATGTCCTTCTACACGAACGCCCTTATCTGCAAACCTTTCCAAAACAGTAATCATCCGGTTAATTTTCGACCTTGTTTCCACTGTAATTTCAGGAGAATCCGGTGGGAACAGAATATCTCTGTAAATTATAGATATATTCCCATCCTTAGCCTGTACTTTAAAATTTTCAAGACCCTGCTCTACAGCTGCGGATTCAATTTCATTAACCAGAATATCAAGACTAACCTGCTCCCAATCTATTTCCTGATGCTCAGGGAATAAATCGATATATTCTTTCTCCTCTGAAAATATACTTACCATATTTATAGTAAGTAAAACCAACATTAAACCAATAATTTTTTTCATTTATAATATCTCCCTATGTTAATAGTTTTATTTTTTATCAGGCGTCCTTATGCAAATGAACATCCACCTGTGGAAATGGAATATTAAGACCTTCACTACTAAATGTTTTATAAACCTTTTCATTCATTTCAAAGAAAACTCCCCAGTAATCAGCCGCCTCCACCCATGCACGTACAGTAAAATTTACCGAACTATCAGCCAATTCTTTAACAGCAATAAAAACTTCAGGATCTTTTAGTATTCTTGAATCAGTATCACACAAGCTTCTAATAACACTCTTTGCCTTATCAAGATCATCTCCATATCCTACTCCAATGGTCCAGTCGACTCTTCTCTGTTTCTCAGAAGAAAAGTTGGTCATCGAAGATGTTGATAATGCACCGTTGGGAATAATTATTGTTTTATTATCCGGTGTTCTCAGGACGGTATTAAAAATCTGTATTTCAAAAACAGTGCCCATATAACCCTGAGCATCAATGAAATCCCCTTCTTTAAAAGGTTTAAAAATAAGAATCATGACTCCGCCTGCAAAATTCTGCAATGTGCCTGAAAGTGCCATGCCTACTGCCAGTCCTGCAGCTCCAAGAATAGCAATAAATGATGTCATTTGGATTCCCAGCATGCTCAGCACACTGATAACCAGCATGGTTTTAAGGAGCATTCCAACAATACCTGACATAAAAGGCTTAAGAGAAGGATCTGCTCCTCCCTTTTCCATTATCTTACCAAAACCTTTTACAACCAATTTTATAATCCAGGAACCAACAATCATAACTGCAACAGCAGCTAACAATTTGGGCCCGTATGTAAGTGTGCCTTCAATAACCTGATTTAAGATTACTTCGGGATTCATAGTATTCTCCATTTTTAACAAGATTTTTTAACTGTAATACCTAAACTGAGCGATTCTTAGCCCTTTATAAAAATACCTCCATGTGGTGTAATGAGTTAACTACAACAACAAAAACACCCAGAAGGTGAAATAATAATGACTGATAATGTAGCAGAAATCAAGAGTAGAATTACTAATATTGACATAACTGATGAAAATCTAACAGGTAGAGCCGGCCTAACATTTATCTCCCGATATTTAAGAGCAGTGAGGGTTCCAGAACTGCTTAGTAAGAAGTTCTTCTATCTGAGGAAGAGTTCAAAAGGCACCAAACTTTCTTCTATTTTCCATCAAATCTTATGCTATTTTATAAATGGCGATAATTTTCACCTCACTCATTTTGATCAATTAAAAAAAGATCCTGGTTATACAGGTGTTATTGAAATCCCAAAGAAACAGATGATCTCTTCTCATTCTGCAAAAAAATTCTTTGGATCTTTTACCGTACCTCAAGCTTTGCAGCTTCGAAAGATATTACATATGCTTTTTATCTGGCAACTTAAAAAACAGAAACCTGAAAAAATAATAATAGGCCTTGATACTATGGTCATGGATAATAATGATGCTTTAAAAAGAGAAGGTGTAGATCCTACCTATAAAAAGGTAAAGGGATTTCAGCCCATACATCTTTATTGGGGACGGTTTATTATTGATACAATTTTTAGAAACGGGACAGCTCATAGCAATCATGGAAATAATGTAAAACGAATTATAGTAAATGCCGTCCGATTAATCAGAAAATATTATTCTACAGAAGTACCGATTGTTCTATTAGCTGATACAGGATTTTTCGATGAAGCTATTTTCAAATTGTGTGATGAATTAAATATTGGATTTATCATCGGCGGTAAAATGTATTCTGATATTAAACAGACTATAATTAGAACACCAGATGAGAACTTTGATGAGTATAAAATTGGAAAACGCTTATGGTATTTCCTTGATTTCACAGATAGCCGTGGAAGTTGGGACACTACCTATAGATGCATATATACAAAACCTATAAGTGATAAAGCAGGGCAAATATACCTTGAGTTTGATCGCCCCGAATCAATTTTGTACACAAATCTTGGCATGAATAATAGCGTAAGCCGGAAACTGATGGAGATAAATGATATCTCCAGTATAGAACCGGAAGTAATTATAGCCACATATCACAGCAGAGCCAGAGATGAACTTGTAAATCGTGCCTTTAAGGATTTTGGGACAGAACAATTACCCTTAAAAAGATTTGCTGCAAACAGCGCTTACTATTATTTGATGGCTATTGCATTTTTCTTATTTGAATCTTTCAAGATAGATATGAATAACGATGCAATTCCTGTTACCTGGTATCCTGAAACTTTTAGAAGAAGGTTTATAGATGCAGCTGGTAAGATTGTTTATTCTGGAAGAAAAGTAACTCTAAAAATGACAGCACTATTTTTTAAGCTGTTTAATTTATCTGAACTCTGGATAAAGAGTGTATCATTAAATCCTGTTCTAATTATTTAACCTAGGTATTTATTTCCTGTAAAAATATACTCCTCTCATCGATTCTTACTGCTCGAGATATATCTCCTGCTTTCAAGATTTTCTGTTTTAACTAATATTTTTCCAGCTTTTGAAATTATCCTCTACAGGTTCGGTTGTTAAAAAGTAAAAACATGAAAAATCCGGAAGTTTTAGACTTCTTAGTGAAAACCGCTCAGTTTAGGTAATAATATTATGGAATCGCTTTTTATCAATCTGGATAATGCCTATAAAAAGTCAATTGCCCGTATTTTAAAACACAAAATTATTACAATAATAACAATTCTGCTTATTTTTGTAGGTTCAATGTTTATGATCCCCGGAGCAGGCTTTGAGTTTATGCCTGCCCAGATGAATGATATGATACAGGTTTCTGTAGAACTCCCCCAGGGAACAAAACTATCTGAAACTGAATCTGTACTCCTTCAGCTTGAATCAATTAT
>Ga0209633_10006470_pt1 | contig 10024 bp, 8 predicted proteins | sample Cruoilmetagenom1_FD_187290 | JGI IMG/M metagenome (GOLD analysis project Ga0209633, IMG submission 187290) | Oil polluted marine microbial communities from Coal Oil Point, Santa Barbara, California, USA - Sample 1 (SPAdes) (version 2) | ecosystem: Environmental > Aquatic > Marine > Oil seeps ... | reverse complement strand
TGAAGATGCCAACTATGTAAACTATGGTGTGCGTGAGTTTGGCATGTCAGCCATCATGAACGGTATTGCGCTGCATGGCGGCTTGATTCCCTTTGGCGCCACCTTCCTGATGTTTTCCGAGTATGCGCGTAACGCCCTGCGCATGGCGGCATTAATGAAAATCAAAAGTATTTTCGTTTACACGCATGATTCCATCGGCCTGGGTGAAGATGGCCCGACACATCAACCCGTCGAACAGATTCCAACCCTGCGCATGATTCCAAACATGTCCGTCTGGCGTCCCTGTGATGCGGTTGAATCTGCGGTTTGCTGGGCAAGGGCGATTGAGCGCAAACAGGGCCCAAGCTGTTTGATCTTCTCACGTCAGGGCCTGCCACATCAGGCACGTAGTGATACCCAAATTGATGAAATCAGCAAGGGTGGCTATATCCTGAAAGATTGCAAAGGGATGCCGGAGGCCATCATTATTGCTACCGGTTCAGAAGTTGCGCTTGCCATGGACGCCGCGGAACAATTAGCGGACAAGAAGATTCGTGTTATTTCCATGCCCTCGGTAGATGTCTTTGAGGCACAGGATGCCGCGTATAAGGAAGCGGTGCTGCCCAAGGCAGTGACTGCACGTGTTGTTGTTGAGGCAGCAGTGACGGATGGCTGGTACAAGTACGCGGGCCTGAATGGCAAGGTTATCGGTATTGATCACTTTGGTGAATCAGCACCCGCGAATCTGTTGTTTAAAGAATTCGGCTTCAGCGTAGAAAACGTTGTGAAGGCGGTTAAAGAAGTTTTGTAATTTTGTAGGTCGGGCTTTAGCCCGACTTGTCGGACGGAAGTCTGACCTACATAAGATTTTTTAGATTTATATATAACCTTAGGGGAGATTATCTATGACTATTAAAGTCGGTATTAACGGTTTCGGTCGTATTGGGCGCATGGTTTTCCGTGCCGTGTATAAAGAATTCAATGATATTGAAATCGTTGGAATTAACGATCTGCTGGATGCAGACTACCTGGCGTATATGCTGAAGTACGATTCAGTACACGGTCGTTTCAACGGTGAAGTTTCTGCCGAGCCTGGCGCGATGATTGTTAATGGCAAGAAAATCCGTTTGACCGCAGAACGTGATCCCGCCGACCTGAAGTGGGGCGATGTTAAAGCCGATATCGTTATTGACTGTACTGGTTTCTTTTTAACTGAAGAAAGCTGCCAGAAACACATCGATGCGGGCGCGAAGAAAGTGGTTCAGTCTGCTCCTTCCAAAGATAGCACGCCAATGTTTGTTTATGGTGTTAACCATAATGACTATGCAGGACAGACGATCGTTTCAGCAGCATCATGCACAACAAATTGCTTAGCACCTGTTGCTAAAGTACTGAATGACAAGTGGGGCATTAAGCGTGGTTTGATGACGACTGTTCATGCCGCTACAGCAACGCAGAAAACTGTTGATGGTCCTTCTTCAAAAGACTGGCGCGGTGGCCGTGGTATCCTGGAAAACATCATTCCCTCTTCAACGGGTGCGGCCAAGGCCGTTGGTGTTGTCCTGCCTGAACTCAACGGCAAGCTGACGGGTATGGCCTTCCGTGTACCGACTTCAGACGTGTCTGTTGTCGACTTGACGGTTGAGCTGGATAAAGAGGCCAAGTACACCGATATCTGTGCAGCCATGAAAGCCGCTTCCGAGTCAGGTGATATGAGCAAGACCCTGGGTTACACCGAGGAGAAAGTGGTTTCTACTGACTTCCGTGGTGTTGGCTTTTCATCTATTTTCGATGCCGGAGCCGGTATTGCATTAGATGGAACCTTCGTTAAAGTCGTTTCCTGGTATGACAACGAGTATGGTTATACCTGCAATATGATGCGTTTTGTACAACACGTTGCAGCGAATTAATTCAGTAATGAATCATTAACGCAAAGGTCGCAGAGACACAGGGGTCGCAGAGAATCAGATATTTAATTCTTCGCGCTCTTTGTGTCTCTGCGGTCTTGGCGTTTTATTACTAAGCAAAGAATTATTGGCTAAATATTTATTTAGCCAATTGTTTTTAAATATTACCTAGGAGTTTCACATGTCTTTTATCAAGCTGACGGATCTCGATCTTTCTGGCAAGCGCGTTTTAATCCGCGCGGACTTAAACGTGCCGGTGAAGGATGGCAAAGTGACTTCCGATGCAAGGATCAGCGCCTCCATGCCGACGATTGAACATTGTCTGAAAGCGGGTGCCGCCGTCATGGTGATGTCGCACCGCGGCCGCCCTGAGGAGGGCGTGGTGGACGAAGAAAACTCTTTGCAACCGATTGCGACGAATATGTCTGCCAAACTCGGCACGGAAGTTCGCCTGGTGAAGGACTATTTGAAAAATTCACCCGCGGTGACTGGCGGTGACGTCGTGCTGCTGGAAAATGTGCGCTTTAATGCCGGTGAAAAGAAAGATAACGAAGAACTGGCAAAACAGTACGCGGCGCTGTGCGATATATTTGTTATGGATGCCTTCGGTACAGCACATCGCGCCCAGGCCTCGACACACGGTGTGGGCAAATTTGCCCCGACGGCCTGTGCCGGTCTGTTACTGGCTGCAGAACTCGATGCCCTTGCCAAGGCCCTGGCCAAGCCGGCCCGGCCTATGGTCGCGATTGTCGGTGGCTCCAAGGTTTCCACCAAGCTGACCGTCCTCGAGGCCCTATCAGAGAAAGTTGATCAATTGGTCGTGGGGGGCGGTATCGCCAACACCTTCCTGAAGGCCATGGGTCATAATGTGGGCAAGTCACTGTGTGAAGATGATCTGGTCGATACGGCCAAGGCCCTGATTGAAAAAATGAATGAACGTGGCGCGAGTATTCCGATTGCCGTTGATGTGGTTTGTGGCAAGAAGTTTGACGAGAATGAACCTGCGGTACTGAAGGATGCGGGCAAAGTCTCGGATGACGATTTGATTTTTGACATCGGCCCAAAATCAGCACAGGAGCTTGCGGATATTATTGCCAAGGCTGGCACCATTGTCTGGAACGGCCCGGTTGGTGTGTTTGAATTCGATCAGTTCGGTGAAGGCACCAAGACGGTCGCCATGGCGATTGCCAATACCAAGGGCTTTAGCCTGGCGGGCGGTGGCGATACCATCGCCGCAATCCAGAAGTACGATATTTTTGATAAGGTTTCTTACATTTCGACGGCCGGTGGTGCATTCCTGGAATATCTTGAAGGCAAGACCCTGCCAGCAGTTGCGATGTTGGAAGAAAGAGCCAAGTAATCCGTTTTTTAAGTTGAGGGTTTATATTGTAGAGATGAGAGTTTCTTTTCCTGCAAGGCTCTTCACTTATACTGTGGACTTGTAACTCGATACTCGAAATATAGGAAATTATGGAAAGAAGAACCAAGATAGTTGCAACCCTGGGGCCCTCGACAGATGACCCCAAGATGCTTGATAAGATTATTGAAGCAGGGGCGGATGTAGTTCGTGTCAATTTTTCTCACGGCACACCAGAAGAACATAAAGAGCGCGCAGAGCGTATACGTAATCGTGCCCGCGCCCATGGTCGGCAAATTGGTGTGCTTTGTGATCTACAGGGACCCAAAATCCGTATCGAGAAATTCAAGAAGAAAAAAGTGTTTCTTGAAGAGGGTGCAACCTTTATTCTTGATACTGCACTCGATGCCAATGCAGGCGATGAGAATCGCGTTGGCATTGCCTATAAACAACTCCCTCAAGACGTAAAGCGTGGCGACACCCTGTTACTGGATGATGGTCGCGTATTGTTGTGGGTGAACGACGTTAACGATACTGAAGTTATTTGCCGGGTGATGTTGAGTGGCGAACTTTCCGATCGTAAAGGCATTAATAAACAAGGTGGCGGGCTTTCAGCACCGGCACTGACGGACAAGGATCGTGAAGATATTAAAATGGCCGCCGAAATGCAGGCGGACTATCTGGCCGTATCGTTTGTACGTACGGCAGCTGATGTTTATGAGGCCCGTGAATTATTGCGGGAGGCGGGCGGTCACGGCGCCATTGTTGCCAAAATTGAACGCTCGGAATGTCTGCCGGTGATCGAGTCAATTATCGAGGCTAGTGACGTCATCATGATTGCGCGTGGAGACCTGGGTGTCGAGATAGGTGATGCAGCACTTCCACCGGTGCAGAAGAACTTGATTCGTAAAGCGAGAGCGATGAACCGTGTTGTCATTACGGCAACGCAGATGATGGAGTCCATGATCACCAGCCATATCCCGACCCGTGCCGAGGTCTTTGATGTGGCCAATGCCGTTCTGGATGGTACCGATGCGGTCATGCTGTCGGCGGAGACAGCAAGCGGTAAATATCCGGACAAGGCCATTGCGGCGATGGATCGTATTGCCCGTGAAGCTGAGAAGCAGCGCCAGGTCACCAAATCTGATCACCGTATCAACACCAGTTTTACGCGCGTTGATGAGGCCATTGCCATGGCCGCGATGTATACAGCCAATCATCTTGGGGTTAAGGCCATTGCCTCATTGACCGAGTCAGGTGCGACAACGTTATGGATGTCGCGTATCAGCTCGGGTATCCAGATCTACGCCTTGACGAGCCATGTTGAGACGCGTAGAAAGGTCACTCTTTATCGAGGTGTCTACCCGGTCAGCTTTGAGCCGACCACCAAGGACCACGCCGAGGTGAACCGGGAAGCGGTTGAAGAGTTGTTACGTCGCGGTGCTGTGCGTGACGGTGATTTAGTCATTCTAACCAAGGGCGACCTGATGGGGGTTATGGGTGGTTCGAATGCAATGAAGATTATTCGGGTGGGAGAGCACACCCCTGAATAACGGTTTTATTTAACAAATTTAATTTTAAAAACTCAGACCTAAGGAGTCCCAAAATGGCCTTGATTTCATTACGCCAATTGCTGGACCATGCCGCTGAAAACAGTTATGGCATGCCAGCGTTCAACGTCAATAACATGGAACAGGTTCACGCCATTATGCAGGCGGCGGACGAGACCAATAGCCCGGTAATCATGCAGGGTTCTGCCGGTGCACGTTCTTACGCAGGTGAACCCTTCCTGCGCCACCTGATTTCTGCTGCGATTGAAATGTATCCGCACATTCCGGTAGTGATGCATCAGGATCATGGTTCTGAGCCAGCCGTATGTCTGCGCTCCATCCAGTCGGGTTTCAGCTCCGTTATGATGGACGGTTCGCTGATGGCCGACATGAAGACCCCTGCAAGCTATGAGTACAATGCCGCGGTGACTAAAGAAGTTGTGAAAATGGCGCATGCCGGTGGTGTCTCTGTTGAAGGTGAGCTGGGCTGCCTGGGTTCATTGGAAACCGGTGAAATGGGTGAAGAAGATGGTCACGGTGCCGAGGGCAAGCTGGATATGGATCAGCTGCTGACCGGTGTTGAAGAAGCCGCGCAATTTGTCAAGGACACCGGTGTTGACGCCCTGGCCATTGCCATTGGTACGTCTCATGGCGCCTATAAGTTCACCCAGGAACCGACGGGTGAAATTCTACGTATTGACCGTATCAAGGAAATTCATGCCCGTATCCCTAATACACATCTTGTCATGCACGGTTCTTCATCCGTCCCACAGGACTGGCTAAAGATCATCAACAGCTACGGTGGTGACATGGGCCAGACCTATGGCGTGCCGGTGGAAGAAATCGTTGAGGGTATCAAGAATGGTGTGCGTAAGGTCAATATCGATACCGACCTGCGTATGGCCTCTACCGGTTCCATCCGTAAGCACCTTTCTGAAAATACCTCAAACTTTGATCCGCGTAAGTTCCTGAAGGAATCCACCAAGGGTATGAAGGGAATCTGTACGGCGCGCTTTGAGGCCTTCGGTTGTGCCGGTCAGGCCGCCAAGATTAAACCGATGAGCCTGGAAAAGATGTTTGCCCGTTATGTGAAAGGTGAACTGACCCCTCAGGTGAAATAGCCTTAGCTGTTAAGCTACCAGCATTAAGAGGGCGGTCATTGACCGCCCTTTTTTCTTTTGGCATGGAAAATAAAGCTTTAACTACAGAGGGCACAGAGGAAATAATTTAAAATCCTCAAGCTATTCCAATAGTATTGCGATGCATAGAATCAAACTGCTGACGACGCATTTCTTTTAATGTTTAAAGCCGAAGGGGAAAGGGATTGCTGCTCTATCGGTATTTGTATTATAAAACCGTATCCTGATACACGATTGATAATAGGGAAGAGCGTTGCAAGCAGTCTTGTTAAAAATTGCCGATGTCATTTTATTCTGGGCACACGCTGTGGTTGCGGCCTATTGTACCTTTGGCTGGCTAATCCCCGGTACTGAAAAACTGCATTTGTTAATCATATTGCTGGTTGGGTTTTCCTGGTACGGCCTGGGGCTTCACTATGGTATTGGCTATTGTATTCTGACGGACTGGCAATGGCGGGTGAGAAAAAAAATGGGACGCACGCCTGAACATGGATCCTTTGTGCAGCTGCTCCTTGAGCGTGCCTCGGGTCTACGCCTGGATGCACATCAGGTAAAAATTTTTGCCTATATCGTCTACTGGCTAGCGGCCTGTATTTCGGTTTATATTAATTTTCTGAAAGCCCCCGGCTAGGCTCCTGGACAAGTGTCTTTTCCGCCATGGCAATAGTATAATTTTTCCCCTGCTTGAGCTTGTCATAGTTGCCAAAGACTTCCTTGAAATTGCGCTTAATGTAGTCACGCAGTCCATTGATAGTGACCACATAGAGTCTGGCGCCGGGATTCATTTGTCGAAGCGCATCATTAAAAAAGAGGCTGAGTAGTTCATTGCCGACTTTGGCGGGGATGTTGGAGACAATAAGGTCAAAGCGCCGCTCGCGTATCTGGTCAAAGCCGTTGCTAAGCAGTGCCTCGGCATTATGAATCCGATTAAGCTGAATATTTTTGTTGGCGTAGTCGATGGCGACAAAATCCTTGTCTACCAGGGTTGTTTTTCCCTGTGAGGCGAGCTTGGCAAGGGTGATGCCCAGTGGGCCATAGCCACAACCGAGATCCAGGCAGTCGTCGCTGTCCTTGACGTTAATATATTTCAGCAGGAGTTCAGTGCCTTCATCAATTGCACGTGGCGAGAAGATTCCCCAGGTGGAGTGAAAGGTAAGGGGCAGACCGCAGAGATTTGTCGAAAAGACAATATCCTTGCGTAGCTGGGTAACTTCTTTTTCGGTTAGCATGGTTTTATTATGCCATATCCGTGGGCTTGCCGTTATGCTAAAGCAAGCGGCTGCCATATGCATCATGCTTGAGGTGTGCATGCCCGCCAGCGCCGCATGGTGGGGTAATAATCTGTGATCAGGGTGCCTGTTTACCAATGGTAGACACACCTGTTGCCAGCCCAGCCGCCTTAGCGGGTTGTCAATGTAGTGGCCATGATAGGCGCAGCCACTTTCGGGTTGATCAGGTCACGGTGATTACGGGGGACAGAGAACGAAAATTACATTTTATCCGGCTCTCAAAGAATATGGAAAGGCCATGCTTTACTATTCTCTATGGTAATGACGGAATCTCGAGGAGATTTATAGGTAGAACACCTCCAACTGAATTGTGTTGAGCTAATGTCGATTTCAGCAACAGATAATTTCTGTCTGGATGCGGCGGGGAGTATTTCTGATAGCACTTGTGAAACTTTGGCTTAATGCAGCGGTCTATTTTTCGACGCCGATAAACGCTGTGAAAGAACACAATTCCAGCTTAGGCCATTGTATTCATACAAATACTATTTTTAATTTCAAAGAAAGAAGCCATGTCCAATCAAACAGCCATACAAAGACTAAAGTCATATATTAATCAATATGTTATAGGGCAGCCTGGGCTTGTGGATCGGCTGCTGACGGCATTGCTGGCCGATGGCCACCTGTTAGTCGAGGGGGCGCCCGGCCTCGCCAAGACGCGGGCCATAAAGGTGCTGGGTGAAGGTGTGGAAGGCGATTTTCATCGCGTGCAATTTACACCGGACTTATTACCGGCGGACCTCACCGGCACGGAGATCTACAGGCCGCAGGACGGCTCGTTTAAATTTCAGCAGGGGCCGTTATTTCATAACCTGGTGCTGGCCGATGAGATCAATCGTGCCCCGGCCAAGGTGCAGTCCGCACTCCTTGAGTCGATGGCGGAGCGGCAAATCACCGTTGGCAGGGTGACCTATCCGTTACCAAAACTATTTCTGGTGATGGCAACACAGAACCCGATAGAACAAGAGGGTACCTACCCCTTACCCGAGGCCCAGCTGGATCGTTTTTTGATGCACGTACGGATCGATTATCCCGACACCGAAGCCGAGCAGGCCATTTTGCATCTGGCTCGTGAGGAGGCTCACGGTGACACCGCAGCTGTGCCGGGCGCCGGTGTGGAGAAAATATCTCAGCAGCATATTTTTGCCGCACGTGAAGAGGTGCTCAATGTTTATATGACCGATAAGCTTGAGGCCTATTTACTACAGATCATCATGGCGAGTCGCCAGCCAAAGGCCTATGGCGATGACCTCGTACAGTGGTTGCAGTATGGTGCCAGTCCACGTGGCACGATTGCGCTGGATCGGTGCGCGCGTGCCCATGCCTGGCTGGCCGGTCGGGATTATGTTGACCCCGAAGATATCCAGGCCATGGCCTATGATGTCTTACGCCACCGCATCTTATTGAGCTATGAGGCGGAGGCCGAGGGAGTGACGCCCGACCATGTGATTCGGGAACTGATTAAGCGTATCGCTGTGCCATGATGTCGGGTTTTTCATGGCTGAAAAACTATTTTGCACGGCAAACCCCCGCGGAGAAATCGCCCACGCCTCATGCGGCGGACGAACTCGTTCGCGTCAGTAGCCAAAGCCTGATTGGCTTGCGCAAACAGGCCGAAATGATTGGCCTGAATGCAATAAAAATTTTAGCACCGCAGAGCGGTGCTTACCTGTCTCCCTTTAAGGGGCGTGGTATGGACTTTGAAGAATCGCGTATCTATCAGCCCGGTGATGATATTCGCAACATCGACTGGCGGGTAACCGCACGCAGCGGAAATGCACATACCAAGGTCTTCCGCGAAGAACGCGAACGTGCCGTATTGATGTGGATTGATTTGCGGCAGCCGATGTTTTTCGCTACTCAGGGTGCCTTTAAAGCCGTTCAGGCGGCGCGAGCCGCCGCCCTGCTTGCCTGGAGTGCAATCCAGCACGGGGATCGACTGGGTGGGCTGATTTTTTCAGAACAACAGCACGAGGAGCTGCGCCCGCAACGCGGTGATAGGGCGGCGCTGCACTTTATCAAAAAGCTGGCTCATCACCCCGCCTGGGAGCGGTCGGCCAGGCGCCTAACCGCAAACGGTACGGCGGTACAGTCGCTGATTCGTCTACGCCGAGTTGCCAAACCCGGCAGCCTGGTGATTCTGTTGAGCGACTTTTATCAGCTGGATGAGCAGGCCGAGTCACACTTGATTCAGTTAGCACGCCATAACGATGTGATGTTGCTGTTTTTCTACGACCCACTGGAGGCCCATCTGCCAACGGGTGGTTTGTATCCGATCAGTGATGGTGACCATACCATGCTCTTAAATACCGGCGACCCTGTTGTGCGCATCAGACATGAACAAAACTTCCAGCAACACCGGGATTATTGGCAGGGGCTGTGCCGTCGCCATGGTCTGTTTTTTCTGGAGTGCGCCACCTCGGATCCATTGGAACAGCGTCTACAGCAAGGCCTGCGGCGGAGGCAAAAATGATGCCCGGCAATCAACCGCTGGAGTTGCGTGATATTCACCTGCCCGGCGATGTTTCGTGGTGGCCACTGGCGCCAGGCTGGTGGATCGTGTTGGGCTTAATTGTGTTTCTGCTGGTCCTGGCTATCGTCCTCTATCGGCGCAAACAGGCGCGCAAAATGTACCGGGCGGCCTGGCAGGAGTTGTCAAAAATAAAACTGGCCTACGAGCAGACACCGGATGATCAGCACTTGGTGCAACAGCTATCCGTATACCTGCGTCGGGTCTGTCTTAGTGTCTATCCACGTGTCGATGTCGCCGGCTTGACCGGTTCGGCCTGGCTGGATTTTCTGGATC
>Ga0209633_10006469_pt1 | contig 10024 bp, 5 predicted proteins | sample Cruoilmetagenom1_FD_187290 | JGI IMG/M metagenome (GOLD analysis project Ga0209633, IMG submission 187290) | Oil polluted marine microbial communities from Coal Oil Point, Santa Barbara, California, USA - Sample 1 (SPAdes) (version 2) | ecosystem: Environmental > Aquatic > Marine > Oil seeps ... | reverse complement strand
CTATTGCTTTAATGGCTCCAAGCGTTACAAGATCACCGCCTGAAGAAATAATTGCTGTTGGAATTTTGGGTAAAGACAACAATTCAACTGTTGCTTCATATCCATCTTCAAACTCAAATCCTTTACCAACTATAAATTTTTTATTTTTAGGTAATTTGTATTTTGTAAGTGCTTTATAGTAACCTAAAAGTCTGTTTTTAATTGTGTAAATATTATCTTGCCCTTTTAGAAAGGCAATATTCTTATGACCTAAATCTACAAGGTGAGACATTGCATTAATTACAGAATTCGAATTATCAGTTATTACAGCATCAACATTTATATCATCAAAGATTCTATCAATTAAAACAAGGGGAGTTTTCTTTTCAATTAAAGATAAAATATGCTCTTTACTTTCTTGAACTGGGGCAAGTATAATTCCATCAACACCACGAGAAATTAATTCATTTAGAAACAATATTTCTTTTTCTTGATGTTCGTCTGTGTTACAAACTATAACGGTATATTTATTATCAAAACCCAATTGCTCAATACGTCGAGCAATTCTTGCAAAATAGGGATTTAATATATCAGGAACAATTAGTCCAATAGTAAAACTTTTTTTCAATCTTAATGTTCTAGCTGTAAAATCTGGAACATAATTCATTTTTTTTACTGCTTTTAATATTTTTTCATTAGTTTTGGCGGAAATTTTTAGGTTTTCTTTACCATGTAATACTCGTGAAACTGTTGAAGGATGAACACCCACATAAGCTGCAACATCTTTAAGTGTAGTTGCCATAAAATTCTGTATAATTATTTTAATTAAAAGTTAATACAATCGTAGAACAATCGATTGCTTTTGTTTCTTTTCAAAACACAATATATCATTTAAATGTAAAATATCAAAATTGGGATACGCTTTTATCCAAGAATAACATAAATTAGTGCAAATATTTTAAAATATTGTTTTATTTACACATAATACTTAGATTTACGTAATACAATCGATTGTTTAACTGAAAATAACAATTCTTTCTGGGAAAGTAAATAAAAAAAATAATATTTTTTGTCAGTTAATATGTTTCTAACATCTTATTATTTTGATAATGTGAAACAAGTATTGAAAAAATCATTTTAGCTTTGTAGAACTGATAGCAAGGACTAAACAATAAGTTATTCTAATTAAGTAAAATTTTTAGAAGGTAAGACTATAATTAAACTAATTAAAATATTGTAGTCGAATTATAACGCAAGTAAAGGGAATTTAATGAATACAGAACCAAAAATTTATAATTTAGAATTAGCAACTGACGTAAGAAAAGCTAAATATCATAAAGATACAGAAATAGAAATAGTAGAAGATCTTCCTTCTAAATTAGATATACAAAAAGCAATTTTAGATCATGATGGAACAATCTCAACTTTAAGAGAAGGTTGGGAAGCTGTAATGCTCCCAGTTATGATTGATTCAATTTGTGGTGATAAAATTAATGAATTATCAACTGAAGAGTATTTGGACTTATCCAAAAGATGCTCCCAGTTTATCGATGACACTACAGGAATACAAACAATAGTTCAGATGCAGGGTTTGGTTGAAATGATTGAAAACGAGGGTTTCATAAATAAAGGCAATATCAAAACAGCCCCAGAGTATAAATCAATCTATTTAGATCAACTTATGGTAAGTGTAAATGATAGAATTAAAAAGTTCCAAAGAGGTGAAAGAAGTACAAATGAATTTACTATGTTAGGTTCAGTGAACTTACTTAACAGATTAACACAAAATAACTTAACTCTATTCCTTGCAAGTGGAACTGATGAAGATAACGTAATAGAAGAAGCTAAAGTTTTAGGATATGCCGATATGTTCAATGGAGGAATTTTTGGTTCGAAAGGAAATGAAATTGGTGACGCGAAAAAAATAGTAATTGAGCGAATTATTAAAGAAAGTGGATCGGATGGTTCTAACCTAATGGTTGTTGGTGATGGTCCTGTAGAATTGAGAGAAGGTAGAAATGTGGGAGCATTGTGCATCGGGATTGCCTCTGATGAAGTTAGAAGATATGGCTTAAGCGAAAGTAAACGAACTCGTTTGATCAAAGCGGGAGCACATATAATTGTTCCTGACTTTTCACAACTAGATCAGCTAATGGGAATTCTTTTTAATAATTAAATCTAAATTTTATGAATGAATTAAAGCTGAAAAATAATTGGAAACTGATCTCTTCCGAAAATGTTATTTTCGTTGGTGAGGAAATCTCTAACCAACAGTTTGATTCAAGTGATTGGTATTCTGCAAATGTACCTTCAACAGTTTTGGCAACATTAGTTAAAAATGGAGTTTACAAAGAACCCTACTTTGGAACTAATTTAAAAGATATTCCAACCGCACAATTTAAATCTCCATGGTGGTATAGAACCGAATTTGAATTAACATCTGATCAAATTAATAACGTAGTTCTAATTTCTTTTGATGGAATAAATTATAAAGCAAATATTTGGCTAAATGGAAGTATTGTTTCAGACGTTAGAACTGTTAATGGTGCTTTTAGACAATTTAAATTTAATATTTCTGACAAAGTATTAGAAGGCGAAAATATTCTCCTAGTTGAAGTAATTCCACCAAAACCAGGTGATTTTACTATTGGTTTTGTTGATTGGAATCCTAGCCCTCCAGATAATAATGTTGGAATATTTAGAGATGTAACACTTCATTTTAATAAAGGTGTTTCAATACAAAATCCATTTGTTGAATCAAAAATTGATTTAGACAATACAAATAATGCTGAACTGACTATTACTACTGATATTGTTAATCATACTCAAGAACGATTCATTGGTATTCTTATGGGTAAAATTGAAAACGTTAAATTTAGTAAATCAGTTAATCTTGAACCAAATGAGACAAAATCAATTCTATTTATTCCAGATGAGTTTCCACAATTAAATTTTGAAAACCCAAAACTTTGGTGGCCAAATCAACTTGGAGAGTCAAATTTACATAGCTTAAAATTATTTTGTACTAATAATGAAAAGGTCATTGACCAATCTGAAACTATATTTGGAATAAGAGAAATTGAGGAATATATAAATGATGGTGGTCATAGAGGTTATAAAGTTAACGGACATAAAGTACTAATTCGTGGTGCTGGTTGGTCAGATGATCTACTTTTGCAAGATACTCATGAATCACTCGAAGCTCAGATTCAGTACGTAAAACACATGAATCTAAACTGTATTCGCTTAGAAGGCTTTTGGGGAAAAGATCAAAAACTATATGATCTTTGTGATAACAATGGAATTTTAATAATGGTCGGCTGGAGTTGTCAGTGGGAACATGAAGAATATCTTGGAAAACCAATTGACGAAAGATATGGCGGAGTTATTGAACCTGATGAAATTGAACTAATTTCCAAATCATTTGAAGATCAAGTAAAATGGTTGAGAAATCATCCATCTATATTTGTTTGGACTGTTGGTAGCGATTTACTTCCACACCCAGAATTAGAAAAGAAATATGTAAAATCTCTAAATAATTTTGATAAAACAAGACCATATTTGAATTCAACCGGTGGAATTGGTAGTGAGCAAGGAATTATCTCAAATACAGAAATTATTAGCGAAATAAGCGGTTCTTCCAGAGTTAAAATGTTAGGTCCTTATGCTTATACACCTCCAATATATTGGTACACGAATAAGAATTTAGGTGGAGCATATGGATTTAATACTGAAACTTGTCCAGGTGCAAATATTTCTCCAATTGAAAGTTTAAGAAAAATGATTCCAGAAAATAATCTTTGGCCAATTGATGATGTTTGGAATTATCATTGTGGGAAAAATAATTTTGGTCATATTGATCGAACTCAAATTGCTATAGAAAAGAGATATGGGAAGCCAACTGATGTTGAGGATTTTGCTTATAAAGCTCAATTGCTAAATTATGAACTAATGGGACCAATGTTTGAAGCTTTTCAAGCAAATCAAAAAAAGGCAACAGGCATAATTCAATGGATGCTAAATTCAGCTTGGCCGGAAATGTACTGGCAGCTTTATGATAGTTATCTAATGCCTAATGCTGCATACTTTGGTTCAAAGAAAGCAAATGAACCGATTCATCTATTATATAATTATGGTAACAATTCAATTGTGGTGGTAAATAATACTTTTCAAAATATTAAAAATTATAAAGCACTGGTTAGTATTTTTAATATTAATTCAAATAAACAGTACGCTGAGAGTATTGATATAAATATTGATTCTGAATCGTCAAACACTATAATAAACTTACCTCAAATAGATAATATATCTGAAACATACTTTTTAGACTTACGATTGATTAATGATGAGAGTCGTGAGATTGGAAATAATTTTTATTGGTTGTCAACCAAAGAAGATGTTCTTGATTATGACGCAAAGTTTGATGATTGGGAATACCACACACCAAGTAAACAATATGCTGATTTTACTCTTTTAAGTTCAATGCCCAAAATTGGTCTCGATATTACTTCAAATACCAAAGTCGTTAATGATATTAATGAATTGAGTGTTATTATTGAAAATAAAAATAGTTCAATTGCATTTTTTGTTGAGTTGCTACTCTTCGACATGGACTCAGCAGAAGTTATCTTACCTGTCTTATGGAACGATAATTATATTAGTCTTTTACCAAATGAAAAAAGAACAATAGAAGCCTCATATTCTAGTGATACTAATAGTGAAAAAGCAGAACTAAGAATTAAAGGTTGGAATTTAGTTAATTAAAAAGTTGTAAAAAAACACAAAGGTGTAAGCATGTCAAACTTAGCAATTAAAAATGGTTCTCCAATAAGAGATACAAAAATTAATCCTTGGCCAGATTGGCCTGTTTGGGACGAAAAAGAAGAGAAAGCGTTAATCTCTGTTCTCAATAGTGGAATTTGGTCTTATAATGGCCCAAAAGAAATTGAGTTTAATAAATCTTTTGCTGAATTTACAGGGACAAGGTATGCTGTTTCCACTGTAAACGGCACTATTACCTTACAGCTAGCACTTGAGGCATTGGGAATAGGATTAGGTGATGAAGTTATTTTACCTGGATTAACTTGGCAGGCGACTGCAGCAACCGTTATTGATGTAAATGCAACACCTATACTTGTTGATGTTTGTGAAGATACATGGTGCATTGATCCTAAAGAAATAGAAAAAGCAATTACTCCACGAACAAAAGCTATTATTCCCGTTCATCTTTATGGAAATTTTGCTGATATGGACGCAGTAATGAAAATTGCTATGGAACATAATTTGGCAGTTATTGAAGATTGTGCTCACAAGCATGGAGGTGAATGGAATGGGAAAAAAGCTGGAAGTATTGGAGACATTGGAAGTTTTAGTTTTCAGTTGTCAAAACACTTAACTGCCGGTGAAGGTGGAACTCTAACAACTAATGATTCTGAATTAGCCGAAAAGCTTGATGCTCTTCGTAATTGCGGAAGAAGACCAGAAGGGGATGAATTTGTTGATGCTGACAAAGGTGCTGGTGTTTACGGAGATGAGGGTAATTTCATTCAATCTGGTAATTATAGGTTAACGGAATTTCAAGCGGCAATATTAGTTGAAGGGTTAAAAAGACTTCCTGCTCAAAATAAAGTTAGAGATGAAAATGGAGATTATCTAAATTCTTTGTTAAAAGATTTTCCCGGTGTTATTCCAATGCGTAGAGATGAGCGAGAAAGCAGTAAGGCATATTTTAATTTTTCATTCCGATATATAAAAGAAGAGTTTAAAAATCTGTCCGTTGATAAGTTTAGAGATGCTTTAGGAGCAGAACTTGGATTGACGGTTGAACCTTCGTATGAGCCTTTGAATAATGCATCACTTTATGTTCCATTAACTAAACCTTCTCGTCACAAACTTAGTGATCAATATTGGAAAGACATCGATCCATCCAGGTTCAATTTGCCAATTTGTGAACGAATTTATAGCGAAGAGTCTGTTTGTCTCCATCATAAAGTATTGATGGGAACCAAAGACGATATGGAAATGATAGTTGCTGCAATTAAAAAGATATATGATAATGTTGAAGAGTTTAATTTATAATTCTGCACAAATACTTATTTGTCATTTCGAACATGTCTTTTGTGGGAAATCTTATTTTGTGATTTTTTCAAGTTTGTTAAATATTATTGAGCTCAAATGAAAAAAATAAAAATTGCTTTAGTTGGCGCTGGATTTATTGCTGACTATCATGCACGCGGACTGCAGCTTTTAGATGATGTTGAAATTACTACTGTGGTTGGCATACCATTAGAATCTGCAAAAACTTTTGCTGATAAATATAATATCAATAATGTTACAACAAATTATGAGGAGCTCCTCAAGAGTGATGAGGTTGACGGAGTAATTATTGGTACTCCAAATAATTTACACGCTCCATTTGCAATTGAATTTTTAAAGAATGGGAAAGATGTTTTTTTAGAAAAACCAATGGCAATGAATTCTGAGGAAGGTAAAAGTGTTATGAAAGCCTCAGAAGAATTTGAAAGACTGGTAATGGTCGGACATATGTGGCGTTTTGATGATGAAACAGAATTTGTTAAAAATTTAGTTGACTCAAATAAACTTGGTAAAATTATAAAAACTAAGGGATATGGAATTCATGAAAATTGGGGACCGGACGGATGGTTTACAAAAAAAGAACTTGCTGGTGGTGGGGCACTTGCAGATATGGGGGTTCATGCAATTGATACTGTCAGATATATTCTTGGAGATCCCAAGCCAAAAGAAGTGTATGCAAAAATTGGTACGCATTATGGAGATTATGATGTTGATGATACTGGTATAATTATGATAACATGGGATAATGGAACAACATCTATTATAGAAAGCGGTTGGTGGCAACCTCATATGGATGGACCAGAAGCGAGTACAAAATTATTTGGGACAAAAGGTTATGCTTCACTTTTTCCAACAGAAGTTAAACTGAGTCCAAAAGAAGGTGAAAATAAACTTGAAGTTGAAATTCCGAAATTTAATAAAACAGAGCATTGTGACCAAACTATCTACTCAAAGCAAATGGCTCATTTTATTGATTGTATTAGAACAAGAAAACAACCTTCACCAGGAATTGTTGAAGGTCAAATTGTATTAAATATTGTTGATGCAGCTTATAAATCAGCTGAAACTGGCACTGTTATAAAACTCTAAATAAACTAAACAATAATGCAGAGTAAACAAACTATTGGAATAGATTTAGGAGGAACCAATGTAAGACTTGGTTTAGTCGAGAATGGTGAAATTCTAAATTTTATTTCAAAAAAAATATCTTCTCAAGAAAGTCAAGAAATTGTACTAAATGAAATAATAAATTCTCTATCAGAAATTATAAATGAAAATGTTCAAAGTATCGGAATTGGAGTCCCGAGTATTGTGGATATTAAAAAGGGAATTGTTTACGAAGTTCATAATATACCATCTTGGAAAGAAGTTCATCTTAAGGAAATCCTAGAAAATAAATTCAATCTTCCAACCTATATTAACAATGATGTAAACTGCTTTGTTTTAGGAGAAAAATATTTTGGAAAGGGAGTTAACTATAATAATATAGTTGGGCTAGCACTAGGAACCGGTTTGGGTGGCGGTATAATTATAGATGGGCAATTATATTCAGGTAATAATGGTGGGGCAGGCGAGTTTGGTCTGATGAATTATTTAGATAAAAATTATGAGTTTTATTGTAGTGGCAAGTTTTTCAAAGAAGTGCATGAAGTTAAAGGGGAAGTTCTTTTAAAGAAAGCCAAGTTGGGTGATAACGAGGCAATTGAAATATTTGAAGAATTTGGTCAACATCTTGGTAATCTTATCAACTCAATTATGTATGGGTTAAATCCAGAGATAATATTACTTGGGGGTTCCGTCAGTAAAGCATATAGCTTTTTTGAGAAAAGCATGTTGAGCGTAATTAAAACTCATGAGTTCAAAATACAACTATCAGATGTTAAAATTGAGAGATCAAACCTCAAGCATGCTGCTGTTCTTGGTGCATCTGTACTTTTCAAAATTTAGATAAATTCGATTATTAACAATTAAGTAACAATACCTTAACTTTTATTTAACAAAGTAGTAAAAATTTTACCATAACTTTTGATCACTAATATCAATTAAAAGTTAATCGTATTAGTATATCTTTTTTCCTTGACAAAGTTTTATATTATTGTTAATATTAATTCATGCAATCGATTGCATAGTTGTAATCTTTTTATTTCTATAAAATAAAAGACATTATGATTCAGAAAATCTTACTTATAAAAAATATGATTTCATTTAATTCTTCAGAAATCAAGTTTATCCAATATAGAAACAACACTTTTCATAACAAGGAGGCAGTATGAACAAACTAGTAAACTTACTAATTTTATTAGTATTATTTTTTAGCTTTACGGCTATTACCTTTGCACAAAGTCATATGGAATATCCAGACCAAAGAATTTTTATGGATGGAGATAGTTCTGACTGGGCGGCAATTCCATTTGCAGTACAAAATGATTATGATGTCATTGCGGGAACACTACCTGCTGATGTAAGTGCAATTGCAAATGATCCATTGGATGTTAAAGATATTAAAGCAGTTGTTGAAAATAATGCTATCAAAATTCTTTTAAGATTTCATGGTGGTCCTGTTTGGCCAGCAGATCTTGATATAAAGAATAAAGATGGTGTTGATTATCCAAGATCAAGAGGACATTATCATGCATTACTTGATTTAGACAATGATCCTGAAACAGGTTGGAAAACCAGTCATTATGAATCTGACTTTACTGTTGCTGGTTTCTTATCAACTCAAGAAGGTTTTGAAGATTATGAAGTGGCAGGTGCAGAATTAATAGTTGAGTTTGATGCTATAACCAGACCACAATATGATATTGATAATCCGGAAAGAAGTAGAGAAGACCGGTTGAAAGTTGATAGAATTTCTTATAGTTTATTTGATAAAAGCCCTTATAATGGAGAATTAGACGAAGGTGAGGGATTTACAATTGTTGGTTTCGAAGTACATGAACCAGATTCAGCTGATGGAGTTAGCTGGGAAGGCGCACTTCGTATAGAAGATACGGAAATTGACGAAATAGAAGCAGACTCAATAAATGCCTATCGGGTTGGTCATGGTATAGGATTCGATTTTATTGAATATAGTATCGAATTAGTTCATGTAAAAGAATATTTTATGGATACATATGGTCAAGATTTTTTTAATAAGGGTGATGTAGTTGGAATAGTTGGATTTATGGAAGCTCCGGCACCAGATTGGGCGACAGAAATGACAAAAAGAGGCGAATTTACTATTGAACAAGATCTAGTTCCTCGTTTTGAACCAGCGTTTACTATGGATGGAGATAATTCAGATTGGGAAGCATACGATTCGGCTCTACCTGGTGAAGATTTAAATGTAGTTGCCGGAACATTACCTGCTGATGTTAGTGCTCTTCCTAATGATATCCTTGATATTAAAAATGTAAAAGCAGCTTCGGATGGTGAAACAATGTACTGGATGTTACAATTCCATGGTGGTCCTGTTTGGCCGGCTGAGCTTGATATTAAGAACAAAGACGGTGTTGATTATCCTAGATCAAGAGGGTATTACCACTTGTTGGTTGATTTAGATAATAATAATGAAACTGGTTGGAAAACTAGTCACTATGAATCTGATTTTACAACTGCAGGTTTCTTACAAACTACAGAGGATTATAAAGATTATAGAGTTGTTGGTGCAGAGATTTATTTCGGCTTTGGAGCTACATACAGACCGCAATATGAAATAGACGATGAGAGTAGATCTGATAGAAATAGAAGACCAGTTAGCTCAATTGGTTGGGAAGCATTTGATAAGTCTCCTTATAATGGAGAATTAGACGAAGGTGAGGGTTATACTATTGCTGAATGGGGATTAAATAATCCTGATACACTGGTAGGCGGAATGCGTTCTTCAGGATTCCATAAAATTGCTGGTACAGAATATGCTGCTATTGAAGATGATACAACTAGTCTATATTGGACTGGTCATGCATGG
>Ga0209633_10006468_pt1 | contig 10025 bp, 12 predicted proteins | sample Cruoilmetagenom1_FD_187290 | JGI IMG/M metagenome (GOLD analysis project Ga0209633, IMG submission 187290) | Oil polluted marine microbial communities from Coal Oil Point, Santa Barbara, California, USA - Sample 1 (SPAdes) (version 2) | ecosystem: Environmental > Aquatic > Marine > Oil seeps ... | reverse complement strand
TTCATTACCTGCTTTAAAAATAGGCACACGACAAGGAATAAGGGTCAGCGAAAACATTTTAAATCAATTTATTGATGGTTGTTGGATTGATATTTAATATATTTTTTGTGTCTTCTGTGTTTCCTATAATATGTTTTCTTTTTATTTTATGTTACAGTCAAAACATGGCACGATATACACTCGATAGAATTAATGAAAAAATTGCTTTATGGGAAGCGGCCGACGATGCCGTTGCAACCGGACAGGCATATCAGATTTCAGGCAGGAGTTTGACACGGGCAGATGCCGGGTTTATTGAACAAAAACTTGATAAACTGTACGCTGAAAAAGACCGGATTGAAAATGGTATAGGCCGGATTGTAGCAAGGCAAGGGAGAGTCTCACGATGAAAAATAATAATCTTCCTGTCCTCTACGGTCCTGACAATCGTCCTTTACGCCAGACAGGTGGGGCGAACCCATACGGCAGCCAGGAAGTATCCAGGCTTGCAGGTGGGTTAAGGGGGACGCTTTCAAATTGGCTGGTTCGTAGAAACAGCTCATATTCAGCAAGGACAGAAAGACGGGTGATTGCTGACCGGGCAGAAGACCTTGCCGCAAATGATACTCACGCCGCATCGGGCATAGATTCAATCTCCATCAACACAGTTGGCACAGGTCTTGTTCCCCAGGCAAGACCAAACGCTAAAATTCTTGGGTGGGACGAACAGCAGACAAGAGATTTTCAAGCTCAGGCGGAGTGGGCATGGCATATATGGCAGAGTGAGAGTGATGCTGCAGGCAGGCTGTCTTTTTGGCAAAACTGCCTTGTCGCTGTGCGGAGTTTGCTTATAAAAGGTGAGTTTTTTCGCATTCCATTAATGGTGAAACGTCCTGGTAAAGTTTTTTCCCTTGCAATACAGGCAATTGATCCCATTCGTGTTTATACTCCGTATGATCTCTCTGAAGAAAAAAACATTCAAGATGGGGTTGAATTTGGGAAATACGGAATTCCAAAGGCTTATTATGTTGCTAACCCGGATACAGCGTTTATAAATTATGATCTTGGTTCAGATGATTTCGCACGTGTTCGTGCAAGAGCAGGCCACAGACCGGGGACTATCCATGTTTTTATTGCAAAGACAGAAGAACAGGTAAGGGGTGTTTCAGTCCTTGCCCCTGCGATGAAATTTTTTAAAGATCTTAATGATTATCTTGATTTTGAGCTTGTTGGAGCTATTATTGCCTCATCTTTTCCAGTTTTTATTGAAACTGCGGATCCTCACGGTACAGCAGACACGCTCGGGAATGCGTTTAACCAGATGACCAGTGCGGAAGAAAAAAATCGTTATCATGAAACAGCACCGGGAACTGTTCTGTACGGTAATGCAAATGAAAAACCGCACGTTTTAAAAAGTGACCGCCCGGGCAATTCCTTTGAGCCTTTTGTGGAGCGTATTCTTCGTGCAATCGGGGCGGCAATTGGTATGCCCTATGAAGTAATATCAAAGGATTTCTCTAAAACAAATTATTCATCTGCAAGGGCAGCTTTGCTTGAAGCCTGGCGGGTTTTTGCAGTGTACCAAAAATGGATGATAGATGGTTTTTGTCAACCAGTATGGAATATGGTCCTTGAGGAGGCCTGGCTTCGGGGGATGATCATTCTACCTGCTGGTTCTCCTGACTGGTATGATGCAATACACGCATATACACGAGCAGGATGGATTCCACCCCGCCGTGGACAGGTTGACCCGCTTAAAGAAGTTAAAGCAAATATTCTTGCAATTCAGCATAATATTTCAACCTTATCTGCCGTTACAGCGGAAATTGGCGGCGGAGATTATGAATCAAATCTGCAGCAGCGGAATAATGAGCGCACTCTTGAAAAAGAGCTTGATATTATCCCACCTGCAGATGTTGCGAAACAACAACAGTCTGAAGGAGACACAGGGGCAAAAGCTGTCCCCGCCTAAAAATAGAATTAGGAGATAAGTATGTTTTTGAAAAAGGATTTTAATATTTTATCTCAGCCATGGGCAATCACACAGGATTGTCTTGAGTTAATTGCCCGTGAATTTCAATTAAGGTCTCCGGAGCAGAAACAAGACCCGGGGAAAAATCAAGAGACAGGTACTGCGGCATATGTAACATCAGAGCAGATTACAGGAGCGGATGTTAAACTTGATATTAACAATAATATTGCTGTTGTCCCTGTAAAAGGGACTCTTTATCAAGATGATTATTGGGTTGGAGCTTCTTATACAAAAATCAGACAACAAGTTGAAGCGGCTGTCTCTGATTCTGACGTTCAGGCAATTGTTTTAAGAATCTCATCGCCTGGTGGTCTTGTGTCCGGGTGCAAGGAGCTTGCAGATTTTATATTTAATGCCGGGAAAACAAAACATATTTATGCGTATGCAGATGGACAGATGTGTTCTGCAGCATACTGGATCGGATCCGCAGCAAGACATATTGCAGCACCAGTTACAGCAGGCATCGGCAGTATTGGCGTAAGAACATTGCATGTGGACTGGTCTAAGTATAACGAGGATATTGGATTAAAATTTACTCATCTTACGGCAGGTAAATATAAAGCGCTTGGGAATAAAGACGAGCCGTTAGATAAAGAAGCCAAAGATTATTTTCAGGGGCAGTTAGACACGCTTTATACAATCTTTGTTGATTCTGTTGCAAAAAATCGCAGGGTGGATACCAAAAAAGCTTTAGCTATGGCTGACGGAAAAGTTTTTCTTGCAGAGGAAGCTCTCGAAATTGGTTTAATAGACAGAGTTGAACAGGATTTTCAATCATATTTTTCATTAATTTTAAAAAAGGAAAAAATTATGGATCTTACAACATTAAAAGCAGATCATCCGGATTTGTACAGTGAAGTTTTGGAAGAGGGGAAAGTGGCGGCTGTTGCTGAAAATGAGCAAAAAGTAAAAACAGCCATAACAGATGAATCTAAAAGGGTTACAGATCTTGTGAGTGCTATTGCCGGGGAAGATGTCGCAACAAAAATTACAGCGATTGTCAAATCAGGGGCAAGTGTAGAGATGGTAGAGTCTTTTAAAGAACTTTTTGTAGAGGATACCGATAAAGAGGGCAAGCCCTATGAAATACTTTCAAAGGATTTTTCAAAAACGGATTATTCTCCTGCAAGAGCAGATATTCTTGCAGCACTTGAGACTGCGCATTCTGACGGCGTGAATCCTGAAAAGGGAACGGAAAACACCCAGGACAAAAATCTTGAAACAAAAGCAAAAGAATTTGCCAGCTTGGTAAATTAAATTTAAAGGAGAGAATTTATGGCACAGTCATTTGGAATGACGACAAAAGCATTTGCAGACACCAATTTTATTGGAGATCACCCACCAATTTTTATGACGGGAATTTTGGCGTCCGGTAATAATTGCCTTACGGGGACAGTAGTAGGGACAATAACTGCAACAGGGAAAAAGGTACTGCTGGCGCCTGCGGCTTCAGATGGATCGGAGGTAGCAACTGGGATTCTTTATGGTGATCTTGACGCAACAAGTGGTGATGAATCAGCAGTTTTTTTTGAACATGGGGAAGCAATTGATGATTATCTGGTATGGCCGGTTGGAATTACAGCCGCTCAGAAAGCTACAGCAATCCTTCAATTCAAAGATGCAGGAATTTGGATAAAATAAATTAAGGAGAAATTATTATGGGTTTAGAAATACCTGATCTTGACTGGAGAGTTCAGACAAGAGCAATAGAACAGATTCACACACCGCCAAGGATGCTTCAGGATTTAATTTTTAATCAAAGGAACACAAATGAAGCAGACACCATTGAAGTTGATATCGAAAAAGGCGGCAAAAAACTTGCTCCCTTTGTTACTGATCTTGAAGGCGGTAAAATTGTTAAAGGCACTACAAGGGAAGCCAAAGTTGTAAAAACTCCACGTATCCGGCTGAAACATCCTATGCCTGCCAAAGAATTGATGGGACAGAAAGGGACAGGTCAGATTTATTATGCTGGCGGGATTACGGATATTTTAACTGCAAAGAAAAAAAAGATTGCAACTGAGCAGAGAAACTTAAAAAATCAGATTGCAAACAGGACTGAGTGGATGTGTGCACAGGCACTTACCGGGACAATGGCCGTGTCTCAGGATAATATTGCCTTTCAGATTGATTATCTCATGCCTGCAGCCAATAAGATCATCCTGACAGGGGAGGATTTATGGTCTGCGAGCACTGCACACGTAAGAAAGCTTGTGAAAACTTGGTCGCAAATGATGATCAACGCCTTGGGGTTTGGCCCTACTATTATGATCTGCGGCACCGATGCAGCAACAGCGCTTTGGGATAGGCTCGAAGATGACAAGCTATTTGATGCCAGAAGGCTTGATGCGGGCGGCACCTTTTCATGGAACGCCACCTCAAACTATATGGGCAATCTTGGCGGAATTGCAGTTTATTCTTACGGCTCAGCTTATGAAGATGATTCCGGTGCGGATCAAAATCTTATTCCTGCAGACAAGATTTATCTTGTTGGTACTCAAGCGAGGTTTTCAATTGAGTTTGGCCTTATTCTTGATCTTGCAGCAGGGGCGCAGGTTGTAGGAGAGTTTTTTTCAAAAGCCTGGACACAGGATGACCCATCAGCATTATGGATACTTGCAGAATCAAGACCTCTTCCAGTTTTATGGCAGCCAGAAGCGGTTGTTGAAGTGCAGGTTGTTTAATTTATTTTTTGATAATTAAATATACAGGGAGCAAATGGGCAGAGAGATTTTTCTGCCTTCCCTGATTTTTATAAGGCAGGAGGACAAATATGGCAGATAAAAAAATATTTCTTACACGCACAGTGGTTTATCAGAGCAAGCATTATCAGCCTGATATGGAATATGTTTTCCCTGGACAGATAGCTGATGAAATCATTGAAAAGAATGCGGGGGAGCCGGTTCTTGAAGTGAAATCGGATGTTAAAAATGGCAAACAATTAACGGCTGCTAAAATAATTAAAAAAAAAGAAAGCTGGGATTAAATGACTTTTGCAGAGCAGTTAGAAAAAGATAAAGATGTCTTCTTTGATATTGATGAGTTCGCAGAGCAGGTAGCTTATGACGATACTATCTCTCAGAAAACTATTCTTGCTGTTTTTGATTTTGGGGCTGGCTTCGACACTTCCAATCCAAAAGATACCGCAACAATGCTTGTAAAAAAAACAGATGTCTTGGCTCCGGATTACCGGCACACCATTATTCGTGATGGTGTTACGTGGTATATATTCAGAGACACATCACAATCACGGGTTGGGATTGAAAAAAATGGGTTATGGGAAATAAAAATTACAGCAAATGAAAGATATAAAGATTTTCGGTAACATATGGATATCTATGAAATAATACAGAATTTAACCAGTGCTGTTGCTGGAAGCAATGCAATAAGCAGCTGGGTAAATATCGCATATGGGCACGATATTAAAACTATTGAAAATATGGACGGACGTGAAATGCCGCTGTCAGATGACTGCCCGCTTGTTATGTTTTTTCCTGTTCGGAAAACAACAGGTACAGATTTGAGACAAAAAGAATTTGTTATTGGCGTCAGCCTGCTTGTTTATGATGATTCAACCCCCGTTGACATTAATGATGTAAAAAGTTTCACAGGCGGTAGGAACGTTGAGGTTCTACGGCAATTAGTGCTTTCAGAAATAATTGATAATTTAAAAAGTTCAGGAATCCTGCACCTTGAAAAGGTTGATATGGATTATAACCCAATCGAGCAATACCCTTATAACGATATTGCAATGGAGCTTTTAATCACGGCTGAACAGGTGATAGGCGGGAATTATTACGAATAAAAAATAGGAGTAAAAATTATGACACAGGCAACAGGGGCTCTGGCAAAACTGGTTTTAGGATTTCAGGCAGATGCAGCGACCCCCGCCACAACTGGTTTTGTTCTGCCACTAAATACATCCACTTTAAAATCAAACAGAAATCAAATAATCCCTTCAACAATCCGTGGAAATCTTAATCCTGTTGAACCTTCAGACGGGAATACTGCGGTAACTGGAGACATAACCGTTCCAGTTGATTCTGTTGCAATGTGGTACTGGCTGAAGGCCGCGTTTGGTGATCCGGCAACAACCGGGTCGAGTTCTCCGTATCTACACACGTATAAAGCAGGGGATCCAGCAGCACCACGTCCATACTTTACGATTGAGCATCAGTTTACAGATCTCGATACCCCTCAATATTTTCTTTATACTGGCTGTAAAATAAGTTCTCTGGCGCTCTCAATGGGTGAGGATGCAGAACTTGTTGCAACTTTTTCTGTTGTTGCGATTTTAGAGGATATTAATACATCTCCTTTTGATGCAGCTCCTACAGCCATTTTAATGTCTCGATTGAAAAATAATCAGTTGGCGCTTAAAGAAGGCGGGAGCACAATTGCAAATGCAAAAAATATTGACACAACTATAAACTGGAATTGTGACACGGATCAGTATGTAATTGGAGCCGGGGGGTTTTTAGGTGCTGTTCCTGATGGTGTAATGAGTGTATCCGGGAACCTGTCAGCACTTTTTGAAAATGTTACGTTGCTTAATAAAGCCATGAATTCGACAGAATCAAGCATTGAAGCAACCTTTACAGGTTCAGCCTCTTCAATTCTGACAATCCAATTCCCGGAGGTCAAATATACAAGAAACAGTCCCGGCATCGAAGGCCCCAAAGGGGTTGCGATTTCTTTGCCTTACGCAGCGTATTATGACAATGCCACCGAGACAACGTCAGTTGTAGTTGAACTGACCAATACAGACGAACACGCATAAAACGGAATAGATAAAATATGAGAATCATAAAAATAAAAAATCAGCAGGGGGTGAAGCGAGAAATAAAGATTTCTCCCCTAACACGTTCAAAAATTAAAAAAATGGATAATTATAATTATCTTGGACCTGCGAACCTGACAGTTGAATCTGTAGATGAGGCCGTTGATGAAATGTTGGAAGCTATTTTATCCGCAGATGACCTTTCTTTTATTGATAATTGTTCTTTAAAAGACATGAAAAAAATCTGGGATGAGTGTATCAAGGAAAATTATGGAGATAGAGGGGAGGAAAAAAACTTGCCAACCACCTCTCCTGGTGGTCAGACGAAAAAAGAATAAAATATTGTCAGGCAGTCTGTGGTCCCGTAGAAAAACGAAATTACAAAGAATGTGCAAAATGTGAGTATGGAATCCCTCCTGATCTTATGTCTGAAAATCAGGAAGCGTGGCAGATCTGGAACGAAATAAAAACACAATGGCGTGCAGGGCCGGCAGGTGTGATTGGGATAGATTACAGGATGATCAACAGAGCTTGCCATGAAACAGGAATTTTTTTTACAAGAGCTTTAAAATTAAAAATTATGGCGTGTGAATCAGAGGTTTTAAAATGCTTACACAAACAGCAGAAATCAAAGGTGGCGTAAAAAAAACTATCAGGGCCGTCAAAGCTTATCGGAAAAAATCAGATAAAGCTATGAGTACTGCGGTACGGGTTACAGCATATAAAACAGTTAAAAAGCTCAAAAAAGAAATCCGGCAGGGGGCACCTGGGAATAAAAAATTTGAGCCACTAACTTTTATTGCTCTACGTATGAAAAAACGTAGAGCAAAAGGGACAGCGTTAAGATATCTTGCAAACGGGGTGAGATATCGAGTGAGAAAAAAGGCTCCTTATGAAATTGTGGTTGGATGGACAGCTCCTGGCCGGAAAGGAGCTTTTTTTAGGAAAATTGCAGAAAAAGAACAAACAGGGTTTACAGAAAATATTTCAGATGCGTTACGAAAAAGGATAATCAGAAGAGGGGCAGAGCTCGGGAAAATGGAAGGGGCGGCTACTCCATTTTTTTTAAGAAAAACCACAACAAGATTTCATACTCCTGCCAGGCCGATAATTGAGCCGTTCTGGCGTAAATACAGGCCAAACATGAATAGACAAATTCACAAAAATTTTAAACTGAAAATGGCAGGGAAAAGGATATAAAATGTCAAGTACTAAAATGGAAATTGTACTTGCTGCAAAGGATACAACCGCCCGGTCTTTTTCTTCAGTTGAGAAAAAAATATCCGGGTTGAAATCTTCAGTTTTATCTTTGAATGGGCTTCTTGGTGCAGGGGCGGCTGCCGCAGGGATTGGTTATTTTATTAAAAAAAATCTTGAAGCTGCGGACGCAATTGCAAAAACAGCTGATAGCATCGGGATTACGACAACATCTCTTCAGCAATATAATTTTATGGCGGAGAGATCTGGCGTTTCAGCAGACCAGCTCAACCAGGGCTTTGGAGCTTTTGCAAAAAGAATTGGAGAATTACGTGCCGGCACAGGTGCACTGAACACCTATCTTGATAAGACAAACAAAACGTTGAAAGCCCAGCTTGTCGCCACCCATTCCACAGATGAAGCTTTAAATATTTTCTTAAATTCCCTTGCAGGCGTAAAAGATCAAAGTGATAAGGCAGCGCTGTCAGCCGCAGCATTTTCAAGAACAGCGGGTATAAAACTTACAAATCTTGTAAAAGGCGGTGCTGAAAGTATTGCGGGAATGAAGAAAGAATTTAAAGATCTCGGACTTGCAATTGATGAAAAGTTTTTACGTCAAAGTGAAGAGGCAGTTGATCAGTTTACTAATCTTGAGTTTGTAATAAAATCAAAGCTTATGCAGACTGTTGTCCAGTTTACACCGGAGATTACAAAAGTCACAAAGGCCATGGTTGATTGGGTCACACAAAATGAAGACATGCTTAAACAAAATTTGCCTAAATATATTAAAGAAATAAAAACAATAACAGTAGCAACTTTTGGTGCAATAAAAAAGATTAATGGATTTTACATGTCTTTGCCCGAAGTTGTCCGTGGCCCTTTGGGGGTTGGGTTAATTGGGGCTGCCCTGTTTGGTCCTGTACCAGGGATTTTAATAGGTATTTTTGCATCTGTTGACCAGCATGTTGACGCTATGCAGGAGAAATTAAAGAAATTAAATGAACAGGTTGGCGGTCAAACTTTTAAATTTCCAATTAATAAAAACACACAAGGGTATAATCTGTATAAAAAAAAGCCTGTTATTAACAATTCGGGGGGTAATGGCGATTTAGGGCTTGAAAAACTTGCAGGCGAGTCAAGCAGTATTGTTGAAAACCAAGAGCAGATTGCAAAAAAATTAAAAGCTTCGAGGCTTGCAGCCCAAAAGGATTATGTTGATTCATGGGAGAGCGCATACCGTGACAAAGATGCGGTACAGGCAAGATCTATTCAGGCCAGTATTGATCTTGAACAACAGACTATTGAAGATGCAGTTGAGAACGCCGGGGCATACACAGATTCATGGATAACAGCAGATAAAGAAAGAGAAAAAGCACATCAAAGGGCATTGGATGAGCTTGTGCAGCAGGATCTTAAAATAATGCAGCAGATCAATGATTTTTCTACAAGAGCCTTTTCTTCAATGGAGGATGCTTGGGTATCTTTTTGTATAAATGGGAAAACGTCATTTAAGGATTTTGCGAACGCTGTAATTGCGGATATGCTCCGGATAAATTTTGAAAAAGGGGTTACTGAAAAATTCCAACCGACAGTTAATAGCTGGCTTGGGAAGGGCTTGGGTTATTTATTTGGCTCATCCACATCTTCAGCAACATCAAGTCATGTTGGCGCTGGCGGAACAACAGCTTTTCACATGCACTCAGGAGGTATTGCCGGAGCTGATACCCCAAAAGCTTCAAGTTTTATGTCAACCGCTGCTATCGCTTCTTCTCCAAGATTTCATTCTGGGTTACTGCCAAATGAGTTCCCTGCGATTCTGCAAAAAGGAGAAGGTGTATTTACAAAGAATCAAATGGCGGCGATGGGTAAAAACTCGGCGCCTAATATTGTTGTGCAGGTTATTAACAATACCGGTACAGATGCGGATGTAAAAAAAGAGCAACCAAAATGGGACGGCGAAAAATGGGTGATAGGTGTTGTGCTTGATGCAATACACAGAAATAGCGGATTCCGGTCAAACCTTAAATCAGCGGTGGT
>Ga0209633_10006467_pt1 | contig 10025 bp, 6 predicted proteins | sample Cruoilmetagenom1_FD_187290 | JGI IMG/M metagenome (GOLD analysis project Ga0209633, IMG submission 187290) | Oil polluted marine microbial communities from Coal Oil Point, Santa Barbara, California, USA - Sample 1 (SPAdes) (version 2) | ecosystem: Environmental > Aquatic > Marine > Oil seeps ... | reverse complement strand
TGGTTATAAGAGCTTTTAATATGCAGCCCCACGAGGAACATCGCTTTGATGAAGTAAATAAAGATCTGACAAAGACAATGCTCTTTGTAAACCGTGTTATGGTTGTTATGATGCCGATTATGCTTCTTATAATGAATGGCCTTTCGATTCTAATTATATGGGTTGGTGCAAAACAGGTTGCTGCTTCTACAATGCAAATTGGTGATATGATGGCCTTCATGCAATATGCCATGCAGATTGTTTTTGCATTTCTAATGCTTTCCATGATGTTTATTATGGTTCCAAGAGCTGCTGTTTCAGCTGAACGTATAGCAGAAGTACTAAAAACCAAACCGAAAATAATTGATCCTCATTTGCCTGAAACATTCATGGATCCTTTCGAAGGAACCATAAAATTTTCAAATGTATCATTCCGGTATCCCGGAGCAAAAGAAGATGCCCTGCATAATATAAGTTTTACAGCAGAAAAAGGCCAAACTACAGCATTTATCGGGACTACGGGTTCGGGGAAAAGTACTCTAATAAATCTTATCCCCAGATTCTACGATACTACAGAAGGAGAAATAATTGTTGGTGGGAAAAATGTAAAAAATGTCACCCAGCATAACCTAAGATCCAAAATAGGCTACATACCCCAAAAGTCTGTCCTTTTCAAAGGTACAATAGAAGACAATCTCCTTTATGCAGATAAAAATGCACATTCTGATGACATACAGTCTGCAATTGAAATATCCCAATCTGAAGAATTTATAAAAACTCTTCCAAAGGGAACAAAAAATGAAATTTCCCAGGGGGGATCAAATGTCTCGGGTGGTCAGAAACAGCGCATATCAATTGCCAGGGCTTTGGTAAAAAAAGCACCTATCTACATTTTTGATGACAGTTTTTCAGCACTTGACTTTAAAACTGATTCCCAATTACGCAAAGCTTTAAAAATACACACTAAAAAAAGTACTCTTCTTATAGTAGCACAAAGGGTCTCGACAATAAAAAATGCAGAACAGATAATTGTACTTGATGAAGGTAAAATTGCAGGGAAAGGAACCCATACCGAACTTATGGAAAACTCTGCCGTGTACAGGGAAATTGCAACTTCCCAGTTATCCAGGGAGGAACTGGCATGAATAAAAATAATGGGAAAATATCAACATCCGGCAGTTCTTCTAAATCAGGAGGTTTCAGAGGTCCTGGTTCCGGTGGCCATATGGGCATGGGGAGCGGCGAAAAAGCCACCGATTTCAAAGGGACAATGTCTAAACTTGTTAAATACCTGGGTGCTTACAAAGCAGCAATTGTACTTATTCTAATTGTTGCAGCAGGTTCTACACTTTTTAGTATTGTTGGTCCTAAAATACTGGGAAACGCAACTACAAAACTTTTTGAAGGTGTAATGGCAAAAATCAGTGGAACAGGAAATATTGATTTTCCGGCTATTCGTCAAATACTGTTATTTGTACTCGGGCTCTACCTTATTTCTGCATTGCTGAACTATATTCAGGGATGGATTATGTCTGGAGTGGCTGTAAAAATAACCTATCGTTTTAGAAAAGATATAGCAGAAAAAATTAATAGAATGCCTATTAGTTATTATGACGGGACAAGCCATGGAGAAGTTCTTTCAAAAATTACAAACGATGTGGATACCGTAAACCGTACATTAAGTCAAAGCCTGTCACAAATTGTTACCTCACTTGTTATGGTGGTTGGTGTTCTTATAATGATGTTTTCCATAAATTGGATTATGACACTGGTCTCTTTAATTGTAATTCCCCTTTCAATGATCCTTGTTAAGCTTATTATTAAACAGTCCCAAAAATATTTTAAACAACAGCAGGATTTTATTGGGCATATAAATGGGCATGTGGAAGAGATGTATGGTGGTCACATTGTCATGAAATCCTTTAATGGTGAAGAAAGAAGTCTGGAGAAATTTAAAAATCTGAATGATACCCTGTATACAGCAGGATGGAAATCACTTTTTCTCTCCAGAATAATGATGCCCACGATGACTATACTTGGAAATATAAGCTATGTTGCCATAAGTATACTAGGAGGATGGCTTGTTGTTAAAAAAGCTATCACAATTGGCGATATTCAGGCATTTATTCAGTATGTCAGAAGCTTTACCCAACCATTAACCCAGCTTGCAAATATATCAAATGTTTTACAGCAAACAGCTGCAGCAGCAGAAAGAGTGTTTGAGTTCCTGGAAGAAAAAGAACATTTAAATGAAAATAACAGGGACAATTTTCCTATAAATATTTCCGGAAATATTGAATTTAGAAATATTAAATTTGGATACTCAAAGGATAAAGTAATAATAAATAATTTTTCGGCCAAAGCTGAAGAGGGAAATAAAATTGCCATTGTAGGACCTACAGGAGCTGGTAAAACAACAATTGTAAAACTGCTCATGCGCTTCTATGAGTTAGATTCAGGTTCTATCCTTATCGACGGACATGACATAGGAAAATTCAAACGGGATTCTCTACGAAAAATGTTTGCCATGGTACTTCAGGACACCTGGCTTTTTAACGGGACAATTTTGGATAATATCCGCTATGGAAGACCCGAAGCTTCAGACGAAGAAGTAATATCAGCTGCAAAAACAGCCTATGCCCATCACTTTATAATGGCTCTTCCAGGAGGATATGATATGGTTATAAATGAGGAAGCCAACAATGTCTCCCAGGGGGAAATGCAGCTTTTAACCATTGCAAGGGCAATTCTTGCAGACCCTAAAATGCTTATTTTAGATGAAGCTACCAGTTCAGTAGATACTTTAACAGAAGTTCATATTCAAAAAGCAATGGATACTCTAATGAAAGGAAGAACCAGCTTTGTAATTGCTCATCGGCTATCAACGATCCGTGATGCCGATTTAATCCTTGTCATGAACGAAGGTGATATTGTCGAGCAGGGGACTCACGAAAAACTTCTTACACAAAAGGGATTCTATGCAGAACTCTACAACAGCCAGTTTGAATATACAGAAAGTGCATAAAAAATAGCTTTCGTAAAATCCTTATTGAAAAACAGTCTCCGGAATTATTGATGTTCATCCATACCCAGCTTTGCTAAAAGAATTTCTTTTGCTCTGCCTTTCAGAGGACATTCCTCTCCACCAGTCATAACTCTGACTGCTTCCAGTTCCGATCCGGATAGTGCCACACCGGTCAACAGATGTTTTTCAAAGGCTTCTGCTGCCATAGGAGTTATCTTTTTTACAATTTCAAATATTGCATTGGCATAGACCCGAATCTCTTTCTGAGCATGAGCGTCCATTCTTAATCGCAGGAAATGAAAAAGATTATGAAGATCCATGGTCCAGTACCATTCAGTATAGAGACTCAAAGGAAGATTTATTCTGGCAATTTCCCTGGCAAGCCCCATATCCAGAAGTTTCGTGTAAGTTTCATATACCTTTTCCTGCTCGGTCGATATAATATCCTGAATCTTTTTTGCCAGTTCTACAGAAACAGGGTCATTCTGTCTTCCCTGTTTATTATCATCACTCTGCAGGGCAATATCTTCTGCTGCAGGAACATAGAACTCACTTTCCATAACAGAATAACGGCCGGAAATTTCATTAACTTTAGCAGTCCTGTGTCTTATCCACTGCCTGGCCACAAAAATAGGCATCTTTATATGGAAGGTAAAACTAACCTGCTCAAAAGGTGAGGTATGATCATTCCGCAAAAGATAGTCTATAAGGCCCTTATCCTGTCTGTAACTCTTAGTCCCTTCACCATAGGAAACTCTGGCTGACTGCACTATCCTTGAATCGTCCCCAAGGTAATCAACCAGCCGTACAAAACCCTTATCCAGAACCTTTATTTCTTTATCAAGAAGCTGTTCACCATCTGCTGCAATACAATGAGCCATGTGTTTTCTCCGTTATATTAATTTATCTGGGTGTTACCCTGCATCTTTTTCCATTTATGAATCTATTATTCACGAAATGAATCTATTCGTACAGATGCAAAATCTTGCGTCTCTACAATAATTTTCTATAAGTCAAATGAAAACAGATCCAGGGCCGGGCTGGTCACAACTTCGTTACCTGGTCGGAAGCAAGCTTCCTGCTCGGTTATGCATCCTAAGGCTATCCAGGGGTTTCGTATTTTTATATAGGCGGATATGGAATTCACCCATATAAAAACACCGCCTTCGGCGCCCTTCCTATCCCTAACATTATTATAACAGATTCATAAATTAGTTTTATTACTGAATAAAAATATCCACTAAAACGTTAAAAACTTTTTTATGTAAATCTTTATCAGTAAATAATAATTGTGTTACAGATTCCTTATCAGGCCCTGCAATTACTATAATATGAGATTCCCCAAGAGTTACATCATTATAAAAAACCTTTTTACTTGCTAATAAGAATTCATTGCGTTCCATTCCAAGAAATTCATTTAATATTTTAGAAGGAATTAAGTCGTCTCTTAAAAGAAACATAACTCCATCACTCCTATAATCACTTGATTCAAAAAAATGTTGAGGTTCATATAAGTTTGTACCTGATACATGCAATCCTTTTTCGCCATTAAAAGCTGATACTATTCTTCTGTGATAGTAACTTTGGTTGTCCCTTATGCTATATAAAAATAGAGATGCTTCACTTTGTTCGTTATCATTGTTATTAGTTGCTTCTTTTTCAGTTTTAAAAAATGAATCCAACTCATTCGTGATTTCTATACTATATCCAGAAGCATAAATTAATTTTCCTGTGCTGGTAGATAATATTTTTATACTTATATCAATACTATCACCTAATTGAGTGTAGTTAGGTATCATTATAAAATCAACGGAAGATAATTGACCAATTACAATTGCTTCCTCTCCTGAAGTTACACCAGATAAGGATAATTCCTGTTCTTTTAGTAATATAGAGAGTTGTTCTCTTTCAAAAATTTCTACTCCCTGATTTGTTTTTTGTAATTGTATATATATTTTATCTATTAGATATTCCATAAAACTATCGGACTTATTCTCTGATGTATCAGAATAAACAGCCAATCGTATTTTACTTTCTCCAAATATATTTTGTTCTTTCACTTCTGTAAATATTTTTTCGAAGACGGAAGAAACACTTGTAAAATCATTTCCATTATTATTTTTTTGTTGATTAGTCATACAACCAGTCAGGAAAATTAGTATAATAACAACTAAAATTATCCAATTTTTCATAAATTCTCCTTTTTATTATTATCTTTTCCAATTTTACTAATTCCGATACCTAATATCAACAAATAATTTATATCTGTATAGAAATCCAGAGGATTTTGGAAGTATTGGATCAAATTTCAGGAAAGATCTCTTCTCAATTCATTTGATAAATATATTTGAAAATAAAAAAAATCTTTATTTTATATTAATACCTACAAATTCCCGTTTTAAAATACCCATTTTAATTACACTATAATATTTCCCTTCTCTATAAGCACTCTCACGAATTACACCTTCCTCTATAAACCCGCATTTTTCATAACATCTAATTCCACCCAAATTGAACTCATTGACATCCAGTTCTATCTTGTTCAAATTTGCACGTTCAAAGGAGTACTTAAGAAGAAGATTAATTGCTTCAGTTCCAATTCCTTTGTTATGAGAATCCTTATGTGGGATAACAATTCCCAGAGTTCCAATTCTTGAAACCCAGTTAATATTCATTATATCAATAGATCCAATATAATTGAGAGTTTCCTTCTCAGCAATAATATAGTTCAAATTGTCATTGGAGGAGTTGTCCAGAATTGAGTTTAAATATTTTTCTGTACTTTCAAGAGGATGGTTTCTAAGAAAAGTATCTGAAAGGTTTCTGCAAATTTCATAGTCTGTAGTGAAGCTGTTGATATACGGTAGATCATCTTTTTTGAATTCACGCAAAATAATATTATCACCTATCAATCTGGGCATATATTCTCCTCTTAATAAAACTTAAAGCATATTTTTATAGATATATTTTTAAAATAATCTTATCAAATATCTATAAATCCCTCCAGATACTGAACAGCTTTACCCGATACTTTTACATAATTATCTTCGAGTCTGCATTTTAAAATACCTTCCCGTTCTGATGCCTGCTGACTAAGAAGGACTTCTTTGGGTTTTATAGATAAGCCTTTTGATAACTCTATTGGGAACTTACTGACTGGTTTAGGGCGTCTGTTTGGAAAGGTCATTTCAATATAACCACCTTCAACTTGCCTGACTTTTAGATTTCCTACTGTTTCAGAAAGATTATTCTCTGCAGTAATCAGCTGCATTAAATCATCATTTAACCATTCATCAGTAATAATAACTGCGGCATAATTACCCTTATTCTGAAATTTCAATTATAGGGATATAGATTCCATTTGTTTTTTGTAGTTGTATAAGAAAATCAGTAGAATAGGTTGAATTTTTAACATATAGGAAGGATCACAAATGGCTGACAATGCGATTGATTGTGTAAGGTTTCTGGCCGGGAATACAGTTAAGCAAGAAATTATTTTTCAAGAACATGAAGTATAACTTTTTTCAACTCTGTAAAGCTGTAGGGTTTTACAGCAATTCCTTTAAAACCAAATGCTTCATAATTTGCCATGACCTGATTTGTTGCATATCCACTGGAGACAATGATTCTTGCAGAAGGGTCTATTTCAAGGATCTTTTGTGCTGCTTCCTGTCCTCCCATTCCACCTGGAATTGTCAGATCGGTAATAACAATATCATAGGGTGTCTTATTATCACTTGACAGCTTATATTTGTGAACTGCTTCATCACCATCAATGGCAAAGGATGTTTCAAATCCCATTCTTTTCAGCATTGCTCCAATTACATCTCTAATCATCTCTTCATCGTCAAGAATCAAAATCCGACCCGAAAGATCCGGAGAAGTCCTGTTTTCATTTATTAATGGATCTGCAATGATTAGATCTGATTTTTCAAATACAGGCAGTTCAATAGTAAAGGTTGTTCCTTTGTTCAAATGCGAATCCACATTTATCCGACCATTGTGTTTATTAACAATAGAATATGTGGAAGCTAAACCCAATCCACTCCCATCCTGCTTAGTTGTAAAATAGGGATCAAAGATATTTTCCAGATCGGAAGCTGCAATTCCCTTTCCATTATCCTGCACTGTGAATTGAATGTATCTTTCATCTGACGTTTCAGTATTTTTTGCAGAAATGCTGATAATTCCTGCACCATCCATTGACTGCTGGGCATTTATTATCAGATTGCTTACAACCTGACTAATCTGGCCCTTATCTGCTTTAACAGGCCATAAATGAGGATCAATATCTATTCGCAATTCAATTTGGCTTCCACGTAAAGAAAATTTTGCTGTTTCTATAATGTTTTCTCTAATGGAAATACTTTCAGTTATAGGGTCTCCTCCTCTGGAAAAAGTAAGAAGTTGTTTGGTCAGATTTTTAGCCCTATCTATTGACTTCCCTGCAGAATCAAGATATTTGAATGATTTATGATCCTCTGATATATGCATTTTTGCCATCTCAATGTTGCCGAAAAATCCAGTAAGCAAATTATTAAAATCATGAGCGATACCTCCTGCCAGAAGACCAACTGATTCCAGTTTTTTTGATTGAATTAAATACTGTTCTCTTTTTAGCTGTTCAGTAACATCCCGAAAAACCAGTACAACACCAATAATCTTATTATCAGCATTTTTTATAGGAGCAGCACTATCCTCTATATTGTATTCTTTTTTGTCTTTAGATATGAGAAGGGTATTGTCTGCCAGGATTACTTTTTTCTTACTTCTTTGTACATTTTCGAAGGGATTATCAATTTTCTCTCTGTTATCTTTATCAATAATATTAAAAACCTCATCCAGAGACTTCCCAAAAGCCTCCTTCTCCTTCCATCCGGTCAATTTTTCTGCAATTTGATTCAACAGGGAAATTCTACCATCCATATTAACAGTTATTACTGCATCACCAATGGAACGTAGAGTTACTGCTAATTGCTCTTTCTCTTCAAGAAGACGCTGCTTTACCTCATTTTTATCCCGCAGCATCGTGTTGGCGGATCCAGCCATCTGGTACAGTTTTTCAAATCTAAGCCTATTCTGATCTATCTCTTTGTTTTCATCAGCATTTTGTTTGAAGAAATTTGCAAAAAGTGAGAAATCAGCTAATAATTTTCGAATGATAAAATAGGTGAAAAACAGGGTAAAGAGTAGTAATACTCCAGCTACCAAAACTGTGTTTCTAAGATCTTTTTTAAGATTATTGTTTAATGATACCTGTAGCTCATCAATGCTTGCTTCCACTTCATCAAGATAAACACCTGCAGCCACAATAAATTTCTTATCTGCACTCAATTTAAAATAACTTGTTTTTGGACTCGGTTCAGGGTTATCAATCTTTTTATACCAGTAATCAACATAACATTCACCGTAATCTCTTAATCCCTTTAAAAATTCTTTTCTAAATTCCTTCCCATTGGCATCCTTAAAATCATCTGAAACATATTCCCCAATAATATCCGGTCGATTGGCGTTGGCGTACATGATGGCAAAATCTTTACCACCTTCTATATTTACAAGATCCAATACAAAAACATAATCCTGTTTCTGTTTACCAAAACGGTATCTGGTTACATAATCACCTACTGTTTCCTGCAATCGCTGTTCAATATCCTCTATGTAAACACCGGTCCCAATAAACCAGTCGTAGAACTCCATGGATTTAATGTAGGCTATCTTTTTATGGTTATTTCCTTCTTCGTCAGGTTTTGTCCAACAATATTCATAATAGCCCTCCCCAAGTTGATGGATGATATCTATCATGTCTTTAACTACGTATTTCCCTTCTTTATCCCTGACATCTATTAAATTCAAACCCTCTGTGTCTGGTTTATCAGAAAATAGAACCTCCAATCCATCAAGGCGGGTAATGAAAAAGTAACCCTTTCCCTGATTAAACCTGATTGGTCTTAATGCACTTATAATCATTTTTTTGATTTCAATATCCGATTTGATTTTCCTGTTATCTTGATAGATGTTTTGAGCTATGGCATAGGCTTCATCAATACGGAATTTTATTTCCGATTTTGCAATAATCCTGCTCTCTGACTTTTCATAATCCATCATATCTACAACCCGATCGACTTCATGTTTGATCATAGTTCGTTGTTGATCGATAAAATTCAATCTCATAGTTTTGGATTGATTCTTGAATTCCCGATTATAATTGCTTATCTGAAGAATTACTATTATGAGAGTAAGTAGAAATAATGACATAAAAATGAGAAGCTGTATTGTATTGATCAATTTCAGACGTTTAATTCCCATTAAATCAATATCTCTCTTTATACGGATGGTAAGGAGAATGACTAAGTAGATCAAAATGGTAGCTGATATCGCTTGTCTTCAATATTCTCTTATATAATGATTGTACAGGTAATTGAGTTAAATTTAAAGCTTATAAACTAATTTGGATTAAAATAGTTATTCAAATATAAAGGATATAAGGAGAATCCATAATCCCTGCCCGCCAGCAAGTAATTGTGCAACAATTATTGTACTTAGCAATACTGCTTTCCATGGTTTTCCTCCAGATTTACGGATTTACTGTTCGTTCTATTTCAACCAGGAAATCATCGAAAAAAGTTACTACTGTATTCATCTTCAATGCTTCCAGATACATTTTAATAGAGCTGATCAGGGTTTGATCAAACCCACTGTCATAAGTGTGAAATAGCAGATACTTATATGCATACAGTGCAAACTCGTACTCCTCCATTTCAAAATATCCGTCGGCCAGCTTTTTCATATTTACAATTGAATCCTCACCTTTCCAGAGTTTATTATAGCTGGGTTCAACCATATCCGTTAAGGCCATGAAGATTTTTTTTACATTCGCAGTAAGTATTCCCTGATAGGCATACATATACATTGGATCCAGATCTCGTATAAGACTGTAGTAGGGCTCATTTACTCCATCCAGAATTTCCTGTGCAGTAAGATCATAAGTGAGAATATCATAACTGATTTCGTATAATGCCCA
>Ga0209633_10006466_pt1 | contig 10027 bp, 9 predicted proteins | sample Cruoilmetagenom1_FD_187290 | JGI IMG/M metagenome (GOLD analysis project Ga0209633, IMG submission 187290) | Oil polluted marine microbial communities from Coal Oil Point, Santa Barbara, California, USA - Sample 1 (SPAdes) (version 2) | ecosystem: Environmental > Aquatic > Marine > Oil seeps ... | reverse complement strand
AAAACCGGAAATGAGCGCGCGAGAGGTTACCGATGAACTGATCAAGCAAATCAAAAGCGGACAATTCGGATTCATGCTCGCGAACTTCGCCAATCCGGATATGGTCGGTCATACCGGCGTCTTCAGTGCCGCCGTGAAAGCCGTTAGCGTGTTGGACGAGTGTCTCGGCCGCGTGGTCCGGGCAGCACAGGAGAGCGGCACGACCGTACTCATCACCTCGGACCACGGGAACGTCGAAATGATGACTGATGCGCAGACCGGCCAGCCCCATACCGCCCATACCGCCGATGCCGTTCCCTTCATCCTCGTCGGGGAGCAGACTGCTCTCCGGCAGTCAGGCCTGCTGGCCGACGTCGCCCCGACGGTGCTTCAGCTTATGGGTATTGAACCGCCTGCCGAGATGACGGGGAAAAGCCTTATCCGCTGAAGCGCTTTATACCCGACGCAGATGGCCAATGCCGTTGCATTCACCGGGATCGAAGGCCGGTTCCTGCTGCATGGTGAAATGATACTATTGTGGAGCGTGAGAGAGGGAGGGTGTCCGGTTTGCTTGATCTCGGCCTTCGGCGGGCAATGACGCTTCTCAACGGGATACTCAGTTTCATCCTTCCCACATCCTGCTGCCACTGCAATTCGCCGGTGGGTGACTCGTTCATACCCTTCTTTTGTTCCTCATGCTGGGACGATTTTCCCCTTCTCGACGGGCCCACCTGTCCGCGCTGCGGCAGGCTTTTTGAATCACCTGAAGCCCTTGCCCACAGCCCATCGCACCTGTGCGGGACCTGCCGGCAGCGCCTGCCCCATTATGACCAGGCACTTTCCGTCGGCTACTTTGAGGGCCCGCTCCGCGATGCCATCCATCAGTTCAAGTACCGGCCGTGCAGAACCCTTGCCGGGCCGCTGTCAGACTGGATGCTGCGTGACCTGCGTCTCACCCCCGGCATCGATTTCATTATGCCGGTACCGCTTCACCGGGCACGGTTGAGAAAACGGGGATTCAACCAATCCCTTCTTTTGGCCCATGCCGTGAGCGAGTTCTCCGGCATCCCGCTCTCCTACGATAATCTGCTCAGGATTCGCCCGACGAGACCGCAGATTGAGCTTACGGAAGAGGAGCGGATACAGAACGTGGCAGGGGCGTTCAGTCTGACCATGCCTGAAGCAGTGAAAGGGAAAACCCTCCTGCTCGTAGACGATGTTTTTACCACCGGGGCGACCATGAATGCCTGCGCAGCCGTCTTGAAAGAAAGCGGCGCAGAACGCATTGTCTCGCTGACGCTCGCACGGCCCGGTTGACCGCTTCGGTGTGCCTGCCACGGCCATCCTCAATGAGCAGCAGGTTCCTGCACGATGTCGCCGTTGCCTCTGCGTTCACGAAGGAGCGCGTCTTGACATTGCGAGAGGGGTTAGGTATAGTTTGTTATATTTGGCCGGTATCTGCCGGATTTGCCAGGAAACAATCACGCTTCACTCACTCACGCACGCGCGAGGTGCGATCTCCGATCGGTGATCCCTATCCTGGCAGCGTGCCTGGTATACGCGACGCCTGTTCGGTGTGTTATAGTATTTCTCTTGCCTTGGTAAAGCCTTTACAGAAACCTGAACGGTGTGCACGGCTGCTTTTTTGGGGGAGCGGGGCGCGCTGAGCACGGTAATTCCGATACCACGTTATCCTTTGGAGAAAGAGTGAAATTATGCTGATCGAATATTTGAGGAAGATACCGCTTTTTCAACATGTCCTGGACGACCAGATGGAGGAGATCGCTGCGCGGTGCAAGCGTTCTTCCTTTAAAAAAGGAAAGGTGATTTTTTACAAGACCGACCCGAGCACTGATCTGTACATTGTTATCGCCGGGAGGCTCAAAGCCGTACTGGAGGATGAGCAGGGAGGAGAGATGGTCCTCGCCCACTTTGATGAAGGTGACTTCTTCGGTGAGTTGGGCCTCATCGACGGCAAGGGGAGATCGGCGACGATCGTCGCGGACAAGGATTCAGAGCTTGCCGTATTACGGAAAGATGGTTTTCTCGAGCTGATGTATAAGGACCCAAAGATTGCCGTTGAACTCATGATTACCCTCGTCGATCGTTTGCGGAAGGCCGATGACATGATCGAATCGCTGGCCTTTCTCGAAGTCGGTGAGCGGCTGGTGCGGACCCTTCTTGAAGTAGCACAGGATGATGAGGGAGGCGACCTGCGATTCCAAAAAGTGAAGAAACTGACCCATAAAGAACTGGCTGCCCGGATCGGTTCCTCCCGCGAAGCGGTCTCGAAGTGTATGAAGGTGCTTGCCGCCAAGGGGATCATCAAGGAGGTGGAGGGCTCCACTTCCGTTGCCCGGAACGCGATCGAGCTTTTGCGGGAGTCAGGCAGGAAATAGTGAGGTGAAAAGTACCGAGACCGATGTCCCGTTGTGTGGAACAGGGTAGGACAGAAAGGCGGGATGTTCTCCCGTGATTTTTTATCTTGTCCGGTCGCAACCTGTCGACACGGTGGTGAATAGTACCTTGACTTGCCGGGTATTCTATGGAATAGTTGAACTACAATAAGGTGAGACGCAAGCAGGGAAGGTGAATAGTACCTTGACGCAGAACAGCTTCTGTGGAATAGTTATGATGAGTGAAGACGGGAAACGACGTGGAGAGCGCAACGGGCAAAGGATTGAAAAGTATATTTCGAGAGGCGGAGGAGGTGAGCGGCGAAAGCAGGCACATGCGATGTCGTTCGTTTTTATTCGACTAAAACAGTAACGGTGAAGGAGGTATATATGTTAAGCATTCGAACGGTTTTTCTTATTCTGTTTCTGGTACTGGTTGTCGCAGTCACGGCAAATGCCCAGCTTGTCGGGACGGTCACGGATGTGGTCGAGCCCGTAGGCGCATCGGGCAAGGTGGACTGGAGCACGGGGGTCATTACCGCCGTGGGCATCGGGGCGCCTCCGGCCCAGCCGGCAAATGCTGCGCAGGCGAGAGCCATGGCCGAACGGGCGGCCCAGGTCGTGGCGCTCCGGAACCTGCTTGAGGCGATCAAGGGGGTACGGGTGAACTCGACGACGCTCGTCGAGAATTTCATGGTCACGAGCGATGCCATTAACACCCAGGTGAGCGGCATGGTCAAAGGCGCCATGGTCATGGACAAGAAGTACATGTCCGACGGCTCCGTAGAAGTCACCGTCGGGATGAAGCTTTCCGGCGAGCTGGCCAACGCACTGCTTCCACAAAGACCGTTGACGCCGCCGACGGGACTTACGGGCACCCTTACGCCGGCCATGCCGGGTCAGGCCTATACCGGTTTGATTGTCGATGCCCGGGGACTGGGTGTACGGCCGGCAATGGCTCCAAAGATCCTGAATGAAGAAGGCAAGGAAGTATACGGTTCGGCCTGGGTGAGCAGGGACTATGCGGTTCGTGAAGGCATGGTCGGTTACCTGAAGGACCCCGTCGCCGCGCAGACGAACCCCCGCGTCACGGACAGGCCGCTCATGGTGAAGGCACTCAAGGTCACCGGAGACGGCAGGGTGGACATGGTTATCGCGAACGCCGATGCGGCCATGCTGCACAGCGTTGCACAGAACCTGAGTTTTCTCGAAAAATGCCGGGTCATCGTTCTGGTTGATTAGCGAGGCCGGTTCACGCTCGGATACCGCGCACGTGCGGTAATGATGCAATAACGGAACTGTTCCGATAAGAAATGACAATTAACCTTTTGTGGAGGAACCCATGTTTACACAGTTGAATCGCCTCGTTTACGCTCTGGCTGTCGTGGCACTGGTCGTCGCAGGGTGTGCCAAGCCCGCCGCGCAGACCTCGATCATGGACACGCCGGAGTACCATTATGGACAAGGCCTGAAGTATCTTGAGAAGGACAAAATAGCAGATGCAATGCGGTCCTTCGACCGGGCCGTTTCGCTCGATCCGAAATCACCACTGGGGTATATCGGCAAGGGCCTGGCCCACGGCAAAAAGGGCGAGTTCAAACCCGCCTTCAAGAACATGAAGAAGGCGAAAGGACTCGAAGAAAAAGGCATCGAATCCCGCATCGGTATGATACGCCTCTACAGCATGGAGCGGGGCAAGGACTGGGTCAAAGATGCCGAGGGCGAGTACAAGGCCGCCGCGAAGAAAGAACCGAACAACGCAGGGCTCCATTATTATATGGGTATGGCCTACAAGGTCGCCTTTGACTTTCGCAAGGCCGCAAACAAGTTCCGGAAAGTGCTCGACCTGAACAAGGAGTTCACGGCCGAGGCCAATGCCGAGTGGGCCGTTGTGCAGAAGATACAGCGGGCTGCCCCGGGAACGGCGATCGGCAAAAAAATCGCGCTGATCGACAAGATCGACCGGGCAGATACTGCTGCGCTGTTCGACCAGGAACTCAATCTTGAAAAGCTTTATACAAAGCGCGGGACCAAGAACTACGATACGGGCTTTAAGGCCCCTGAAGGAACGACAACGAGGTTCTCGCCGGAGACAACGACGAAGATGGAGCCGGCAACGGACGTCAAGAACCACTGGCTCAAGGCGAGCATTGACCGGGTCCTGAACCTCCAGGTCCGCGGCCTCGAAGCCGGCCCGAACCACACCTTCGCGCCAGACAAGCTCATCACCAAGGCGGAGTTCGCGCTTATGCTCGAGGATATTCTGATCAAGGTGACGGGCGATCAAAAGCTTGCCACCAAGTACATCGGCGCGACCTCACCGTTCCCCGATGTGCGGAACGACCACTACGCCTTCAGCGCCATCATGACCGCCACCTCGCGGGGCTTCCTGGGCGCCGACAAGGCCACGGGCGAGTACAGCCCCGGTTCACCGGTATCCGGAGCCGACGCGCTGCTCGCGATCCGCGAATTCAAGAACCAGCTCAAATTCTAACCCTATAGAGGATAGTGCGCCCGCTCCGGAATAAACGGAGCGGGTTTTTTTGACGCCATGAAAAAAAACCTTTTCTCCATACTGATAGGCCTGCTCGTTGTCGTGTACGCGAGCGCCTCCGCAGCGGGCCTCAAGATTCTCGAGGGGACGCATACCGTGATCTACGATATCGTGAACCCCCGGGGCGTCGCCTTTATTCCCGACTATACCAACGAATCCTTCGAGCAGAAGGTAATCAGCCAGGACGAGTTCAGCAAACGGGTGATGGTAAAATCGAGCATGCACCCCATGAAAACCCGGGTTCCCTATCCTATTTCACCCCAGTCGATCCCGGCCTCGGTTGCAAAATATCTTCTGCCGGAGAAAGACCGGCAGTCCGGCGATCCTTCCCTTGCGGGCCAGGCGCGCCGGATCGCGCAGGGGAGCCAATACGCCCATGAGGCCGCAAACAGCATCCTTGCGTGGGTGGCCGACCACCTGACCTTTGATACGAGCATCACCATACCGTCAGACGCGTCTTCCGCGCTGCGGTACCGGAAGGCATACTGCGTGGGGTATTCCAACCTGGCCGTGGCGATGCTCAGGGCCGCCGGGATTCCCGCACGGGTCGCCCATGGCTATCTACCGCCAGGTTATGAATGGGGATTTTCCAAGCAGTACTGGGGCGTAAAGGTGAATGACGGCGGGTTTCACGCCTACCTGGAGATATACTATCCAGACACGGGATGGGCATTCTCCGATGCCGAGCATTCACACAATTTTGTCGACCCCTTTCACATCATTCTTCGCCTTGATGGTATGCGGATGCCGGGCGCTTACAAGGGCGGGCATCTGGAGGTTGAAAAGGCCACATTCTATACGATATTCAAGGATGAAGACAAAACCATGATGGTCGACGAGATGCCGCAACCGAAGAACAAGCGTCTCGGCCGCCGTCTCGGTGGTCGACAGAACTCAGCCCTCGTCACGGGGCGCGTAAGCGATACCCGGGGAGCCCTGGTACCAAAGGGTTCTGCAGTACTATGGAAGGACGGTCGGGGCACGCCCTATCCCTTTGCCGACGGCCGTTATGCAATTCCGGTACAGAACCCCGGTGCATACCGGCTGGAAGTGAAAGGTTCCGGTTTTGCAAAGTCATCTCGCAAGCTCCAGGTCAACCGGGGACAGAAATACCGCGTTAACTTCACCCTCCAGCCCGGTGGGGTCATCAAAGGGAAAGTTGTCACCCCGGGCGGCGGGCCCGTGCGGGAGGGAGATGTGTTCTACCGGGACGGGAAGACCAGTTACGGTGTTCCCATCGCCAATGACGGCACGTACCGGATCGAGGGACTCTCGCCGGGGCAGTATAAGGTCTCGGTTATGGTTGGTGAAAAGAACGTGTCTCGGAAGGGCCGTGCCGTGGCAGGGAAAGAAACGGTCATGGATTTTGTGTTACAATAGAGCAGTGCGGGTCAGGGAGTGACAGGAACGTATCCTGATTCCCCCTTCCCGCGTCTGAAGAGTGCTCGGCCCGACCATCGATGGGCGGGCGCAGGAGACCAGGATGAAGAGAAAGAGATGGTATATCGTTATTGCCGCTGTTATTCTGTCGTGCGCCGGAGCAGCGGCGGCCCAGACCTTTGCGCGGACCGACGCCGTGGAAACCAAGTCCTCGGGAAAAATCAATTGGACCGTCGGCGAGGTGTATGCCAAAGGCATCGGCTCGCCGCCGGCACGGGCAATGAACAGCGCCCAGGCGCGCGCTATGGCCACTCGTGCCGCCCAGGTTGTGGCGTATCGAAACCTGCTCGAGACGGTGAAGGGTGTGCGGATCGATTCCGAGACGCTCGTTGAAAAATACATCGTCAAGAGCGATGTGATCAGGATACGGGTGGAAGGCATTGTCAAGGGCGCCAGGATCGTAAAGAAACGACATCTCTCCGACGGGTCGGTGGAGGTGCTCGTTGCCATGCCCATGAAGGGCGCGTTCATGAACGCCATCGTGCCCGATGATTTCGGCAGCTCCACCGTGACTCCTCTTCCGGTGAAACCTGCGCCAATATCTCCGGCCGTTCCTGAACCGAAACCGGCGCCGTCCAGACCGGAACCGTCAAAGCCCATGCCCAGTAACAGGCCGGAGCCTCCGAAACCGGCGCCCATTCCGCCTCCGCCGTCATCACCGTCAACAACGGTCTTCAGCGGCGGTATTGCCACGGGCGTGGTGATCGACGGCAGAGGACTCGGCCTGAAGCCGGCGCTCCTGCCGAGAATCGTTGATCCCCAGGGATCGGAGATTTACGTCGGGCAGGTCGTCACCAGGACGAACGCCGTAGAACAGGGCGTGGCGGGATACGCGAAAGACGTGAAGGCAGCGGCGAATAATTTCCGCGTCACCGACAACCCGGTGGTCATGAAAGGCACGCGCGCCGTCGGCAATGCCCGAACGGATATCATGCTGGCCCAGGCCGACGCAGTTAAGCTCCGGAACCTGAGCGGCAAAGGAGATTTCCTCCAGCACTGCCGGGTCATCATTGTGTATTAGACGGAATAATGTGGCGTAGGGAAGAGTGACATTGCTTTGCATAACACTATTGTTCAGGAGGTCTGTATGGTTCTGAAAAGGGCTGTCGTGGCAGTGGTCTACCTTATCCTGGTCGGTGGATGTGCCGGGAAGGATGTACCAGAGGAACTTATTCGGATCACCGGGCCGAAGTACCGGATTGCCGTGGTGGAATTTCGGGACGAGTTCTCCGGAGTGGGCAGTACGGCAGCTGGCACGGGAAGTGCACACCGTGATTTCGTGAACTCATATATTAATCTGTTGAACAAGGCAGTCCGGCAGGGGGGCGACAAAGGCGGCGCCAGGACCGTCGGCGCAGGCGCCGCAAAAATGCTCGAAACAGCCCTGGTCAAATCCAACAATTTCGCCGTATTTACCCGGCGCGAGCTGGACAAGGTCCTGAAAGAACAAGCCCTCGGCAAGACCGGCATGGTCACGCCCCAGTCCGCAGCAAAAGCCGGCAACCTGCTCGGCGTGAACGCCATCGTGATCGGTACGGTGACGGAATTCGGTGAAAAAAAATCGGGGACACAGGTAAGCGGTCGGGCCATGCGCGCACTTACCAAGCATGAACGTGACCGGGGCAAGGGATGGGCAGTGCTCCTCGGTGCCGGCTCCCTGGGGTTCTCGAAGGCTTCGGCCAGAGTGGTGATTGACGTCCAGCTGATTGATACGACGACGGGACGGATTATCCTCGCGGAAAGTTCGGAAGGTGTCGAGTCCAGTCTTGGCGTATCCGTTGCCGGGATCAGTACGGGAAGTTCGATCGACGATACGAAGGTGGGCAAAGCGCTCAGAAAGTCGATTCACAGGCTCGTTAATGCCTTCAGCAGAGAGATGGCAAAGACGCCCTGGAGCGGAAAAATCATCAAGGTACGGGGCCGAAATATCTATGTCAACGCCGGGTTGACGTCCAACATCAAGGCCGGGTCCTTATTCGACGTCTACCGGAAGGGTGAGGAGCTGATCGACCCGGGAACGGGGGAGTCACTCGGGTTTGAGGAGTCCCTTGCCGGGGAGGCGCAGGCGGTGCAGATCATGAACCGCGCAAGCAAGGCCGTCGTAAAATCTGGGAAAGGGTTCAGGAGGGGCGATATCGTGCGGCTCAAAGCGGAACCCGAGCCGCCTCCGGTGCCTGCTCTCGGGAAAAAGTAGAAGGGGAATGACTATGGTAAGACAATATCGCTGTTTCGTTTTCACCGTTGCTTTTGTCGTCCTGCTTTCTTTTCACGCTTATGCAGGGCGGACCGTTCGCAATGATGCTACGGTGACCATGATCCACGGCGCGGCGTACGCGCACACGACGGGGGCAAAAGCTGCAGTCCCTATCAAGAAGAACGATAGGCTTTCGAAGGACCAGGAAGTACGGGTGGGCAAGAAGTCCCGGATTGAGATCCGCTTTCCCGACGGGACCATGATGAGGCTTGCGGAAAACTCCCGAATTCATCTGAGCGAAATAACGTACGACAAGAAACAGGGCAGCAAGAAACTGAAGGTAGACCTCCTTCTCGGAAAGCTCTGGGCGAACGTCCGGAGGCTTCTGACGCCTGATTCGGCCGTCGAGGTAAAAACCGCGAATGCCGTCGCCGGTGTTCGGGGGACCGTATACCGGGTGAATGTTGACGAAGATACGAGCGCCATGGTCAAGGTCTATGAAGGATCAGTCTTTGTTGCAGGAAGACCGCAGCAGATTTCGAAGACCGCGTCCGAGGTATCAGGTCCGGTTCCCGTACCAGGACCCCATGAGGTGCCCCCGCCGCATCACGAAGTAACGCGGGAAGAGTGGGAGGTCATTGTTCAATCCATGCAGCAGATCTCCATTTCGCCTCAGGGTGTCGCTTCAAAGCCGCAGACATTTTCTCCGGCCGATGACGCCGACGACTGGGTACAGTGGAACCAGGGAAGGGACAAAGGGCTCGCGTTTTAACAAGATACCCGACGCGTACCTGTATCTTTCGAAAAAAACAGCCGCCCCGATGCTTTTCGGGGTGGCTGTTTTTGTGCATGCCGCGCGACGCCCATTTTTATTCTAAGGTAAAAAAATCACCGGTCATTAAAGAAAGCCTTGACAGGGTATCGGGCACGTGGTATAACTCATCATATTGATTTCGATTATCAATATCACCCTATGCGAAAACCGGCAGCACAACAGCTCCAGGACTACCTGGCAGGGCAAGGTCTCAAGTCCACCCACCAGCGGGACGAGATCCTTGCCGTCTTTGTGTCGGCGGGACGGCACCTGAGCGTGGAAGAGCTGTACGAGCTGATGAAAAAGGAACATCCCCGCATAGGCTATGCAACAGTCTACCGGACAATGAAACTCTTCGCCCAGGCAGGTCTTGCGGAGGAGCTGCGCTTTGACGACGGCTTCACCCGGTATGAGTACAAGGCCTCGGACGGCCACCACGATCACCTGATCTGCACGCGCTGCGGGAGGATTATCGAATTCGAAAACGACCGTATCGAGGAGCTTCAGGAGAGCGTGGCGAAGAAGAACCGGTTCCTGGCACAGAGCCATAAGTTGGAAATATACGGGCTCTGCGGTGATTGCCGAGGAAAAAGAGCGAAAAAGGAATAGGCAAAGGGATTAGGTCGTTCTCTCCGGGCATTGATCAGGAG
>Ga0209633_10006465_pt1 | contig 10028 bp, 8 predicted proteins | sample Cruoilmetagenom1_FD_187290 | JGI IMG/M metagenome (GOLD analysis project Ga0209633, IMG submission 187290) | Oil polluted marine microbial communities from Coal Oil Point, Santa Barbara, California, USA - Sample 1 (SPAdes) (version 2) | ecosystem: Environmental > Aquatic > Marine > Oil seeps ... | reverse complement strand
AGGCCATGCGTAATCCCTTGGGTGCCGGTGCGAAGGCCCCGCTATCCGCCAACGCCGTGGTCAGCGCCGCCATGCGGTCCGGGGCCAGTTGCGTGCGCGAGACGGTCCAGCCAGCCACGGCCTGGGGATCGCGAAGGGAGAACTGGCTAAGCCTGAGCCCCCCGCCGCGCATGACCCGAGCGGTGTAGTTTCCGCCCGCCGCCCCATCACCTACAACCTCGTAGGCGCGCAACTGTTCGTTGTAACTGCCGTTATAGACAAGGCGGAAGGAGTCCGGCGCTCCCGCAGCGCAGACCTCCCGGATATCGTCGCCGTTCAGGTAGCTGAACCAGGTGAATTTCAGCGTCGCGGACTGGTCGATCGCCCCCCGGTAGGTACAGCCGGCGAGTATGAGCAGGAGGCCCACGGCCAGCAGAGGCCGCCAGCAACCGTTGTAACGGCTTCGTTTGCCTAGCATTCCGCCCTTCTCCATCAACAGTTAACCAAATTGCAACGGCCCAGCTATTAAGCTGGACAGGTATCGAGTGAGTTTCTAGAATCTCCTGTGAATCAATAGGTTTATCGTCACATGCTGGGGGCCACCTTGCGCGCACGCCGTTTCCGAGACATTGGCAGGTTGATTGGCCTAATTCCAGGGGCCTCATCCGGTCTGGGGACGGGTATGCTGGCGTTTGCCCTTTTGGCCGTCATTCTGTTGGCAGGAGCCCCGGCGCAGGCCCGCTACGCCTCGATCGTTGTCGATTTCGAGACGGGCCAGGTCCTGCATGAGACCAACGCCGATACCCGCAATTATCCGGCCTCCCTGGCCAAGATCATGACCTTGTATTTGGCGTTCGAGGCACTGCAAAACGGTGATCTGAAGCTGGACCAGCAGCTCAAGGTGTCACGCCGCGCCGCCGGCATGCCGTCATCGAAGCTCGGCCTGCGGGCGGGTGAGAAGATTTCCGTCGAGGATGTCATCCTGTCCTTGGTCACAAAGTCGGCAAACGACGCGGCCGTTGTGATGGCCGAGGCTCTTGGCGGCAAGGAATACAAATTCGCGCAGCTCATGACCAGGAAGGCGCGCGCGCTGGGTATGTCGAAAACCAGGTTCCGCAATGCCTCGGGCCTGCCCAACCGCCGCCAGGTCAGCACGGCGCGTGACATGTCGGTTTTGGCGCGCGCACTCATCCGCGACTATCCCGAATTTTATGAGCTGTTTTCGACGCCGAAGTTCACCTATCGGGGGACGACGCACAGAAATCATAATCGTCTTCTGCGCTACTACGAAGGCACCGATGGGATCAAGACCGGGTACATTCGCGCCTCCGGGTTCAACTTGGTCGCTTCCGTCGTGCGCGATGGCCGCCGGCTGATCGCCGTTGTCTTCGGCGGTAAGACGCCACGCTCGCGCGACCGCCATATCACCAAGCTGATGGACAGGGCGTTTGGCAAAACGCGCTTGATCGGAGTGGCGAAGATTCCCGCCCCACCCGCACCCAAGCCTGTCCAGGTGATTGCCGATCTTGCGGTTGCGCCAACGGATGCCGCGGCGCTGGAACCAGCCGACATCGGCGAGGGCGACATCGACATCGCCGACATCGGCTCTACCGAGCAAGCCGCTATGACCCTAGCCTGGGGCGTTCAGGTCGGTGCCTTTTATAAGCACCGTTCCGCCGAACGTGCCGCCCTTGCGGCAGCTACCCGTGCGCCAGAGCAGCTCGGCGAGGCGCGCGTTCTGGTCACCGATATTCGAGGCCGGCGGGGACGCATCTATCGAGCCCGGCTGGTCGGCCTCAGCGAATCCGGGGCACGCGATGCCTGCAGTCTCCTAAAGGCTGCCAAGGTCGATTGTCTCGTCGTCCAGGTCAACGCAAGCACAGCCTCCCGGAGTGCGGACCGGCAAACTGCCGTGAACTAGCACGCTAACAGTGCAGTTCTGCCCGCTTACCGCCAGCTAAGCTTAGTTCAGTGTCGAGAGGGTGCCGAAGCGCGGCCGGAACATCGCGAGATGCTCCACCCGGCGGGCTGGCACCAGGGAGGAGAACATCAGCGGTTCGAAGTCGTAGAACACTTCCGCGACAATCACACTTTCACCACCATTCACTGTGAAGCCCGCCGGCAATGTGGCGTTGCCAGCGGCAACGCCGAAGTTGCTGGTGACGGTTATCCCTCCCGGGCCAAATCGCTGCCAATCGACAAGGACTGGGTCGGGATCAGTCACCCGACTGATTGAGGACACGATCACTTGGCCACTGGTGCCAAGCGGGAAGGGCTCGATCACATGCTCAATGGCCAGGAGCAACTGATCCAATTGGGTCGCCGACATGGTTTGATACTGTGCGACCAGATCGGCCGACGTCGTCGCGGCGCGGGTGAGTTTTTGTTGCAGCATGGCAAAACGGACAAGATCGACGCCCGCGAGCATGACGAGGACGAGGAGCGGCATGATGAAAGCGAACTCGATCATGACGCCGCCACGGCGATCCTCGATCAATCCGCGGCGCAGCCATTTGAGCCATGAGCGTGTCATTTCTAGTGCACTCCCTATGCTCAGGGGCCGGGCAACGGCGGAGGCGGAGCGCTCCACGGCTCGTTACGCACGGCGAGGCTGACTTCAATCGGGAAATCGTAGCCATTCGGTAGGATCGCCGGCAGCAACGGTGTCAACAGCCGCCACGTATAATTGACCTTATAGAGAACGACGGTGCTCGATGAGCCAATTCCCGCTGCACCTTGGTCTTCATCCCAGGTACCGTTGCCGTTCGTGTCGACCCAAGGCTCGCCACCATCGTACTGTGAGTTGCCGTTTACATCGGTGTAGTCCTCGGGCTGTCCGATAGACCCGAAATCTTCGTACTCCAAGGTCGTTATCGTGGCCTGATTCATATCGACAAGGCCGATGGTCGCTTCAGCGATTTTGTCGAGGATAGCCTGCTCGCGTGTCGTACTAGGCGGCTGGAAGCCAGTACGGCCCAGGCGGGATCCATCGCGCAGACCACCCTCCATGAGGGCGGTGACGAACAACACCAGCATAAGATCGATGATGCCGGTGATTGTCAGCAGCATGACTGGCGCGACCAAAGCAAACTCCAGCGCGGAAATACCCTTCCGGCAACGGAGAAAGCGGCGCAGCAGAGCAAGACCGATCACTGGACCCTCCGACACAGTTCCGCCCGAACAAGAAATGTTCTAGGTGGTATATATTGAGGGCATATATTGAGTTGAATTTATTAACAGACTATTAATGCAGCGTTTGTTAACAATAATCCTTAACAAACCATTCGTTTGATTTTTCAAGAAAAACAATGAATACCGCACTCAAAGACAAGTTTACTTATTGATTTCGAGTTATTTTCCGTTCTTATTTATAATTCCAAACAAATGCCACATACTTTCTTGCAAGTATTAACGAAACATTAATCGTCATCGGTGTAAAACACCCGCACATTGGGAAAATCCCCAAGCTGCATGAGGTGTTGAGGTCATGGGTACTTTTGCTTCCCGATTCCGTCGATTGGGGCGGAGGTTCGCCAAGGATGAGCGCGGTGCGATAGCCGTGTTCCTGGCCGCCGGCATCGTCGTCCTCGTGGGCGTTGTTGGCCTCGGTGTCGATACGATCCGTGGCTACCTGGTGCAGTCGCGGCTATCCGCGGCGTTGGACGCCGCGGGGCTGGCCGGCGGACGTGTGATGTTCTCAGCCAATCGTGACAACGAAATCCGCATGTATTTCGCCGCCAACTTTCCACCCGGGTATATGGGATCGACCATAACCGGACCTGCACCGGTAATCACCACGGATGCCGGCAATTCGGTTCTAACGCTGTCAGTCAGCGCCGATGTCGGCACTACCTTCATGAAAGTGCTCGGCTTCGACACCATGGCCGTCGCCTCGAGCTCGCAGGTCACCCGACAGACGAATTACCTGGAGGTCATGCTGGCCATTGACGTGTCCGGCTCCATGAGCGGCAGCCGTATTTCCGCCGCTCGCACAGCGGCCAAGTCCCTCACACAAATTCTATACGACGCCGCAGCAACTCCTGGCAGCCTGCAAATTGGCCTGGTGCCTTGGAACGGCAAGGTGAATGTCGGGACCAATGGCGTGGCCTTCGATGCGGGGGCCACCCCACTCCCCACAACCGTGCCGTCCTATACGAACCCGCTCACGGGCAACATAGAGACCGAAATCCACTATGCGAACAACTCGGTAGTGCCGCTCTTGGACCCGCCACCGGCTAATTGGCGTGGCTGCGTGTTTCAGCGTTTCACCAACGACGCCGACAACACGAACGATGCCGACCTCTTGATCGGCGGCATCACCGTTGGTGGCGCCGATTGGCCCGCGTGGGAGCCGGTCAAAACGAACAACCCGGGCGCCGGTGAGCCGATTTCCGGTTCCGCTAAGTGCGACCTGGAGGCCTTTGGCAACGAATGCACGCAATGCCCCTCCCAGGCCATTACCGACATGACAACCAATCAGACGGTCATTGATGACGCAATCGACGACTTGGCCACGGGCGGATTTACCAATGCCGTACAGGGTTTGGTCTGGGCTTGGCAGGTTCTCATGCCGACGCCGCCGTTCACCAGCGCCTTCACGGCTCTGCCGCCGAATACGACGCGCAAACGGGCGATCATCCTACTTACCGACGGTGAGCAGACGGGCCGTTCGGGCGACGGTTATAAGGCCGTCTTCGGCAACAGCACGAACGCCCAAGGCACCGTACTCCTCCCGCCCTCAACGTCGACCAACAACAAGATGAACCAGCGCCTCCTGGACCTGTCCGCGAATATCAAAGCGCAGGGCATTACGATCTACACGGTCCAATTCGCCAACACGAGCGGCACCCTGCGGGCTGTCTTGGAGAATGTCTCCACCGGCCCCGCATCGCCATTCTACAACACGGCAGCCAGCCAGGCGGCCTTGGACGATGTCTTCAAGAAAATTGCCAACGATCTGGCGGAACTACACGTCTCCATGTAGTCCGACCTCGTCTTCACGCGGCCCCGGCGATCCCGTCGGGGCCGTTTTCTTTTCAGAAATCCGGGGCCTCCAGACCACTCGCCGCGAGTTGCGCGATGAGGACATCCCTTAGCCGCGCCAGACCAGCCTCGTCACCGGCCTCGCAGCGGGCTACCAGCACGTCCTGGGTGTTCGAGGCGCGCAGCAGCCACCAGCCGTCGTCGGTGCGCACCCGCACGCCGTCGATTTCATTCATGTCGGCCCCCTCGGCCTTGAGCCGGGCACGCACCTCGTCGATGACCGCTGATTTCCGCTCCTCGGCACAGGGAAAGCGAATTTCCGGCGTGTTCACCACGGGCGGCAGGGAATCGCGGAACTCGGCCAACGTTTGTCCCGAGGCACTGAGGATGTTCAACAGGCGCACCGCCGCATACAACGCGTCGTCGAAGCCATAGTAGCGGTCGGCAAAAAACAAGTGCGCCGACATTTCGCCGGCGAACGGCGAGCCGAGTTCGGCCATCTTGGTCTTGATCAGGGAATGGCCGGTCTTCCACATCAACGGCTTGCCGCCGGCCCGGGCGATCTCGTCGAACAAGACTTGGCTGGCCTTGACGTCGGCGATGATGGTCGCGCCCGGCCGCTCCTTCAGAATATCGCGGGCGAAACACAGCATCAGCTGATCGCCCCAAACGACCCTCCCCTGCCCGTCCAACACACCGATACGGTCGCCGTCGCCGTCGAAACCGATGCCAAGATCGCATTTCTGGCCCAAGACGCTCGTCTTGAGCTGGGCCAGGTTCGCTTCCACCGTCGGGTCCGGATGGTGCGCCGGAAAGGTCCCGTCGATGACTTCGTTGATGAGGACATGGCGGCCCGGTAGGCGCGCCGTCAGCGCCGCCGTGGCCTCCCCCGCCGCGCCGTTGCCCGGATCCCAGGCGACGGTCAGATTCTCGACCCCGGGGGCCACGTCCTGAAGCAAACGATCGATGTAGGCGTCAAAGATCGGGTGATCCGCGACCGACCCTTGCCCCGTTTCAATATCGTCGGCGGCAACGAGCCGGCCCATCTCCTGAATCTGCTCGCCGAAGAACGACTCCTTACCCAGAACCATCTTGAAGCCGTTGTAGTCCGGCGGATTGTGCGAGCCGGTGACCATGATTCCAGCGTCGGCCTCGAGGGCGAAACGGGCAAAATACAGCATAGGTGTCGGCCCGCGACCCACCCGCAGAACGGACAGGCCACAGGCCATCAGACCGTCGACCAACGCAGCCTCTAGCTCCGGCGACGAAAGCCGGCCGTCGTAGCCAACGCAAATTCGCGAACCGCCGGCCCGCCGCACGACACTGCCAAAACCCCGGCCGATGGCGCGCGCGTCCGCCGCGGAGAGCGTTTTGCCGACGACACCCCGGATATCGTATTCGCGCAGGATCGTCGGATTGAAACGATGCCCGCGACCGCCCACCTCAGCTACCATCCTTGGTCCTTCCGGCGTTGGCAGGGCGGCCGACCGAGGTATAGCGGAAGCCGGCCGCGGCCATCTCCGCCGGGTTGTAGATGTTGCGCAAATCCACCATGACCGGCGATTTCATTGCCGCCTTCATGCGGACGAGATCGAGCGCCCGGAAGGCGTTCCATTCGGTGATGATGACCAGGGCATCGGCCTGTTCGAGGGTCTCGTAAGCGTTCCCGCACCACGTGACTCCATCGAGCATTTTCTTGGCCTCGGGCATCCCTTCCGGATCGTAGGCCCGGATGGTTGCCCCGGCGGCTTGCAGCGTCGGCACGATCTTCAGGCTCGGCGCCTCGCGCATGTCATCGGTGTTCGGCTTGAAGGTCAGGCCCAGGACGGCGATGGTCTTGCCCTGCACGCTGCCGCCGCAATGGGCGATGACCTTTTCGGCCATCTGCTCCTTGCGGGCTTCGTTTACCTCGACCACCGTCTCCACCAAGCGGATAGGCGAGTTGGCCTGTTGAGCGATGCGCGCCAGCGCCAAGGTGTCCTTGGGAAAGCACGAGCCGCCGAAGCCCGGACCCGGATGCAGGAACTTGCCGCCGATCCGCCCGTCCAGGCCGATACCGCGCGCCACGTCATGCACATCGGCGCCAACGCGCTCGCACAGGTTGGCGACTTCGTTGATGAAGGTGACCTTGGTGGCCAGAAAGGCGTTGGCCGCGTATTTGGTCAGTTCCGCCGTCTCGGGCGATGTAAAAATAATCGGCGTCTCGATTAGAAACAGCGGCCGGTAGATCTGCCGCATGACCTCTTGCGCACGCTCGGATTCCACGCCGATGACCACCCGGTCGGGGCGCATGAAGTCGTTGATCGCCGATCCTTCACGCAAGAACTCCGGGTTCGACGCCACGTCGAATTCCGCGTCCGGCCGGGTCTCGCGGATGATTTGCGTAACCTCGGCGCCGGTGCCAACCGGGACCGTCGACTTGGTGATGACAACCGTGTAGCCATCAAGCGCCGCCGCGATCTCTCGCGCGGCCTGATGCACGAAGCCTAAGTCCGCGTGCCCGTCGCCACGGCGGCTGGGTGTGCCGACGGCAATGAACACGGCATCCGCGGACGCGACGGACGCGGCCAAGTCTGTCGAGAAAGACAACCGGCCTTCGTCCCTATTACGCGCGACCAGTTGGTCAAGACCCGGCTCGTAGATAGGAATTTCGCTGTTGTTCAGGCGGGCGATCTTGTCGTTGTCCTTGTCGACGCAGACCACGTCGATGCCGAACTCGGAAAAGCAGGCGCCCGAGACCAAGCCGACATAACCGGTCCCGATCATGGCAATGCGCATGAGTTGATATCCTCTAGAGGGTCGACGTTATTTCGCGGCGGACTTGGGCGCCGCCGGTGCCGCAGCGACGTAGCGTTGCAAGATGCTCTGGGTTACCTCACCAAGGTCCTCGCGCTGCAACGCGAAGGCGATGTTGGCTTCCAGGAAGCCGGCCTTGTTACCGCAATCGAAGCGCGTCCCGGCAAAGCGGAAGCCATGGAATGGCACCCGGTCGATGGTGCGCGCCATGGCATCGGTAAGCTGTATTTCGCCGCCCGCCCCTGTTTCCCCCCGGCCAAGTTCTTCGAAGACCGCCGGATCGAGGATGTAACGGCCGATGATGGACAGGGTCGAGGGCGCATCCTCCGGTTTCGGCTTTTCCACCAGGCCGCGAGCGCGGGCCAGGCGGCCGTCATCGTCGATGACATCCAGCACGCCGTAGCGCTGTGTATGCGCCAGCGGCACATCCATGACCGCCGCCAGATTACCGCCGACCTTGCCGTGCGCATCGACCATCTGCTGCAAACAGGCCACGTCGGCCATGACCAGATCGTCCGCCAGCAACACCGCGACCGGCTCGTCGCGCACCAGATGACGGGCGCACCAGACGGCGTGGCCGAGACCGAGCGGCTCCTGCTGCCGGATATAGGCAACCTGGCCGGGCTCCAGAAGCATCTCCTCCAGCAGGCTCAACTCGGCGCTTTTGCCGCGAGAACTCAGCACGTCGCGCAACTCATAGCTGTGATCGAAATGATCCTCGATCGCCGACTTGCCGCGCCCGGTCACGAAGATGAATTCCTCGACGCCGGCCGCCCGCGCCTCCTCCACCGCATATTGGATCAGCGGCTTGTCGACGATGGGCAGCATTTCCTTGGGCATCGCCTTGGTCGCCGGCAGGAACCGGGTTCCCAGGCCGCCAACCGGAAAGATCGCCTTGCGCACGGTTTTGGCCATGGAATGAGGCCCTTTTCCTGGAGACTCGGCGGTTGACGCCGCCGCGCCGTGTAATGCCATAGGTGCCGGGGCGAGACAAGGCGCCCGGGCGAGGCCGTGATCTGGGTGAGAAATTATCCCGAATCACTCTCGAATGTTCGTCTTTTAGTGGGTCTTGGTTACTTTTCGCTCAACGGCAGGCAGAGGTGGGGGCAGGCGCGCGCGTGGTCATACAGCCGCGCTTACGAGACTTGCGTTTCAGTCTTGCCCGGCTTTCCCGGCGTTCGGAAAACCGGCGCGCATATAGGTGACGATCTGCCAGATTTCTTGATCCGTGAGCATGTCCTTGTAGGCCGGCATCTCGGTGCCGAACTGCGCGCCACCCTCGGAGATCGACCACAGAAGGTATTCGTCCACGGAACGCCGCCGCTTGATCATATAAGCCAAAAGCGCGGGTGATGGCGTGAGGTCCCTGCCGGCATCTCCGTCCCCCAGACCTTTGGCACCATGGCACGTCGCGCAGTACGCCTTATAAAGCTTGCTGCCATCCTGGATAACCATTGTCGCGGCTGGATAGGGGTTTATGTGGCTACGATACTCAACCGGCGCGCCTGCCGCCATAAATTCACGGTGCCGTGCGGCTCGTGAAAGCAGGTCTGGCGTGGTCTCCTTTGAGTCCCAGTACGGGGCGGCCTCGCGTTCTTGAGTCCACAGATCCAGACCCGGCACCAATTCTCGCTGTAGTTCGTCTGCTGCCATTCCGGGGGAAGCGTTGACCCCGAAGACCAAGACACACAGGGTCGCGGTCAATCTGAGCCTAGAAGTGAACGAAACGATCTTCGCTATATGCATTCATCATCCCCGAAAACGATCGCTGCAATGAGATCGGCAGCTCTTGAGAAAGAAACCCTTAGCCTGCCCATCCCTAAAAGGCATTGAGTTAGGTCAAGCCCAGCTTGCGGGACCGTAGCCTTAGCTTGCCTCCCTGTCATCCACGCCGAGAAGCCGCATCTCTTGCGGCGACCGCATGATGCGGGCCGTGGGAAAGCTAACCGTAACGGTCGTGCCGACACCAACTTGGCTCTGCAAGTCGAGACTGCCGCCATGCAATTCGACGAGGGCCTTGGTCAGGGGTAAGCCGAGGCCGGTGCCTTGATACTTCCGGTTGAGGTCGCTGTCTACCTGGCCGAACTGCGACAGGGCCTTCGGAATGTCCTCGGGCGCCATACCGATTCCGGTATCGGCAACCTCGAAAATGTAGCCGCTGTCCGAATGGCACCGGATCTTCAGCATGACCTCGCCGCCCGCTTCGGTGAATTTGACCGCGTTGGATAGGAGGTTGACCAAGATCTGCTTCAGCTTGCGTTTGTCCGCGC
>Ga0209633_10006464_pt1 | contig 10028 bp, 10 predicted proteins | sample Cruoilmetagenom1_FD_187290 | JGI IMG/M metagenome (GOLD analysis project Ga0209633, IMG submission 187290) | Oil polluted marine microbial communities from Coal Oil Point, Santa Barbara, California, USA - Sample 1 (SPAdes) (version 2) | ecosystem: Environmental > Aquatic > Marine > Oil seeps ... | reverse complement strand
AAAAACTAAGTCTTCCTTTTTTCAAGGTTGTATAGTGGGCATGAAGATTTACAGCCTCTTGCTGCCATGCTCTTTTGTTTTGGTATGGCTAGCTTGTCTGGTGTTCTTGGTCTTTCTGCTGCTTATGGGGCGTTTTTGGGCGGCTTAATCATTGGAAACTCTAGTGAACGCCAAACGATGATTCATGCGACCAAGCCTATTCAAAGTGTTTTGTTGATGGTTTTCTTTTTGTCCGTTGGTTTGCTGCTCGATTTCTCGTTCATTTGGCAGAATTTTGGCAAGGTGATGGTTCTGTTGATATTTATTACCCTTGGAAAAACAGCTCTTAATATTGGTGCTCTCCACTTTTTCAAACAGCCATGGTCACGGGCCTTTTTGGCGGGCTTGATTCTTTCTCAGATGGGAGAATTTGCTTTTGTTTTAGCAACCGTTGGTTCTGACGTTAAGGTTGTTGATGCACAAGGAGAGCAGCTTATCGTTTCTCTCGCTGCTTTATCATTAGCTTTAAGCCCCCTTTGGTTAATGGCAGCCCGCCGTTTACATAATGTTTCCCCTGGTGGAATTGAGAGTGCAGATGAATTAATGACTACGGTTTATGCGCCTCAAATGCAGGCGATTTCAAGAATTAAGGAATCTTGTAAAAAGTTTGCTGAGCAATTTTCTTCCCCTAATAAACCGAAAACTGAAGAGACTAAAATCGAACCAGATTTTGATCTAGGGATTGATCCTGTTGTTGATGAAGCTGCCATTGTTGAAGAGCTTGCTCCAGAAGAAGCCCCAAACAATGGTTTTGATGACGTGAAAGCCTCTCCTGCGGATATATCAAAGGAAGAGGAGGCTGATAAGAAATCCTCTGATCCAGCACAAAAGGATCCAAAACCTGATGCCTGATTTTAGCTTTGAACAAGAAGCGTTTGAGGCCTTAAAATACAACGGGTTTATTGCAGGTGTGGATGAGGCCGGATGTGGTCCTTGGGCTGGTCCCGTTGTGGCTGGTGCTGTGATTTTCCCCAACTTTAAAACCGTTCCCTCTGATTTACTTTCCGTTCTTGACGATTCAAAAAAGCTGACGGCAAAGCGCCGTGAGAAAGCGTATAGCATTTTAAAATCCTATGAAGGAACCCATTGTTATATTGGGTGGAGCCAAACAAGTGAAGTTGAAATTGATCGTATTAACATTCGCCAAGGCGCCCTTTTGGCTATGCTAAGAGCCGTTGAAAACTTACCCCAACAACCTGACTTTGCGTTGATTGATGGGATTTGTGCACCGTCTCTTCCGTGCCCCTTTAAAACACTTAAGAAAGGTGATAGCCGTAGTTTTTCCATTGCAGCAGCGTCTATTATTGCAAAAGTAACACGGGATAAAATAATGAAAGATTTGGCGCACCTCTACCCTCATTATGGTTGGGAAACCAATGCAGGTTATGGGACAAAAGCCCATCAAGAAGGCCTTATTCGTTACGGGGTTACGCCCCACCATCGCCGCTCTTTTGCGCCCATTGCAAAGCTGTGTAAAAATACAACAGAACAGCAAGAGTTATCTCAAAAGAAAGTAGCGGCTTAATGCAAAATCCTCAGTCTCCTCAGTGGTTAACGACTCCTAATCTTGTTCCTTATGAGGAAGCTGTTTCTACAATGAAAACGCGGGTAAAAGCCATTCAAGAAGGGGGTGAACCCGAACTCTTGTGGGCCCTTGAGCATCCGTCTCTTTATACTCTTGGCACCAGCGCAAAACGAGAAGATATTTTGGATGAGTCATTGCCCTCTTTTAAAACAGGGCGAGGCGGGGAAGTGACTTATCATGGCCCTGGGCAGCGAGTTGTGTACGCTATGCTTAATCTTAATAATCGCACGAAAGATTTACGAGCTTATGTGTGGTCTTTGGAAGAATGGCTTCTTTTAACCTTAAAGGAATTTGGTATTGAAGCGTTTCGTCGTAAAGGCCGTGTTGGGTTGTGGGTTCCTGAAAAAAGTACTGCCACCACCGCTATGGGTGAGTCCATTGATCATAAGATTGCGGCTATCGGAGTGCGCGTTTCAAAGTGGGTGACGTTCCACGGAGTTGCCTTGAATGTGAGCCCAGATCTGTCGCATTTTGAGGGGATTGTGCCGTGTGGCATTCGAGGACATGGCGTGACATCACTCCACAAATTGGGAATCAACGCCACCTTAAGTGACGTTGATCAAACTTTAAAAATAACCTTTTCTAAAGTGTTTTGAAAAAGCATAAAAGCTTTAAATTCCTGCAAGATTTCTGATGGCTGTTTTTAAGTCTACAGCAGTTTCAAAAACATCTTTTTTAATTTCTTCGACGGTGGATATCTCAATTTTCAGATAACTCTCTAAAAGCTCACGGCATTTCGGGTCGTCGTTTTTGGCGCATGTTTTTTCAAATTCAGTACGTGCTTTGATAAGATCGTCTAGTGTATCTGCTATGTCTTGTAATTCGTCGGTTTTTTTATCTGAAAGGCCCTTTTCAAATCCTTTTAAAAATGTCCAATATTTATTGGGGCCTGTGGCTTTTTTTGCGGTTTCTTCTGCCTGAACAGTATTCCCTGTTAAGAGAAAAGCAGAGGTGAGGAGGGTGGTTGCCAAAATTAATTTTTTCATGTTTTTTTCCTTTATTATTTATAGTTGTGGATGAAGTCCTTTGCGCTAAAGCGTTTGAAAACTTCAAGATACGGCATGGCTTCTATCTTTGTTAATGAGGTCAAGGTCTCTTCTTTTGAGCTCTTTTTGCTCTCATTAGTTAGCTCGGAATTGACATCAATTAGAGTGTAATATTCTGAGGCCATGGCTTTATTACGAGCGTGGGCACGCTCGTAAAATTCGCGTTGATCATCCCCTGGAAACAGAGGATTAAGTTGAGACTTATGCTCTTTAATGGCGGCAATTTTTTGTTTCATATTAGCTTCATCAAAGGAGATAAAGGTTAAGTTGTCAGGGTCATCCAAAGACCATTCATTCCAAGCTCCCCGATACCCCCAAAGGGTTACACCTGTTAATTTACCATATTGTCCAAGGTGCTCGAGGCTACGAGCGATGAGCTTGCTGGCAAGGCCATGGGCGCCATGGGGGTCATCTTCTGCAGCAAAAAAGATAATATCTGGGTTGATCTTTACTAAGAGGACTTGCATACGCTTATGGTCATCAGCAGAGAAGGGTTTTACGCCTGGAATACCCCGTCTTGTATAATAGTCTGCCCTAAAATAATGAAGATTCTTGGAGTGAACACCAAGGGTTGCTGTTGCAGCGCGTGCTTCTTTTTCGCGGACCATTGTTTTCGCTTCATAAGCCGCCTGTAGAAGATCTTTTTTATCCTGCATAGCATACTCTTTTTGGTATTCTGGTAATGTGTCTCGAACAGCATTTGACCCTGTTACAGCATAAACAACATGGACCGTATTGCCTCGTTCGGCGAGTTTTTTTAATGTTGCGCCCATACTAATGACATCGTCATCGGGATGGGGGGACATTATGAGAATCGTTTGCCCTTGAGGTAGATCATCCCGATTACTCATCAAGCCACTTTTAAGATCTTGAATAATGGCCTTTTCTGCTGATATCGTGCGAAAGCGGTGACTTTGGTAGGCTTTAACAACTTCTGCTGGGATACCCTCTGCTGTAAAATCCACGAGAGAAATTGCCTCTGTATTCTTTTTTAAAGCAAGGAGGTGCGCGCATTTCTTAAGCCAGTGCCGTGGGAAATACGTTGAGGACTGCGCATAAACCCAAGGTTTTGCCTCTAGTGATTTTGCGGCGAATTCATCAAAATACCAAGAGACATTGGGGTGTTGCAAAAGGTAACTTGCTGGAAAGTCAGGGTTGCCCGCTTTTTTAAAAACTTCTCTGATAACACTTTCTTTGCTTTCTCCTGTTGCAAGAAGGATAACTTTTCCAGCAGAGAGAATTTCTTTTAACCCAACTGTTAAAGCTTTTGCGGGGACATCTGCTGCATCTTGTTTCGCAATTTCTCCTTGGTCCATTAAGGCTTGAAGAGAGCGAAAACGGTGCAGTGTATCTTTTCGTGTTTTAGAAGTAAGTGTTACAAGGTGAGTCTCTTGAGAAGGAGAAGTGCCAGGTTCATTAAAACCAATATGTCCGCCTTTAATAACTTGTTCCCCTTGAAGATTTTTAGAAAGAAAGGCACCACCCACACCTAGAATTGCAAGATCAATGGGACCGGCCGTTTCCAAGTCTGCTTTAAAGCGGTTTAAGGTTTTTTGAGGAGATTCCCCAACCTTAGCAGAAAGAATAAAAGCGTTTTTTCGCTGAGGAGCACGTGCTGCATCAATGGCGCGTAGGGGGCCATAAAAGTAATGCTCCATATAATAGCTGTAACTTAAGGGGTGCGTTGGTGGTAAACCAACGTATTCGTCTAAATTAAAAAATTTAGCTTTGGAGAAGTCAATAGACGGATCAGCTTTAAAGCGGGCAATAATTTCTCCGTACATTTTTTCTGGAGTTGAACCCGTTGGTAACAAAACAACGCAAGTGGGCTTTTCTCTTAAGGCTTTTATGACTTCATTTGCGGCCGTTTTATAAAGCAGGGACATCTCTTTTTCTTGATAGATATTCAGACGATGACCTTTTGGGACTTGTTTTTGAGCAGTTTGTGTTTCGGGAGTTTTTTCTTTTAAAACTTTAGTTTTTGATGTTGGTGAAGGCGTTTTCGCAGTAGCGTCGTTGGCTGTTCCCAGAAAAAGAAGAAAAAGAGTGCTTGTGAGAATCTGGGTTTTTTTATACTTATACATTGTGCGCTTCCTGTTTTTTTATCCTGTCTTCATGGTGAGGATAGCAAGGAACAGCATAAGCCTTCAACAAAAAAACAAATCCTTTGAAAAGTGTAGGATGACTTGTCCCCAAGACAAGAATTTGCTAGAAATGAGGAGGAAATTAAAAAGGAACAACGCGTAGATGCATCTCATTCGGTCCGTTGCGACCATTAGTTTGTTCACCATGGGAAGTCGTATTTTTGGCTTCTTTAGAAGTATGCTCATGGCTATTCTTGTTGGGGCGGGCGCCATGTCCGATGCTCTTGTGATCGCCATTAAGATTCCTAGTGTGATGCGACGTATCTTTGCAGAAGGTGCCTTTAATTCGGCCTTTGTTCCTATCTTTGCAGGGATGTTGGCTAAAGATGGCCCTGAAAAAGCGCGAAATTATGCAGAACAAATCTTTTCTTTGTTGATAATTGTTCTATCAATTTTTGTGATATTGTGCGAAATCTTTATGCCCTTTGTGATCAAGATTTTATTGCCAGGCTTTTCGTCAACCCCTGAACGCTTGCAATATACCATCGATTTTGCACGTATTACCTTTCCCTTTTTGCTCTTTATTTCTATATGTGCTCTTTTCAGCGGCGTGCTCAACTCTCTTGAACGTTTTGCTTACGCGGCCTCTTCTCCGATGTTTGGTAACATCTCGATCATTGCAACGGTCTTTGCTGTTAAATCTTTTACTACCAATAATGGAGAGGCATTTGCCATTGGTGTTGCTGTGTGTGGTATTATTCAAGCTCTTTGGGTGATGGTTCCGGCTTGGAAGCATGGGTATGCCCTGAAAATAAAACGCCCCAAAATAACAAAAGATGTAAAAAAGTTTTTTAAACTTTTGTTGCCTGTTGTTATTGGTGGCGGTGTTGTGCAGATTAATATGTTTTTGGATATTATTGTGGGTTCTTTTTTGAGTGAAGGAGGCATTTCGTATCTTGAATATGCCGATCGCCTCAACCAACTTCCCTTAAGCACGGTGGGTGTTGCTATGGGAACGGCACTGTTGCCCATGCTTTCAAAACAGGTGCGCCTCAAGGACTATACAGCAGCCTATAAAACTCAGAACTTAGCTCTTGAATACGCTCTAGCTCTTGCGGTACCGTCAGCTTTGGGGCTGTTTGTGTTGGCAGAACCCATTGCTCAAGTTGTTTATTTGCATGGTAAACTTTTGCCAAAAGACGTACTTCAAATTTCTTATACATTGATGGCTTTTTCAACGGGCCTCCCTGCTTATATTATGATCAAGATCTTCACCAATATTTTCTTTGCGCGGGAGAATACAAAAACCCCCGTTAAAATTGCCGTTGCAGCAATGTTGTTAAATCTATCCTTGAACTTAATCTTGATTCGCTTATACCAACATGTTGGACTTGCAGCCGCCACAGCCATTGCGGCATGGGCCAATGCTTTCTTGCTGTATGTCTTTACGCAGAGGGGTAAAATGATGCCCCTTTCTCGGCGTTTCATAATATTTTTGCCCAAGCTTGCTTTTGCGAGCCTTGTTTGTTTTGGGACAGTTTATTACTTACGTAATTTGCTGTGGGGGCAGGCACAAGGGGCTCGCTTCCATGAGATTGTTGCTCTTGTCATAATGGTTGGAGCAGGGGTTCTGTCCTATGCGTTGGCATGCTATATTGTGGGCATTATTAAAAAAAGTGATTTCAACTTTTTGAGACGTAAATAGAGCAAAGAGGTCTTTCCTATGACAGGGCGTATTCTTTCTGGTGTACAACCAACCAATAATCTGACCATCGGAAATTACCTTGGCGCCATTAAAAATTGGGTTGACCTACAACGCCAATCTGAGACGCTTTTTTGTATCGTAGACCTTCATGCCATCACCGTTCCTCAAGATCCGAAAGCCCTTCATCAAGCAACACTAGAAGTGGCTGCTGCTTATTTGGCTGCTGGGATTAATCCAAAAGAAAGCGCCATTTTTGTGCAAAGTCATGTTCATGCCCATGCTGAATTGGGATGGTTGTTGTCTTGTATGACGCCATTGGGATGGTTAAATCGTATGACTCAGTTTAAAGATAAGGCTGGGAAAAAGCGTGACAACGCGCCCTTAGGCTTATTGGCTTACCCAACATTGATGGCGGCTGATATTTTGCTTTATCAAACCACTCATGTCCCTGTGGGAGACGATCAAAAACAACACATCGAATTGACACGAGACATCGCTTTGTCTTTTAATCACCGCTTTCAAAAAGATGTGTTTACCGTGCCAGAGCCTCTTATTAAAGGGGAAGCTAAGCGCATTATGAGTTTACGAGACGGTTCAAAAAAGATGAGCAAGTCTGATCCGTCGGACTTCTCACGGATTCATCTAACAGATACCGCTGACGAGATTTCGCAAAAAATTCGAAAAGCCAAAACAGATCCTGCACCTCTTCCAGAAACGCTGGATGGTTTTGAAAATCGCCCTGAAGCAAAAAATCTTGCAACCGTTTATGCTGCCTTTATGAATCAGACCCTTGAGGAAGCGCTGCCAGCTATTGCTGGAAAACCTTTCTCAGACTTTAAACCTCTTTTAGCAGATCTACTTGTTGATAAACTCTCGCCTATTTCAACAAAGATGCTCCAGTATTTAGACGAAAAATCAGAGCTTGAAACTATTCTAAAGAGAGGTGCTGAGCATGCAAGCACCCGTGCAAATCAAACTTTGAAACAAGTTAAAGACGTCATGGGATTTGTTTCTCCTTTTTAAAGTAATACCTCGAAAAAAACGACTTAAATGATTTCATTCAATTCACTTGGCATGGTTCTCGCATGGACCAAAGGGACAAGATGATTGAAAGTGATTTTAAGATGACTCTAACGCCGTACTCCTTTATGAAACGACACTTGATTAAGGCCTTTATGGTTCTTCTAGCCCTTGCGTGTTTTGAACGCAGTGCTTGTGCAGGTGAAGTGCGTATCAAGGATATTGTTTCTTTTGAAGGCGTTCGAGATAACCAACTCATTGGGTATGGCCTCGTAGTCGGATTGAAGGGAACAGGGGATGATTTGAATAGTTCACCTTATTCTAAGGAAACTATTATTGGGATGCTCGAGCGTTTAGGCGTTAATGTTCGAGACCAACAAAGCAGTCTGAAATCAAAAAACATTGCAGCTGTTATGGTAACAGCGGATCTTCCGCCTTTTTCAAGACATGGCACACGGATTGATGTAACGGTCTCTGCCATTGGAACCGCAAAGGATTTGTTGGGTGGGACTCTGATCGTGACGCCTCTCGTTGGTGCCGATGGTTCCGTTTATGCGGTTTCTCAAGGACCTGTTGCGACAAACGCTTTTGATGCTTCTGGGAAAACGGGGACTAGCATTACAAAAGGTGTGCCGACTAGTGGTAAAATCACAAATGGAGCCATCATTGAAAAAGAGATCGCCTTTGAGCTCAAAAATACTTTTACCATTAATATGTCTTTGCATAACTCGGACTTCACAACAGCAAAACGTATTGCAGATCGCATTAATGCTTTTGCTAAAGCTAAAAAGTTTAGTGTATCGTTGGCAGAAGCCCTTGATCCAGCAACGGTGCGTCTTACTATTCCACCTAAATATCGCCAGAACCCCCTTAGATTTATTACTCAGATTGAACAACTAAAGGTCACTCCAGATCAATCAGCTAAGGTGATCATCGATGAACAGAATGGTGTGATTGTTATGGGGCATAATGTGCGCATTTCAACGGTTGCCATCAGCCATGGAAACCTCACCATTAAAATTACAGAAACGCCTCAAGTTTCACAACCCAACCCTTTCTCAAATACAGGGGAAACAAAAGTTGTTGAACGCACTGGTATTACCATTGATGAGGGAGAAGATAGGAAACTCACTGTTTTGAATGAAGGAGTTACCCTTCAAGAATTGGTCAATGGCCTGAACTCTCTTGGGGTTAATCCTCGCGATATGATTGCCATTCTACAAAATATTAAGGCAGCTGGTGCTTTGCAAGCTGAGCTAGAGGTGAAGTAATGGAGACTCAAACGCCCCTAAGGTTTCAGGAACAGCCTCCCTTAAAAGCTTTAAATATTGAAGCAAAGATGCACAAAGTTGCCGAGGGCTTTGTTGGGACATTTTTTACCCAGATGGTCGGGCAAATGTTTTCCGAAGCCAATGAATCCAACGAAGAAGGCTTTCAAAGCGATATGTATAGTAGTTTCCTTGCCGAGGGTATGGCGGAAAAAATTGCCGCCTCGGGTGCCGCTAAGACCATGGTGACGCAAGTTGAGAATATGTTGCGCCGTCAAGGAGGACTGGAAGATTTGAAATCTAGTGATCCTGCGGCTCACAAGGCCTATAGGGTGATGAGTGGTTTGCCCGTGATGAAACAGGAGGAACGCCATGTTTGCACAACAGCTGCTTAAACTTGTAGAGCGTTTGATTGAAATGACTCAGGAAGAACTTGTTTTGTTAAAGCAAATGAAAATTAAGGAAGCTGGGTTGATCACCACAGAAAAAGAGCCTTTGGTAAGTCTTTATCAGAACTGTATTGAGAAAATAAAGGTTGATGAGGGAATGACTGCTTTGGTGAAAAAATGGGAGAAATTCTCTCTTCTAAAAGAGAGAATTGCGTTCCTTGGAAAGCTTAGCGAAGAGCATGAGCTTTATATTAGACGCTTTGAAAAAGCGCAGTCTCGCTTTGTGAGGCTGATGCAAGAAAGCGTCCTTGATACGGTTCAGCCCGTTCAAAATTATAATAATCGTGGCCACGTAGTAAGTCGCCAAAAGCACTATGCAAAACAGGGGGGTGGGTCTTTGGCCGCATTGGACCAAGCCCTTTAAGGTGATAACATGAGTGATATTATTGTTAGTAGTATAGCCGCCCAACAACGGGTGATGCAAACAATATCCAATAACGTTGCCAATGGATCAAACCCAGATTATACAGAAAAAACTGTTGGGTTAGTGACCAATACCGTTGGTGGAGTTTCTTATGGTGTCACCGCGCTACCAGAAGTGCGTAATGCGGAACCTCTTAGAACAGAAGCTGTGCGTCTTCAATCCATCGAAGTGAGATATCTTGAAACATTGGTTGATTCCTATGATAATATTCAGTTGAAATTAGGGCAGCCAGGTGATCAAGCCTCTTTGGGTTCAAGGATGGCAGACATCAAAACAACCTTAAGAACTTTGGAAGATGCACCTGCAACACCCGGACATCAACGAGGTGTCATAGCAAAACTTGATGAAACCGTAAAATATATTAACAAGCTTGGTGATTTTTTCCAAAATGAGCGTTTTATTGCAGAA
>Ga0209633_10006463_pt1 | contig 10028 bp, 8 predicted proteins | sample Cruoilmetagenom1_FD_187290 | JGI IMG/M metagenome (GOLD analysis project Ga0209633, IMG submission 187290) | Oil polluted marine microbial communities from Coal Oil Point, Santa Barbara, California, USA - Sample 1 (SPAdes) (version 2) | ecosystem: Environmental > Aquatic > Marine > Oil seeps ... | reverse complement strand
AGAGGAATATTGCCTGTTTCAAGAATTGTAAGAATGTTAGTAGCACTCAGCTCATAACCAATGGAGAAACCAAGTATATCAAGTTCATTTAAAGGAATACCTGATTCGAGAGTATACAATGGAATATTATTATGCTTAAGCTGATTTTCGAAATCCTGTGCTGGTGCAAAAACTCTTTCACAACTTATATATTCAAGATTATTTAGACCTCTGTATAAAAGTTTAACAGCCTGGTTTGACATACCTATCTCATATAAATCAGGAAAACATATACCAAAATTTAAATTTGATTTATTGTAATCTTTGATTGTCCCAAATTCTCCACCCACATATCTTCCGGGCATAGTAACATTAAGCAAAAATTTCTTAAGGTCTTTTTCCGGAATAATTAACGCCATTTGATTAGTACCTGTATCTTCTTAAATATATATTCTGTACAATACCAAGGGAAATCAAAGCCGTCCATAGTGAGGAACCACCATATGATATAAATAGTAATGGTATCCCTGTTATTGGCATTATTCCAATTGCCATTCCTATATTAATTATAACATGGAAAAATATCATCATAATAAAACCAGATCCAATGTATACACCATAACTGTCTTTCGACTTGGAGATAAGTAATAATCCACGAATTAAAATGATTGCGAATAAAATAATTACCACAACAGAACCTATATATCCAAGTTCCTCAGAAATTATAGAAAAAATAAAATCTGTACTTTGTTCCGGTAAAAAACGGTAATGACTTTGTGTTCCCAATAAGAATCCTTTACCTCTTAATCCTCCTGAGCCTACTGCAATAAGGGACTGGATAATATTCCATCCTGTTCCTTTGGGGTCAACGCTTGGATCAAGAAATACTATTAAACGCATTATCTGATAATCCTTTAAAAATATTCTTACTGCTAAAGAACCTATAAATCCCGTGAGGGCCAGAAAGGACGTATACATTAACCAGTAAAAATAATGACGTTTAGAAAGAATATAACCTAATGAAGATAATAAAATAATCATTCCTATTGAACCCATAAGAATTAGGAACAAATTATGATTTAATAGTATTCTAACAAATGGAAGGTCTTCCTTTAAAATATATTTTTGCCAGGCCGGGAGCATACCCAGAAGTATCATTAATAATCCTACAAACATTAAAAAGATAATATAACGCTTTTTAATCCCAGCCATAAAAGAAATTACCAGAAAAACCGGAATAAAAACCAGGGATGTCCCCATATCGGGTTGTGCAATTATAAACACAATTGGTAAAAAAGCTATAAACATGCCTGTTAAAAAAGTGGATAATCGTTCTATAGTTTTTTTTCTGGTAACATAATAATCTGACAAAAATAATATCATTGCAATTTTTGTAAACTCGGATGGTTGTATTCCAAAGCCAAAAACCCCAATCCATGATTTAGAGCCATTAACCTCACGTCCGAAAAAAAGAGTTAAAATGAGTATTAGTATTGATCCTAAATAAATATACAGGGACCATTTTCTAAAGAGACTATAATCAGAAAACATAACAATAAAAAATAAAACAAGTCCACTAATAATCCAAATTATTTGATAAATATATTCATTGGATATTAATTGACCGGTAGAAGAAATGCCACTTGAATAAATAAACATAACACCTATTATCATTAAAATTAACATAGAAATAAAAATAGAGAAGTCTATATTGAAAAATTTTTTTATTTTCATTGAGGCTTCCTTTTATTTCTCATCCATCCCCAATGAAGAGAATCTATTGCTTCATCATAATTTTCATCTGCAAAAATTCCCTGATAAATTATATTTGCAGCTTTTATAGCCCACCATTCCCAGTCATTTACAGCTTCAACCATTGTTACAACTACAATTTGATCTTCAGGTTCAGCATCAAATGGGCCATATGATACGAACCAGGCATTCCAGCTGTCCTTTATTTGGCCAACTTCTCCTGTCCCTGTTTTCCCGGCAATTTTTACAGCTTTTGTTGTAATCATAACTTTTGCAGTACCATCAATAATTACGCCCCTCATATAATTCTGCATTGTAGTAAAGGTTTCTGTGCTTATCGTACTTGAATGAAGTATTTGAGGAGTAAAAATTTCTATAATTGATCCTGTAATAGGATCCCGTGTTTCTTTTAAAATATGAGGTTTATAAATAACACCTTTATTTACTACCATTGCAATCATATCTGCCATTTGCAGGGGAGTAGCATTCAAAAAACCCTCCCCTATTGACATATTAACCGTATCACCACCTACCCATGGTGTATTATAAACTCTCTCTTTCCATTCAGGAGTGGGTACCAAACCCGGGATTTCACCTGGAAGGTCCACTTCAGTATATGACCCAAAGCCGAAACGTCTGGCGTAATCTGATATTATATCGATACCCAGATATTTATACCCTAAAGTGTAGAAGTACACATCGCAGGACTGTTCAAGTGCCTCATGAAGAATTACATCACCATGTCCAGCAGGATCATAGCAATGAAATTCTCTATTTCCAAACCAAACACTTCCATTACAATTTATTGATTTATCAACAGGAAAAATTTTCTCAGATAAATCAGCAGTAGTCATTACAATTTTAAAGGTGGATGCAGGTTCATAGGCAGATTGTATAGTCCTGTTTAGAAAAGGATGCCGCAAATCCAATGCTGTATTCCGAAAGGCAGTATTACTCTGGTCATTATAGAAATTATTTGGATTATACCAGGGATATGACACCATAGCCAAAATTTCACCTGTAGAAGGTTTTAATACAATAGCTGAACCCATCCTTTCACCCAGAGCCTGTTCAGCTAATTTCTGTATGTTAACATCAATTGTTAATACAAGATCTTTTCCATTTTCAGGTAAAACATCTGCTACCTGTACATTTAGGATTTTTCGGCCCTGTACATCAACCGTTCTATAATGGATTCCATCCTTGCCTCGTAATAATTGATCGTAATACTTTTCTATGCCGCTTTTACCAATAACTGCGTTTAAATCATAGCCTTTATTATACAGTATCTGATATTCTTCGCTTGTTATATGTCCAACATAACCTAAAACATGCGAAATGGAACCGGTTTCAAGATAACTCCTGATTGGTTTACTAACCCATGTTACCCCTTTGTAATCTTCAATATTTTCTGCTATCAGGTTTATAGTGGATAAAGGAATACCATCTTTAATTTCTACAGGTAAATACTGATTTCTAAAATTTTTTGGAATTTTTTTTCTAATTAACAAGGGGTTAATTTTAAGTACTTTTGATAATTTATTAACCAGGGAATCTATTAAATCTTCATTTAACTCTGCAGGAATTATATTTACAGCAAAAGAATCAATATTACTAACTATTGGGGTTTCTCCATCTCTTCCATATATCTTCCCTCTTTGAGATGGAATAGTATTTATTCGTAAAGATACATTTCTTGCTCTTGATTTATACTCCAGACCCTTACTAACTTGTAAATTGTAAAGGTATAAAATATATATTAGAAAAACAATTACTATTGTAAAAATAAAAAAATATATTTTATATTTGTTTACCACTGAATTATTCATTATAATTTGCTGTCAATATTTATGGGTATAAGTTTTAATATTCTTAAAATAAAATATATAAATGGTGTAATAATAATATTAAATCCTATTTCGAGTAAAAATTTCAGGGTATAGACAGAACCTGCTTTTTCAGAAACAAATATTGATAGTAGAAAAAATGATAAAACTGATTTAAAAAGAGTTCCGAAAAATACCAGAAAGATAGTTATTATGAGAGGATTTAGAAATATTTTTCCTACTGTAATTCCACTTAAAAATCCTATTATAGAATTTATAAATGCATTAAAACCCAATGGTGACATGCTTAAAAGATCTTCTAAAAGTCCTGAAAAAAAGCCAAGAAGCTCTCCTTTGAAACTACCGGAAAAATTGGAAAAAATTACTATCATTATTAAAACAATGTCCGGCTTAACTCCCTTAAAAGCAAAATTACCAAGGATAGTGGTTTTAAGAATTATTGTAATAAAAACAACAAATATTAATACAATAACTTTTTTATTCATTATTTTATTTTTCTCCTGTAAGAACAAGAAGATATTCCAATTTTGAAAAATTGATAATTGGTTCAATATTTATAACAAGAGAAGTTTGCCATTCAGGAACCTTTATCCCTCTTATTCTACCTATGTAAATACCTTCCGGGTAAATTGACTGAAGACCGGAACTTATAACCAAATCACCTTCATTTAAAAATTTTGCTGCATTTTTACTTACATAATTCATAATCAGTGAATTTTGTATTTCAGGATCACCGTTTACAAGACCTTCATACCGGGTATCTAATAATCTGGCAGCTACAAAACCTGAATTATCAATAAGAGGAATAATTCTTGAAGTAAACATACTAACTTCAATGACTTTTCCAACTAAACCCTGAAAACCATCCTGATATGCAATGACAGGCATATTTTTTTCAATACCTTTTGTACTTCCTTTATCAATTACAAATGAATTAAAAATATTGCCAGGTTCGTGTGCTATAACCCTGGCAGATTCAAATTTATAATCAGAAGTCTGGGTTAATTCCAGCTGCTCTTTAAGACGTGTATTTTCCTCTTTTAATTCAAGAAAATCCCTTTCCCGTCTCTGATATATTTTAAGTTTCTCAAGAAGAATATCATGTTCTGTTTTTAATTGTTCCAGTTTATTTATTGAATTAATAGTATCTGATATGTAATTAGAAGCTCTGCTGGCAGAAATTTGGAATATTGAAAAAAACGAGGTTCCAATTTTTTTTGGTGAAATATCATAACGCCCGGAATTAACAGTCATTAATATCAAAGACAGGCATAGTAATAATAAAAGAGTTATGCTGTTTTTATATTTTTGTATATTTCGCCCGCCTCTAAACATTCTTCTCTAAGAATTCAGATAGTTGTAAATTGTTTTTGTATTTGCAGCATCTTTTATCAGTTCAAAATATTTCCCTGCTCCGTTTGCAACGCACAGCAGGGGCTCTTCTGCAAGAATTACAGGAACTCCTGTTTCTTTTGCTATCAATTTCGGAAGTCCTTTTAATAAGGATCCTCCCCCTGTCATTACAATACCTCTTTCAACAATATCTGCAGCGAGTTCCGGTGGAGTTTGTCCCAGAGTTTTCTTAATTTCATCCACAATAGCAATTATAGGCTCCTGAAGGGATTCTCTCACCTCAACGCTATCAATTTCCAACCTACGGGGAAGACCTGTTATAGCATCAGTTCCTTTAATTTCCATTTTTTCTATCTTTTTGTCTGCAGAAGCATTACCTATTCTTATTTTTAAATTTTCTGAAGACTGTTCTCCAATTATTAAATTATGTACAGTTCTTACATGTTTTATTATTGCTTTATCAAACTCATCGCCACCCAGTCGTATAGCATTTGTTACAACCATCCCTCCCAAAGATATAACTGATATTTCTGAAGTACCACCTCCAATATCACATATCATATGTCCAGCAGGTTCAAAAATGGGGATTCCTGCACCAATAGCCGCTGCAAGAGATTCTTCAATAACCTTAACCTCTCTTGCACCTGCTTTGTAAGCACTTTCCTCAACTGCTCTTCTTTCAACTTCTGTAATACATGTGGGAACACCAATAACCATTCTTGGTTTTACAAACCATTTTTTTGGTATTACTTTGGAAATAAAATATCGAATCATTTTTTCTGTAGTATCCAGATCTGCAATAACTCCATTCCTGAGAGGTCTTATGGCAATAATATCCCCAGGTGTTTTCCATAACATTTTTTTAGCTTCATAACCTACAGCAACAACCTTCTTCGTGCCTCTTTCGACAGCAACAACTGATGGTTCACTTATTACAATTCCTTTACCCTTTATATATATAAGAGTATTACAGGTACCAAGATCGATACCAATGTCCATGGAAAAACTGTTAATAATTTTACTAATACTCAATTATATCTCCTTAATTAGTTGGGTACAGACGTAATAAAGCTCCATAATGAGAAGGATCAATTCCCAGGGTCTTTCTCCATTCAGCACGTGCTTTTACAGTGTTACCCAACTCTGAATAAATTTCTCCCTTGAAATAATGAGCATCAGCAGACTTAGTGTCTTTTTCCAATATCAGATTATACTGTTCCTCTGCTTTTGTAAATTCACCATTTTCAAAATACAGTTTACCCAAAAGAAATCTACTTTTAATTTCTACCCTGAAATCATCATTAGTTTCAATAGCACGCTTTAAATAAAGTTCTGAATTAACTGTATCTCCAAGTTTATGATAAGTCTGACCAATTACAAGGAGAAGCATGTCATCATTTTTATTTTTTATCGCTTTTAAAAAATATTCAATACCTTTTTTATAAAATCCCAGTTCACTGTAACTTAGCCCCAGGTATTTATAACTGTCATCATTTAGAAACCCAAGACTTATTGATTTTTCAATATAATTAATAGCTTCATCCATATAAAAACGTCCCTTATGATAGTAAGCTTTACCAAGGACATATTTTACTTTACCGGAAAGTGGATGTGATTTTAAAAGATCCGCTTTTCTAAGATTTATTATACACAGATCAAGTAATGGAAGCTGGTCTTCCAGGGTAAACTGAGCAATTCCAAGCTGAAAATAAGCAAATCCATTATAGATTAATGCTTCAGCATCCAGTGGTCTTAATAATAAAATACCCTCACATTTTTCATTTAAATCCCTGTATTTATTATCTATCCATAATTCTTCCAATGTTTTATCCTGAGTATGAATTACTTTTGGATCTGTGCCAACATTTTTTTCTTTGTTTTTATATATGGTCAAATAAACAATTGACAATAGAATTAATATACCTAATACGATAATAATAGGTATAATTTTTAATTTTTTTTTCTTTTGGTTCCTGAATCTGTTTTCCGGAATTATCATATACTGAATATCATCCCTATTATAAAAATAAAAACAGCAGGTCTGTAAGCCGGGTCCTGTCATAGACAATCATCTATCTAAGCAGTATGTTTCCATAATGCTTAAGCAATCTACCCGTACACTAAGGCGAACAAACCCTTGTACTGCTCGATTTTACTCCTGGTGAGGTTTACCATGCCGACCATGTTGCCATGGAAGCGGTGGGCTCTTAACCCGCCTTTTCACCCTTACTGAAAATGCAGAATAACTGCTGATCAGCGGTATATTTTCTGTGGCACTTTCTGTAACACAAAATGTGTTCCCGGGAGTTACCCGGCACCAATGTTCTATGGAGCCCGGACTTTCCTCTGATATAATACCAGCGATTGTCCAACCTGCTGTAAAGTATAAAATTAATAAACTTTGATACTTTTATACATCAAAGTCAATATTATCCATGTCTACCAAATCAGATAAACCACCTGAGTCCGCATCTGAAAAACTGTAATCATCCTGAACAAGATCTTCTTCATAATAAAGGATACGGGAACAATAAGGACAAAAATGGATATCCTCTCCAGCATGAATATCATTCTGAAATTGAGCAGGAAGAACCATATGGCAACCTGTACAAACATAGTCCTTTACAGGAACAATTCCAAGACCTGATTTGCTCTTTATTATTCGTTCAAACTTAAAAAGGATATCTTCATCCAAACCAGGTATTATCTGTGATTCCTGTACTTTAAGATCGGCAAGTACCTTTTGTTTTTCAAGACTTTCTGCTTTTATTTTTTCCTCTTCTTCAGCAAGATCCACTTGCTGTTGGGAAATCATCTTTTCTTCCTGTTCCAAAGAAAGCTTTATAACTTCCTGTTCTTTCTCTTCCCGTAGAATATCTTTACGATATTGCTGACCTCTTTCAGTAGCAGATTTTATTTCCTTATCCAAAGCCTCGTATTCTCTCTGTGTAGTTATAATATCCATCTGCTTTTCATATTCTTCTCTTTCCCGTTCAGCTTCATCAAGAAGATATTTTAAATGTTTAATTTTATTCTGTGTCTCAGTCAGAAGATCATTTTTTTCAATAAAGTCTTTTCTGAGTCTGACAAGCAGTTCCTTTTTGGTGCTTAGTGCTTTTGGGATCTCATATATCTCTTTTTCCATCTCGTATTTTCGGGACAATATTTCCTGAAGATTTTTTAATTTATCGAAAACTTTCTGCATCATGATTAAAACTCCTTAATTATCTATATAATCTTTCAATCTACGACTTCTTTTTGGATGTCTTAATCTTCTAAGAGCCTTAGCTTCAATTTGTCTTATTCTTTCTCTGGTTACATTAAAATATAATCCTACTTCTTCCAGAGTAAGTGAATATCCGTCTTCAAGTCCAAATCTCATTTTTAAAACTTCCTGTTCTCTTGGTGGTAATGTAAACAGGACTTCCTGCAACTGCTCCTGTAGAAGACGGAAAGCAGTTTGATTTGCGGGATTTTCTATATCTTTATCCTCAATAAAATCACCCAATAATGAATCTTCTTCTTCGCCTATTGGCGTTTCCAGGGATATAGGTTCTCTTGCAACATTTTTAACCGATTTAATTCTAAGCACGGTCCATCCAAGTCTTTCTGCAACTTCTTCATCGGTAGGTTCTCTTCCAAGCATCTGCATTAATTGTCTTGATTCCCTAACCACCTTATTAATCTGTTCAATCATATGAACCGGTACTCTTATAGTTCTTGCCTGATCTGATATTGAACGTGTAATAGCCTGTCTTATCCACCATGTAGCATATGTGGAAAATTTATAACCTTTTCGATATTCAAATTTTTCTACTGCTTTTATCAGGCCTATATTGCCTTCCTGTACAAGATCAAAAAAATGCAGCCCTCTATTTGTATATTTTTTGGCAATACTAACGACAAGGCGAAGATTGGCCTGTATTAATCTGTCTTTCGCATTTTTCATCATTAATTTGCCGGCAGATATCTCTTTGGATCTTTCGAGAATATCATCAATACTGTCCTCAAAATTCATCTCAATGGTTTTTAATTTTTTTTCATTAATCTGAATTTGTCTAATTTTGTTTTTTATCTTATCTGAAGATAATTGAAGATCTTCTTCTATCTTTATTCGTGATTCTGTAACAGCTAATCCCCGTCCCATTGTACGAAGTTCTTTTGTACTGGCAATATTTAGTCTTCTTTCTATCCTTCGCTGCTCTTTTTTATAAAACCTTATTTTTCTTTCTGTTTCCATAAAATAATCAGAAAAAGCTATTATTTCGGTCTGGTGAATATTTATTTTATGTATCTTTTTAAGCAACTGAACTTTCTTTTTTATAAGAGAATCTTCATTTATTAAATCACTTCCTGATTCAATTATTTTAGTTTTCAGATCCATATACAGTCTTAGAGGATTGGATATATCTCCCAGGCTTTCTCTATAAAATTGATTTAATCTTCTACGTTCAGCGAGTATTTCTGAAACTTCTTTTTTAGAAATATCAAGTTCTTTGGGATCAGCTTTGGAGAATGTTTTAAGAAGTAAATTATACATTTCGGGTATAATCATTCCTGATTCTTTAATAACATTTTTTATAATATTTTCACCATTTTCCATTTGCTTGGAAAGTAGAACTTCCTGTTCGCCGGTCAAAAGATTTTCTTTTCCAATTTCACGCAGATATAGCCTTATAGGATCATCTATTGATGACTCTTTTTCACTAAATACAACCTTTTTTTTAGTTACATTTTTATCCGGGTTTAAATTTTCCAGTTCATGTTCAGAAATTATATCACCACTGTCGACAATATCTTCATCATCATCAACGGCAACAATCTCTTCTACCGGTGCGTGGTTGAGATCATCTTCCAGTTTAATTTTATTTTTTTCAAGTAAACTTATTATTTCTTCAATTTTATCAGAATTTGAAATTGATTCAGGTAAAAAATCGTTTACCTCATCATAAGTAATATTCTTTTTCGCTTTTGCATATTCAATAAGTTTAATTACTGATGGATCATTTTGAATGTCCGACACTACTGGTTACCCTTTATTCTTAAAAGTTCTTCATCTAAATATTTTTTCTCTGTAAGTAATTTTTCCAACTCGAT
>Ga0209633_10006462_pt1 | contig 10029 bp, 5 predicted proteins | sample Cruoilmetagenom1_FD_187290 | JGI IMG/M metagenome (GOLD analysis project Ga0209633, IMG submission 187290) | Oil polluted marine microbial communities from Coal Oil Point, Santa Barbara, California, USA - Sample 1 (SPAdes) (version 2) | ecosystem: Environmental > Aquatic > Marine > Oil seeps ... | reverse complement strand
GCCGTCAAATTCTCTGACTTCTTTACCTTCTGAAACTTCGGTACCGTAACCTGCCGGAACAAAAAATGCAGGAATGCCTGCTCCGCCGGCTCGTATTCTTTCGGCAAGCGTACCTTGCGGGTTCAGTTCAACTTCTAATTCGCCGCTTAAAAATTGACGTTCGAATTCCTTATTTTCACCCACGTAGGAAGCAATCATTTTTTTTAATTGTCGGTCTCGAAGAAGAACTCCTAAACCGAAATCATCGATTCCCGCATTGTTTGAGATACAGATTAAATCTTTTATTCCGCTTGCAGCCAATGCTTTAAGGCTGATCTCAGGAATTCCGCACAGTCCGAAACCGCCCAACATCAGAGTCATTCCGTTTTTTACGCCAATAATGGCTTCTTCGGCATTTTTTACAACTTTATTCATGTGTTTCAGTATTAACTTAATTAATAATTATCATCATTTTGATTGTATTGAGAATTATTTTCAGGATGCATTTCATCGTATTTGACACAATCTGTTTCAACGCCGTCATATAAAGTCGGTTTTTTAAACGGTTCTTTTGAAATTCCGAGCTTCTCATTTTTGTAACATTGTTGCATATACAATGCCCATATCGGTAATGCCATTGCAGCACCTTGTCCTTCCGTTGAGTTTTCAAAATGAATGCTTCGTTCTTCACCGCCGACCCAAACTCCGGTTACCAAATTGGGAACATATCCGATAAACCATCCGTCCGAATTATCGTTGGTTGTTCCGGTTTTACCGGCAATTTCATTTGTAAAACCGTATTTATAGCCAAGTCTCGTACTTGTTCCCATTTCAACGACAGCTTTCATTAAATCAATCATTCGATATGTTGTATTTGCATTTAATGCTTCTCGATGTTTTGATTTAAATCGGGCAATGACATTTCCGTTTTTATCTTCAATACGCGTAACAAAAATGGGTTCGGAATGGATTCCTTGATTTGCGAAAGTGGTATAGGCAGAAACCATTTCCGACAAGCGAACTTCGGCAGCTCCGACACATAAAGAAGGAACAGCCGGTAACCAACTTTTTATTCCGATTTTATAAGCCATTTCCCGAATTTTAAAAGGACCGTATTTTTTCATTATCCAAGCCGAAATTTGATTTAAAGAATTTGCCAAACCGTATTTTAAGGAAATCATTTCACCGTCTTTTTTGCTGGTTGAAAATGTCGGTGTCCAAGTGGGCGGTTGCTGTCCTTCCGGTAAATCAATCGTTATCGGAACATTAGGAACTTTATGGCAAGGTGATATTTTATCTTCCATGGCAATGGAATAAACAAAGGGTTTAAATGTAGAGCCGACTTGTCGTTTTGATAAAGAAACATTGTCATATTTGAAATAATTATAATCAATATCACCGACATAAGCTCTGACATAGCCGGTTTGAGGTTCAACAGACATCAGTCCGGCATGTAAAAAATATTTGTAATATCGAATTGAATCCATTGGTGTCATGGTTGTGTCAATCGGTCCTTGCCATGAAAAAACACGCATTTTAACAGGGGTATTAAAAATTTCGGCAATGCTTGCTGAATCTTTTTTCTGATCATATTTCAACCGTCTGTAACGTTCCGTACGTTTCATTGATAAACGAAGAATTCTTTCAATTTGTTTTGTTGTCAGTCGCCAACTGAAAGGAGCTTTTTTTCTGCCTTTTTGTCTTTTGTAAAATAAAGCTTGTAAATCTTTACCCATATGTTCTTTTACAGCTGTTTCCGCATAATTTTGCATATCGTAATTAATCGTTGTATAAATTTTCAAGCCGTCTCTGTAGATATTATAATTCTGACCGTTTGGTTTTTTGTTTTTGTTACACCATCCGTAAAGTTGATTATCAGTCCATTCCGCCGAATCTTCAATATATTTTTGATGGTTTATTTCCCATGCGGCAATATCTCTTTTATATTTTTTATATGCCGGGTCACGCCAAGTAACATTTTTAGGTTTTTTCGGCTTTACAAGAGCAACAGGTTCTTTTTTATACATTAAAATACGAATGTATTCTCTGAAATGTCTGGCTATTCCTTTGGAATGCGATTGTACGCTGTAGTGAAGATTTATCGGCAGCGCCCTTAAAGAATCATAATATTCATGCGGCATGGGTTTGTATCCGTGTAAATCTTCTAATTTGTTTTGATATTTTTCAACTTGTCTGAGAACCGTATTCCTTCTTCGTAATGAATTTTCCGGGTTTATTTTCGGACTGTAGTATGTCGGTGCTTTAAGAATTCCGACCAATACCGCTGCTTGATCTATTGTTAAAGAATCCGGTGTCGTATCAAAAAAAGTTCTGGCTGCCGATTTAATACCGAATGCATTACTTCCGAAATCAACAGTTGTCAGGTACATAGCAATAATTTCTTGCTTCGTATAATTTCTCTCCAGGCGAATAGCCGTTACCCATTCCTTAAATTTTGTGATAATTAAATTGGTTTTTCCGTGCAGTCCGGTATCGTATTCTGAAGAATCTTCTCTCATTTTGTATAAATTCTTTGCTAATTGCTGTGTTATGGTACTGCCGCCACCGGATAAATCCATTGTAGCAACACCTTTAAAAACACGCAAAAGAGCTCTGGCATCAATCCCTGAATGTTGATAAAAACGAATATCTTCCGTAGCGACCAAAGCATTTAAAACACTCGGGGAGACATCTTTAAAATCAACAATGGTTCTGTTTTCATTAAAGAATTTACCGAGAAGTATTTGATCTGAAGAATATACTTCCGTGGCTAAATTGGTTTTGGGATTTTCCAATTCTTGAAAATCGGGAAGTTTCCCGAAAAAATTCATGTTAATGAAAACAAAAATTAATGTAATTAATAAAATCGGGAATATTATAATTGCCCAAAAAATGCGTAAAAATCGTTTGTTTTTCTTTTCCATAAATTAATAAATACAATTGTATTAAATAATGTGTAAAATTAATAAAAAAACCGATTCAATTTTAATTCGTTTTTAATCTTATAAATAATAATATATAATATCCTAAATATAAAGCAGATAGCTTTATTTGTAAAATAAAATTTTGATGTTAGTTTTTTATTTCTTTTAATTTGCAGTTTTTTAAAACATAGAAATAACATACATATATAAACATTATTATGAGTAAAAACCTTGTTATTGTTGAGTCCCCGGCCAAAGCCAAAACAATTGAAAAATTTCTCGGAAAAGATTATAAGGTAAAATCCAGCTTCGGGCATGTTCGTGATTTAGCAAAAAAGAATTTCGGCATTGATGTCAATGATAATTATAAGCCGGAATATATTGTTCTTGCCGATAAAAAGAAAATTATTACGGACTTACGAAAAGAAGTAAAATCTGCCGATACCGTTCTGCTGGCTTCAGATGAAGATCGAGAAGGAGAAGCGATTGCTTGGCATTTATTTGAAGTCTTAAAATTAAAAAATAAAAATACAAAACGTATTGTTTTTAATGAAATTACTAAGGATGCCATAAAAAATGCGGTAGAAAATCCGGGTGAAATAAACTACGATTTGGTTAATGCACAACAAGCCAGACGGATTTTAGATCGATTAGTAGGTTTTGAGTTATCATCGGTTCTTTGGCGCAAAGTTCAGTCAAAATTATCTGCCGGACGTGTACAATCCGTTGCTGTTCGTTTACTGGTGGAACGCGAAAGAGAAATAACTTCTTTTAAACCGGAAGTTTATTATAAAATGTCCGGTGATTTTCAATCTTTTGAAAATAATCAATCATTTAGAGCCAACTTATCGCAAAAGTTTAAAACGGAAAAAGAGGTTAGAGATTTCTTAAGAAATTTGAATAATCCTGAATATTTTGTTTCAGATATTGAAAAAAAACCGAGTAAACGGACACCTTCTGCACCGTTTACAACGTCCTCCCTGCAACAGGAAGCCGGCAGACGATTCGGATTCCCGGTCGGAAAAACAATGCGGATTGCTCAAAAACTCTATGAAGCAGGCCACATAACATATATGAGAACCGATTCGGTAAATCTGTCTTCACTGGCATTAAATACAGCAAAAGATACAATTATTAAAGAATTCGGAGAAACATATTATAAAAAAAGAATTTATAAAACAAAATCCAAAAATGCCCAAGAAGCGCATGAAGCAATTCGTCCGACATATATTCAAAATAAGTCTATACATGCATCTTCTGATGAGGAACGTTTGTATGATTTAATAAGAAAAAGAACCTTAGCTTCGCAAATGGCTGATGCTAACTATGAACGTACAAATATAACGGTTAAAATAAAGAATTCGGATTATAAATTTACTGCATCCGGTGAAGTTTTAATATTCCCCGGATTCTTAAAAATTTATTCTTCCCCTAATGAAGATACATTATTACCGGTTCTGAAAAAAGGCGAAAAATTAAATGGACTTTATTTAGAAGCGATTGAACAATTCAGTAAATATCCGCCGAGATATTCCGAATCTGCTTTGGTAAAACAACTTGAAGAAAACGGTATCGGAAGACCGTCTACATATGCGCCGACGATTTCAACAATTGAAAACCGAGGATATATGATTAAAGAAAGTCGACCCGGAATTGAAAAAGAGGTATTGCATATTGTATTAAAAGACGGTAAAATAACAGAAAAAGAAGAACGTAAAACGTTCGGTGTCGAAAAAAATAAGCTTTTCCCGACAGATATTGCCATGGTTGTAACTGATTTTTTAAAGGATAATTTTCAAAATATTATTGATTATAATTTTACGGCAAATGTTGAAAAACAATTCGACGAAATTGCCGGAGGAAAAATTGTTTGGCATAAAATGATTGACGGGTTTTATAAAGATTTTCATAATAAAATTGAAGATACCATTGAACATGCCGAACGTAATGCCGGTGAACGAATTCTGGGAAATGATCCCGAATCGGGCAAACAAATTTCCGTGAGATTAGGGAAATACGGACCTGTTGTTCAGCTAGGGATTCAAGATGAGGATACGAAACCGCAATTTGCAAGTTTAAGAAAAGATCAACATATTGAAAATATTACCCTTGAGGAAGCATTGGAATTAATTAAAAATTCCGGAAAGGGAAGATTATTGGGAAAAGATCCGATAAGCGGAAAGAATATTTATGTACGATTTGCGCGTTATGGTGCAGTTGCTCAATTAGGAGAAGCCGACGATAAAGAAAAACCGAAATATGCCGGATTATTAAAAGGCATGACAATTGATACGGTTACTTTGGAACAAGCACTTGAATTATTTAAATTACCGCGTGATGTCGGAATGTTTGAAGAGAAAAAAGTCGTTGCTGCCGTAGGTCGCTTCGGACCGTATATCAGACATGATTCTAAATTTGTTTCGTTAAAGAAAACGGATGATCCTTTGACAATAACAATCGAACGTGCCGAAGAACTGATTCTTGAAAAACGTGATAAAGATAAAAAACGTTTGATTAAAGAATTCAAAGATGATGATACAATTAAAGTTATAAAAGACAGGTGGGGGAAACCGTGTATTTTTACAAATAAAAAATACATTCGATTATCTCCGAAAATTAAACCGGAAAATTTAACTTACGAAGAATGTCTTAAAATTATTGAAAAAGAATTCGGAACAAGTGATAAAACTAAAAAAAAGAAAACAACTCGTAAACCAAAAAAATAAATGTCGGGACTTGATATAAAAGATTTTTTTACGCCTTTTGATAAAGATTGTATAAAATTGCCGTTGGTACATAATAAAGATGATTTATTATTTTCTCAAATTGTGTTTTTTAATGAGCTTTCCGATACCCTATTTTTTGATTCGGCAGAAATTGCAATAATCGGTGTACCGGAGGACAGAAACTCCGAAAATAAAGGATGTTCGCATGCGCCCGATGAAATTCGAAAAGAATTATATAAATTATACACCCCGTCAAACGTTAATATTGTTGATTTTGGTAATTTAAAACAAGGTAAAAATATTAAGGATACCTATTTTGCTTTAGCGGAAGTTGTTTATGAATGCTTTAAAAATGAAACGGCTGTTATCATTCTGGGCGGAAGCAAAGATCTAACCGCAGCAATTTGCAATGCCTACGAAAAAGGGAAGAAACGATTTAATTTGTGTGTTATTGATTCCGTTTTTAATTTAAGCACTGATCCGGATTTAATCAGCCCGGAAAATTATTTGTCACATATTTTAAATAAGAATAAAAAAATATTCTCATATACCAACATCGGTTTTCAAACATATTATAATTCTCCTGAAGAAATAAGTTTAATAAAAACAGAGTATGAAGCTGTCAGACTGGGAATTGCAAGAACTGATTTATTCGGAAACGAACCCTTTATAAGAGATGCGGATTTTGTTGCCGTAAATGCAGGAAGTATTAAAATGACAGATGCTCCCGGTTATATTAATCCCTCAGTTCACGGATTTTACGGAGAAGAAATATGTCAAATGGCAAAATATGCCGGATTAAGCGATCAGGTTTCCGCTTTCGGTTTGTTTGAGATTAATCCCGAATTTGATAACCGAAATCAAACATCCGCATTGGGTGCTCAAATTATTTGGCATTTTATTGAATCGTTTTATAAACGGAAAAATGAACTTGATGAAACGATTATTAAAAAGTATAAACAGTATTTTGTAAATGTTGAAAACGTCTCTGATAAACTGGTGTTTTACAAAAGTCCGAAAACAAATCGATGGTGGGTTGAAGTCCCTTATCATATAAAAAGTAAAGAGAAAGTTTATTTGCTTTCTTGCACAAAAGACGATTATATTAAAGCCGGAAATAATGAAATTCCCGAACGTTGGTGGAATTTTTTTCAAAAATTAAATTAATTATCGTAACTTTATATTTTATTATAATGCACTAATATACAGATAAATTTAAATTTATTAAGGAAAAATTATTTTTAACTTTATATAATTTTAATCAAAATTTTGAGTTTATTACAAAAAAATTTATTTAATTTGTATTTACATGAGGAAAATATCTCTATACATATTGTTTTCTTTATTATCGATAGAAATATTTTCTCAGCAAGATCCGCAATTTGCTCAAAATGCTGATAATTTGTTGTTTACAAATCCGGCATTTGCGGGAATGTCAGAAGGAATTTGTGCTTCTGCCATTAGCAGACAGCAATGGGTCGGGTTTGAAGGAGCACCGGTAACAACTTTAGCAGGAATTCATTCCGGAATAAAGTTATTCGGTTATAAAGTAGGAATAGGTCTCTCAATTGTTGACGACAGATTTGAATTTGAAAAGAATTTTCAGGCCAAAGCAGCATTCTCGTTTCATAAAAAAATCGGTCTCGGAACATTAGGGATTGGTGCGGAAGTAGGAATGATTAATAAAGATTTAAATGGTAAATGGAATCCGCCTGATCCTGAATACGATCCGTTATTAACACAGGGGCAAGTAAGAAAAATAGTTCTTGATATAGGTTTAGGCGTTTTTTATAAAGTCGGAAAACGGTTTTATGCGGGAGCATCGGTTTCGCATCTTAATCGACCGAATATTAATTATTTGAAAACAGACACGGCGACGGCATCATTTTTGCGTCCTCATTATTTCGGAACAGCCGGGTATAATTTCAGGTTAATGAACAGCCCGATTGAATTACAACCGTCTGTTTTTGTAAAGTTTGACGGAACAAAAATGCAGAGCAGTGTAAATCTGACGGCATTATACAATAAAAAATTCTCTGTCGGCGTTTCATACAGAAACAGAGAATCGTTTATTCCGATGGTCGGCGTACATTTGTCCAACGGTTTAAAAATCGGATATGCTTATGAAGTACCGTTAACAAGAATGTTTTCGGTGAGTAAGGGCAGTCATGAAGTTTTTGTCGGATATTGTTTCGACTTTTGGGGAGCAAATACAAATTATAAATATAAAAGTATACTCTATTTATAGAATAAACTACATAATTAAAATAACACAGGTATCATGAAAAAATTGATTTTTTTATCATTTGTTTTATCAGTATTAATTTTGGGAAGTTGCGGCGATACAGGTTCTAATGGCGAGTTAGTCGGAGTCGGTAAAGCCGGAGATTGGTTTGAACCGAATCCTTACGGGATGGTTTTTATTCCGCAAGGAAGTTTTAACATGGGCTTAAACGACCAAGATATTACTTTCGCAAGTAACCAACAAACTAAAACGGTTTCTGTTGACCCGTTTTGGATGGATGAAACTGAAATTACAAACAGTGAATATAAACAATTTGTTTATTGGGTAAGAGACTCGATTGCAAAAAGATTATTAGTTGCAGCAGATTTTGAAGAATTCAAAAAAACAATAGATGAAGAAAAAATGGCTGCTACAAATCCTGATTACGATCATGATGATTCGGAAACATGTCTTTTAAATTGGGATATCGATTTGGATTGGAACAGAGCGGATGAAGATTTTCAAACGGCTTTAAGCGAATTGTATCTTCCCATGCATGAACGATTTTATAAACAAAAAGAAATCGATTCCAGAAAACTTATTTTCAGTTATGAATGGATTGATTTAAAACAAGCTGCAAAAAGAAGTAATCAATATTATTATAATGAAGATTTTACCGGAGGGGAATATAAAGGAACGGTTGTCGACAGTAAAGGAGAAACAATTCCTGTTAAAGATCGTTCGGCATTTATTATGCACGGTAAAATTAATGTGTATCCCGATACATTAGTTTGGATGAGAGACTATACCTATTCTTATAATGAACCTTTTGCAAGAAGATATTTTTGGCACAGTGCTTATAATGATTATCCTGTTGTCGGTGTCAATTGGAAACAAGCGAATGCTTTTGCAATTTGGCGCACGGATTTAATGAGAAATTATCAACAATCTCAAGGAGAACCCGTATTTCAAGATTATCGATTACCTTCTGAAGCAGAGTGGGAATATGCAGCCAGAGGCGGTCTGGATTTATCCATGTATCCTTGGGGCGGTATTTATACACGTAACGTTCACGGATGTTTTATTGCCAATTTTAAGCCTTTAAGAGGTCGATACGGAGATGACGGTGCTAACAAAACGTTAGCTGTGAAAAAATTTGCTCCGAACGAATTTCACTTATATGATATGGCCGGAAATGTTTCCGAGTGGACAAGTAATGCTTACGATGAATCAGCCTACAGTTATACACACGATTTAAATCCTGATTACAGATACAATGCAAGAGCGGAAGACCCTCCGGCATTAAAACGTAAAGTTATCAGAGGCGGTTCATGGAAAGATGTGGCCTATTTCTTACAAGTAGGTTCACGTGCTTACGAATATCAAGATTCCGCAAAATCATATGTCGGTTTCAGATGCGTCCGTTCTTATATGGGAAATGACGAATTTGCATGGGATGCAAATAATTTTTAAACATGCATTTTATTAAATTTTGATATAATTTTTTATAAGGTATTCATGATTGAAACATGAATACCTTATAAGTTAAAAACACTGCTTAAAAAATAAAAACATTATTATCACGTAATAAATTTTGTTTTAAATTTAATAATTTTTAACTTTAACCGAATTTTTTAAAACCCAATTATTAATTCTAAAATTTTATATTATGGCTAATTTCACAGAAAGTCACAAGTTTAAAGTATTTATGAAGTACCTGTACGGATGGGGTGCTTCTATCGTATTAATCGGTGCTTTGTTTAAATTAACACACTGGCCCGGAGCAAATGAAATGCTTACGATCGGTTTGGTAACAGAAGCAATTATCTTCTTTTTCTCGGCATTTGAGCCCTTGCATGAAGAATTGGATTGGACATTGGTTTATCCTCAATTAGCCGGATTAGACGGCGCGATTGATGTAATAGGAGAAAAGGAAACCTTACCTTCTACAACGGATGCTATGACTAAATTCAATAATATGATTGAACAAGCCGGCGATACAAACTTATTCCAAAAATTCGGTACGGGAATTGATAAATTAAATACCCAGGTTGCACAAATGGCTGAAGTTGCAGATGCCGGAGTTGCTACAAACGAATTTACGGATAATATGAAAAATGCCGCATCTGCCGTTTCCAATTTAGCTGATACTTACAGCAAATCTGCAGAATCCGTT
>Ga0209633_10006460_pt1 | contig 10031 bp, 6 predicted proteins | sample Cruoilmetagenom1_FD_187290 | JGI IMG/M metagenome (GOLD analysis project Ga0209633, IMG submission 187290) | Oil polluted marine microbial communities from Coal Oil Point, Santa Barbara, California, USA - Sample 1 (SPAdes) (version 2) | ecosystem: Environmental > Aquatic > Marine > Oil seeps ... | reverse complement strand
AGGGCTGCGGGCGAGTGCATGGCACTGGACCTGGGAGCGCCACGGCGCGCCGCAACTCAACCAGCGCTTCGGCAAGCGTGCGAAACGCCGGATGAAAGATGCCGACTGGGCGGCCTGGGCGGCGGTGAAATCGGTGGTCGAGGCGGTTATCCGCACCAAGGCCACGGACATACCGGCCATCCGGAGCTATCTGACCTCGGACAAGCTCAACCTCGATGCCTATAAGGGAACCCCCGCGAGCTTCAGGCCGTGGAACAACCAGCTGCGCCAGCCGGTATTGCTGCACACCCATAACGCCGTGATCGCGCGGGCGCCCCTGGAGGAATATCTCCACAGAACGCATTCGCTGGATACCCTGGGGGTCGACAAGGAAAACACCGCGTGCCGGATGGACTAGGGCCGAGGCCTCATCGGTGCAACGGTTTTGATGCTTGAAGGATGGTACCGCCTCCCCGGATCGAACGGGGGACCTCTAGATCCACAATCTAGCGCTCTAACCGACTGAGCTAAGGCGGCACTGAAGCTTGCGAAACGCGCCGCAACTTACGCCGAACATTTGAGCTTTGCAAGGCAGCGGCCGTTTGGCGCGATGTAGGGCCACAAGGCCCGGCTGTCAAGTGATCGCGCGCACAGCCCGGCCCCGCGAGGATCGCCCCACCAAATGCAAAGGGCCCGGTGAAACCGGGCCCTTCGGCGCCGGCCGCTCCACGCGCGAGCGCGGCAGCCGGGCTGGTTCTTTCAAATAGCCGTCAGACCTGCGGGAAAACCTGCTTGGCCTGCTCGAACGACTTCTTGACGCCATCGGCGAGCGGCTTGGACGCAACTTCGGCGACCTTGACCGTGAGCTCGCCCAGATCGCGAACCTGCTTGGTGTAGGCGGCGAACTGATCGCGGGCGAACGAGGACTGCAGCTCGACGAACTCCTGCACGTCCTTCACGGCCGCGGCGCGGCGGGCGAAATCGAAGCTCGCGTTGATGTTGCTCTGGGCGAACTCGATCGCCTTCATGTTGAACTCGGTGCCGCCGCTCTTGAGCGCATTGGCGGAGCCGTCCAGCAGATTGACCGCTTCCTCGGCCGATCCCTTGAACTGGTCATAGGCGGCCTTGGCCTGGTCCATGCCACGCTCGGTCATCTCACGCAGATCGGAGGTCGCGGCCTCGACCTGCTCTGCAGCCGCCTCGGCGGCCTTCTTGGTTGATTGGTTCATGTCGTGCGGTTCCTTCACATGCGACCGGGCCCTGTGGGCTCCGGTGGAGTGGCTGTCAATGTGTCGAATCCTATGTAGTTCGATATATTGTGCGATGCAACATAAATGTTGCGCCGCATTATGATGATTTTGTGTCAACGAGCATGCGGTGTTCCGGCTGGGGCCGATTCTCGGCATTGTGCCCTGCGGCATAGCCCGCCGCTCTTTACCTTTGTGTGAATATCACTTAGATGGCGGTGGACGGGGCGACAAGCAGACCACTAAGATGATTTCCACAGAGGGCACTGCGGCAGCTCTCTTGCATGTCGTCCTGACGCGCTTTTGAGCATAACGAAAAGCGGGAGGCCAGCGGAGACACCCGGGACACGCATGATGCGTGCCTGGATACGAGGCGTATTGTGACCGGCGATACAGCACCAACGCTCGACGCGCTGAGCCGAAATCCGGCACCTTCCTGGGTGTGGGACGTGGAGCGCCTGCGCGTCGTCTGGGCCAACCGGGCGGGCATCGCGCTGTGGGGCGGCGAGACCCTGTTCGACCTGATCGACCGCCGGTTCAGCGCGGCCGACGCCGGCGTCGCCAAGCTGGCCGAAATCTTCAAACAGCTCGACGAAGGCCAAAGCACGGAGACGAGTTTCGCCTTTTCCGGCTCGACCCGGAAATGGCCGCTCCGGTGCCGCTGCCACTATCACATCCTGACCGACGGGCGCCCCGGCGTGCTCATGGTTGCGGTCGACGCCGACCAGACGGCCGAGAAGCCCGACGGCGAAACTACACAGGCCGCCTTCGACGCCCTGCCGCTCGCCGCCGCGGTGATGGCGCGCAACGGCCGTCTGGTTTACGGCAACAGCGCGGCCCGGGACCTCTGGGCCTATCAACTGCCCGGCAGCCTGAGCGACGTCCTGCCCTCGCCCGCGCTCGCCGACGACCTGATCAAACGCGCCCGCGCCGCCGGCGTGGTCAGCGAGCTTTACGACATCACCACCCGCTTCGGGCTGCGGTGCCACCGCATCCATATCGATGCCCTGCCGCAGGACGGCAAGGACGAGCCGACATTCCTCGTCATGTTCGAGGACGTCACCGACCGGCGCGGGTTGGAGCACGAGCTGCGCGACACGGTCGACCGGCTGACCGACTTCGTCGCGGCCGCGGCGACCTTCACCTGGGAGCTCGACGCCACCCTGACCTTCACCGGGCTGACCCTGGATGACGGCGGCGGTCCCGACATTCTCGGCAAGAGCTGGGCGGAAGTGGCGGACATGCTTGCGCTCGACCCGGACGGCCTCATCGCCCGCGCGCTCGACGCCCGCGAAGCCTGGCGCACGGTGGTCGCCTGGCCTTGCGCCCAGGGAACGGCGCCGACCTATCTGAGCGCGGTCGCCCTGTTCAACGCCGACGGGGCGTTCACCGGATATAGAGGCATCGGCGCGCCGGCGCCCGATGGCGCGGCCGCCGTCCCGGCGGCGGATCGTGAAGAGCGCGACGAGGCGCCGCCACCGGCCGCAGTCGGACCTGAGCCCGAAGCCCCGGTTGAGGCCACGCCCGAGGCAGAAGCAGCCGAGCCGCAGGCCGAAAGCGCCAGGATGAGCGAGGCGGAGGAAGCGGCGTTCCGCGAGATCGCCGAGACGATCGGCGCCGACGATGCCGACGAGGCGGCGGAGACCGAAGACGCCGGCACGGTGGAAGAGACGGCCGGCGCCGAGCCGCAAGTCGCCGAAGAGGCCCCCGCGCCCGAAGCCGCGAAGCCCGACTATTCCGGCCCGAGCGACGACGATTTGAGGACCATCCTCGACACCGCGACCGACGGCGTGGTGACGCTCGACCACAAGGCCCGGATCGAATCGCTCAATGCCAGCGCCCAGGCGATCTTCGGCTACGACACCCAGGAGGCGATCGGCCGGCCGATCTACGAGTTCCTGATCAAGGACAGCATCAAGACGGTGCGCGACTACCTGGCCGCCTTGTCCGACAGCGGGCTGGCCCGCATCTTCAACGACGGCCGGGAAATCGTCGCGGTCGAGAAGCAGGGCGGCGAGATCCCGCTCTTCGTCACCATCGGGCGGATCTACGCCCATGCCGGCGGCGACGACGCGAAGCCCAAATTCTGCGCGGTCATCCGCGACATCACGCAGTGGAAGCGCACCGAGGTCGAGCTGCGCAACGCCAAGGACCAGGCCGAGCGCGCCAATGCACAGAAGTCCGAGTTCCTGGCCAATATCAGCCACGAGCTGCGCACACCGCTCAACGCCATCATCGGTTTCTCCGAGGTGATGAAGTCGGAGAAGTTCGGCACGATATCGAACGACAAGTACAAGGGCTACGTCACCGACATCCATGCCAGCGGCGAGCACCTCCTGAGCCTGATCAACGACCTGCTCGACCTGTCCAAGGTCGAGGCCGGCAAGCTCGAGCTGAACTTCACCAGCGTCGATCTCGGCGACATCATCCAGCAGTGCATCGGCATCATCCAGCCGCAGGCGACGCGCGGCCGGATCATCCTGCGCACCAGCATCTCCGACAAGCTGCCCAATGTGGTCGCCGATCAGCGCAGCATGCGCCAGATCCTGCTCAATCTCCTGTCCAACGCGGTCAAGTTCACCGATCAGGGCGGCCAAGTGATCGTCTCCGCCCTGCTCGACGAAACCGGCCAGGTCACGCTGCGGGTCAAGGACACCGGCATCGGCATGTCGGGGGACGAACTGGTGCAGGCGATGGAGCCGTTCCAGCGGGTCGAGAATACCGGGCGGCCGGACAAGCCCGGCACCGGCCTCGGCCTGCCCCTGACCAAGGCGCTCGCGGAAGCCAACCGCGCGTCGTTCGACATCGAAAGCGCGCTTGGCGAAGGCACCCGGGTGGAGATCACCTTCCCGACGACCCGCGTGCTGGCCGACTGAGCGGACGCGACCCGGGCCGCCCCACCCTGCCTAACCCGAAATTCGGCAGTATATGTGCGATTTCGCGTGCGAATTGACCCGCCGCGGCAGGGCTCCTATAACTCCCCGGAAATGTACTATTGAGAATGATTTGCAACTTAGAATGAATTGAAGATTCATCGGCTGCAATTCAGCGCGAAGCAACGCCATAACCATAAGTGGCCACAGGCCCCAGGGACCATGCAGTACTTCTTCCGCGACCGGAACTTGGCCGCATCCGCAGGCGACCCTCCGCGCTTCCTGGGCGATGCGGACCGCGCCTGGGGCGTCGGCGCGGTCGTGGTCAGCGTGCTGGTCGCCATGCCGGTCATCGCGATCGGGCTGCTCGCCCTGTTTCCGACCGAGAACATCTGGCCGCATCTGGTGCGCACCGTGCTGCCGGGCTACGTGGTGCGGACCGTGTCGCTGATGGCGGGGGTCGGCATACTCACCCTCCTGATCGGCACCGGCACCGCGTGGCTGGTGACGATGTACAAGTTCCCGGGCCGCAAGTGGCTGCAATGGGCGCTCCTGATCCCGCTGGCGACGCCGACCTACATCATCGCCTATACCTATGTCGACGTGTTCGAATATTCCGGCGTGGTGCAGACGGGCTTGCGGGACCTGTTCGGCTGGACCAGCGCGAAACAGTACTGGTTTCCGGAGATACGCTCCCTGAGCGGCGCCATCTTCGTCATGTCCTTCGTGCTCTACCCTTATGTCTTCCTGACATCGAGGGCGAGCTTCCTCAAGCAGTCGGTCTGCCATCTCGAAGTCAGCCGGACGTTGGGGCGCACCGCGACGGGCACGTTCTTTTCCGTCGCCCTGCCGCTCGCCCGACCCGCCATCGTGGTCGGGGTCTCGCTCGCCATGATGGAATGCCTCAACGACATCGGGGCGGTCGAGTTCTTCGGGGTCTCGACGCTGACGGTGGGGATCTATTCGACCTGGCTGGAGCGCAGCAATCTGGGCGGCGCGGCCCAGATCGCCAGCGTCATGCTGATCTTCGTGTTCGCCCTGATCTGGCTGGAGCGGCTGGCGCGCAGCCAGCAGCGCTATCACCACATGTCGCAGCGCGAGCGCAAGCCGGAGCGCCAGAAACTGCGCGGCGTTCCGGCGGTCCTGGCGACCGCGGTCTGCGTTCTGCCCGTGATACTCGGCTTCGTCGTACCCGGCGCAGTGCTTCTGAAATTCGCCATCGCCAATTTCGAGGCCTCCGCCAACGAGGACTATGTGCGGTTCGTGCGCAACAGCCTGTTACTGTCGGTGGTCGCCGCCAGCGCGGCGATCGCGATCGGCCTGTTCCTCGCCTATGCCCACCGGCTGGCGCGGTCGGACTTCGTGCAGATCGCCATCCGGTTCGCCAGTGTCGGCTATGCGGTGCCGGGCGCGGTGCTCGGGATCGGCATCCTGGTGCCGCTGACGCAGATCGACAATGCGGTCGACGGCGTCGCCCGCGACGTGCTCGGCGTGTCTACCGGCCTCCTGCTCACGGGCACCATATTCTCGATCGTCTACGCCTATGTGGTGCGGTTCCTGGCGATCTCCTACGGCGCCATGGAGACCGGGCTGGGACGCGTGACCCCGAATCTCGCGGCCGCGGCGCGCACGCTCGGGCGCACCTCCGCCGGCGCGTTGCGCGAGGTGCATCTGCCGCTGATCCGGCCGGCGATCGCCACGGCCGGCCTCCTGGTGTTCGTCGATTGCATGAAGGAATTGCCGGCGACCCTGATCCTCAGGCCGTTCAATTTCGACACGCTGGCGACCCATGTCTACACCTACGCGTCGCTCGACCTGCTGGAGGAAAGCGCCCTGTCGGCGCTGACGATCGTCCTGTCCGGACTGATCCCGGTCCTCTTGCTCAACCGAACGCTGAGCGAGCCGAAAAAACAAAGACCGCCGAAACCGTGACGACGGCTCCGGCGGCCTGAGTTTGCGTTTCGACCGTCTATTCGACGATACGCAGGAGTGCTGTCTCGATGCGGTCGCCGATCTCATCGAAAGCGGCAAGGAACTCATCTGAGTTGTCGGCGTCGAAGTAATGGCTCTCGTCCGTGGCGCAATATTGCAGAAGCGCCTGACCGCCCGAGGGCGCTTCGAACGCGACGGAGTAGATCTCCACCCCATCGGCCTTGATGCTGTCGCACAGGGCCTTGGTCGCGGTGTCGTCGGAGCTGTAATTGTTGTTGCCGTCGGTCATGAAGATCATGAAACGGTTGAGGTTGAACTCCTCGCCTTCATGCACTTCCTGGGCGGCGTGGTGGTCGTGCTCGGTGTTGCCCGTCAGCCAGCCGCCGGCCAGGTCGACCGCCGTGGTGGAGCGGGTACCGCCGCCGGCCCACAGGCCCGGGATCTCGGCGAGCGTGTGGCCGACGCCCCATTCCATATCGACGGATTCACGAATGCTGGAGTAGTAGGTCACGAGACCGCTTCGGACATAGATCTCGTCCGAGTCCGCGGTTTCGAGCTTCGTGAGCAGATGCGTGGCCGCCGTCTTCAGCGTCCCGATCTTGTCGTTCGTGTTCATGGAGCCGGACACGTCGAGCACGAGGGCGAGAGAGACCGGTTCGGAGACGTGGCCCTCATAAGTGACCATGCTGTTGATGTCGGCGGTCGTCTTGTAGATGCCGGCCACGCCCATCATGATCGTCGGCACGTCGGCCAGGAGGTTGACCGTGACCAGTCTTGCGTCATCGTCGAAATCGACCGTGAGGCCGGTGATAACCACACCGGGGCCGTATTCGTCCACGAGGTTTGCGTCGAGATACTTGTCGCCGACGGCATCGCGGTTGTCGACGTCCTTATAACTGCGGGCGGCCGCGAGCGCGATGGCATCCGCGGTGCCGGCGAGCTTCAGGTGGACCCGGGATTGCTGCGCCATGTCGACGGCGACGCCGACTGTGATGAAGAGGGGCAGCATGGCGAGGCCGAATATCATTGCGACCTGGCCGGAGCGATCATGCAGCAGTGTTTTCAAGCGACCTAAGACGGCGCTCGAGACATATTCACGGATGGACTTGAACGGGCTGTTGGTTCTCATGATGCAACTTTCTGTTTGTTGCCAAGTAATTTTTCAAATGAACCTGCCCAATGACGGATTATAGGGCGCAAAAATTTCAAATCCGTTTCGGCGATAGCTACAATTTTAATGAACCTGCGCCGGCGAGCGGCGCGGAGCGGTTTCCGGCCTCGAACGACAAGGACTGCCCCTGCGAACGCGCGTGCAGAGGCAGCCCGGCTTTGTGCGTGTGGTGAATTAGTCGACGATGCGGATGAGCGTGTTTTCGATACGGTCGCCGATCCGGACGGAGTATGCGTACGCACCGGCCCGTAGTCGGATGCAAGATTTGCATCGAGATACCTGTTGCCGACAGCGTCGCGGTTGTCGACGTCCTTGTAGCTGCGGGCGGCCGCCAATGCGATGGCGTCCGCGGTGCCCGCCAGTTTCAGGTGGACCCGCGATTGCTGCACCATGTCGACCGCGACGCCGACCGACACGAACAGCGGTATCGTGGCGATGCCGAAAATCATGGCGACGTGACCGGACCGGTCGCGCAGCAGTGCTGTGAACTTGCGCGCCACGGCGTTTACGATCCCGGCGCTTCTTATCCCAATGGCGTATTTCAACCTCATGACCCAACCCGTTGTCCGTTATGATTGTTCGGGGCACTTTTTCATGCTCCGGTTGCAACCGGAGGCAGCGAGTATTTCGAAGTCATTTCGCCAATAGGTAGCATTTGATAAAAATCGAAACAAAAATCGCACCTGCATCTTTCGATGCAAGTGCGATTTAGAGCTACCGACTTGTTCTAAAAGGGCTTTCCAGCCCAGGTCAGAGTCTCCGGCCGGGGCGTCGCGGTCGCAGGAAAATTGCGTCCGCGACGGTCCCGACAGGAAATTTTCTGTGCCTTACTCGACGATGCGCAGCAGAGCCGTTTCGATACGGTCGCCGATTTCATCGAACGCGCGCAGGAACTCTTCCTCATCATCCGCATCGAAATAATGGGCCTCATCCGTGGCGCAGTATTCCAGCAGCGCACGACCGCGCGAGGGCGCCTCGAAGGCCACCGAGAAGATCTCGATGCCGTCGGCCTTGTACACGTCGCAGGCCGCTTTGGTCTCCGTGTCGTCCGAGCTGTAGTTGTTGTTGCCGTCGGTCATGAAAATCATGAACCGGTGCAGTTCGAATTCCTCGCCTTCGTGCACGGGTTGCGCAGCATGCGCGTCATGCTCGGAAGTACCCATCAGCCAACCGCCGACCCGTTCGAAAGCTTCCGTCGATTGGGTGCCGCCGCCGGCGGTCAGGTCACGGATCACCCGCCTCGCGCGGCGTACACCCCACCGCATGGTAACGGTGTCCTGAATGCTCGACGAATAGGTCGCCAGGCCACTGCGGACATAGATCTGGTCCGGATCAGCTCTCTTGAGCTTGAGCAACAGGCTCCGGGCGGCGGTGATCAGCGTCCCGATTTTGTCGTTCGTGTCCATCGATCCGGAGACGTCCAGCACGAGACCGAGAGACACCGGTTCGGACACATGGCCCTCATAGGTGACGATGCTCTTGAGGTCGGCGGTCGTCTTGTGGATGCCGGCGATGCCCATCATGATCGTCGGCACATCGGCTATGAGCCGAACCGTGACCAACCTGTCGGTGTCGTTGAAATCGACATCGAGATCGACGATCGTAACGCCCGGGCCGTACTCGGCTTCCAGGTTTGCATCGAGATATTTGCTGCCGATGGTGTCGCGGAGCTGTTCGTCCTTGTAGCTGCGCGCGGCCGCCAGCGCGATGGCATCCGCCGTGCCCGCCAGCTTAAGATGAACCCGCGATTGCTGCGCCATGTCGACGGCAACGCCGACCGAGATGAAGAGCGGCAATGTGGCGAGACCAAAGATCATGGCGACATGGCCGGAGCGGTCGTTCATCAGAGCGGTGAACATGCGTACCAGCGCTCTGACATTGCAGACGGCCCGGAAGCATCGGCTATAAATATTCATGACAAAACTCACTGTTATCTGCGGCACTTATTCGTATACCTACACTTGAATACGAACCATATACCGCCACAGTGAGTAAAAATTTAACGGCTGGAAATTCTTCCTATGCATTCGAAAAGTAGATAACGGAACATCTATTTCGAATTACGATTTTATTAAATTTATACGTAACAGGCCGCGTTTCGAGCGCAATGTCTCGACGGTAAAATACACTGCGCACAAGGGACCGGCGGCCCCTCCGCGGCGGCGGCCGGAGCGTCTTTTCTCAGAGATCGCAGGTACATCCGCCAAGGCAGATCATGTCTGCAGATCCGCAATGTCACGGAACAGATCGAGCGCTTCCGGGTTGGCCAGGGCCTCGGTATTCTTGACCTCCCGCCCGTGGACGACATCGCGCACGGCAAGCTCGGTGATCTTGCCCGATTTGGTGCGTGGAATATCGGCCACCGCAATCACCTTGGCCGGCACGTGGCGGGGCGACGCGCCGGTCCGAATGCGCTGCTTGATGCCGGCAATTAGGTCTTCGTTAAGCGTAATTCCCTCGCCCAGGCGCACGAACAGGACGACCCTCGTGTCGTTCTGCCAGTCCTGGCCGATGGCAAGCGCCTCGAGCACTTCGGGCATCGCCTCGACCTGAGCGTAGATTTCCGCGGTGCCGATGCGCACCCCGCCGGGGTTCAAGGTGGCGTCCGAGCGGCCGTGGATGATCATGCCGCCATGGTCGCTCCACTCGGCGAAATCGCCATGGCACCAGACATTGTCGAACCGGGCGAAATAGGCGTTGTGGTACCTGGCGCCGTCGTCATCGTTCCAGAAGCCGAGCGGCATCGAGGGAAACGGCTTGGAACAGACCAGTTCGCCCTTGCCCTGCGTCATCGGACGGCCGTCGTCGTCCCAGACGTCCGTCGCCATG
>Ga0209633_10006459_pt1 | contig 10033 bp, 11 predicted proteins | sample Cruoilmetagenom1_FD_187290 | JGI IMG/M metagenome (GOLD analysis project Ga0209633, IMG submission 187290) | Oil polluted marine microbial communities from Coal Oil Point, Santa Barbara, California, USA - Sample 1 (SPAdes) (version 2) | ecosystem: Environmental > Aquatic > Marine > Oil seeps ... | reverse complement strand
TCCCCCTGTCAATAAAAACCAATGAATTTCCTGCCTGTTGTTTCAAGCCTTTAGTCTGTTTGTAAAAATAAAAAAGAGTTTATGCATCAGATGAAGCGCTGTACGTTCGTCGGTTGACCTGCTGGTATCCGTAGATTACTTATCTTTCGATAAGCAGAGCTTACCTTACTTGTTCCGCCGTGGCACCTGTCTTCAGTCTATGTACGTGGGTTCGGGTGATTGATCACCTTGCCATCCTAACGCCGTCGGAGGTTGTGCCACATCCGCTGCCTGATCCAGTGCATTAACTCATAAACGTCACTCATGCGGGTACCCGTGAAAGTCTCAGTTTAGGGTCTACGGGGGTAAGCAACACTTCTTTGGCTATTGCCCAGATATAGGCAATCATCTCCCTGGCGATGGCGGCCACCACCAGATTGTAGTGTTTACCCCGGTGCATGAGTCGTTGGTATCGCTGGCACAACCTGAGTTGGGCTTTCCAGGCAATATCAACAATGTCTTTTGGCAGTCCTTCCTGCCTTTTTTGCATCTCTGTAGAGATATTAGCGGTATAACGATAACTGTGTGCGCCTTCAATCAGTAACCGTCTGGCGCGGTTATTACCACACTTGGTGATCGCTCCCAGTCGTCGCTTTCCGCCGCTCGAGTGTTCGCCTGGCACAAGGCCAAGGTAACTCATCAGTTTGCGGGGATGGTCAAAACGAGTTAAATCACCAAGTTCAGCTGTCACACCTGCAGCGACAATCAGCCTGACACCGCGCATCGCTTGGAGTGCTTTTACCACGGGGTAATAACGCCATTGGTGAACCTGATGCTGTAGTTCATTGTCCAGTCGTTCCAGTCTGGCTATACGCTCATTCACCGTTTGCAGATATTCTTGTAAAACGATTTGTTGAGCAGGATGCGCTAGCACCAGTTCACAGAGCCAGCGCAGGTGTTTCTTTGACCAGTTAGCCGTACCTTGATAGTTGATATTGTTACGAAGCAATAAGGCTTTGAGTTGAAAGCGTGCATCATTTAGATCCTTCATGGCTGTTTCTCTCGCGCGAGAAAGGTCACGGATGGACTCATCTTCTGGCTCGGGTACATAAATTGGGGTTAGATCCTCTGTTTTGAGCAACTTTGCCAGACGTAGCGCATCACGCTTATCGGTTTTTATCTTGTCTCCCGGCTTTTTAGGAATCAGTGAAGGTGCAACCACGTAACAACAATGACCCAGACTAGTAATCAATCGGTAGATCCAGTACCCACAAGGGCCAGCCTCGTAGACAAAATGAAGCGTGGCTTGTGGGTATTTTGATTCAAACTGCCGAACCAGCTTCTTGATAGCCCCCTTCGCAGACGGTATACGTCCGTAATGAACCGGTCTGGCACCACGTTGATCTTCGATATAAGCCACTTCGGTAAATACCTTGTGCGTATCAAATCCAATGAAAAGTATGTTATGTTTATTCATGCTAGCCTCCATGTTTTTAGTGAATAACAAACTAATTATGGCACTGGCGTAAGCTAACCCACGAGAATGGAGGCTAGCGCCTTGGGGGAGTCATTATGTCTATGTGACTAATCAAATTTACACTCTTAGGAAACTCTCATGAAAGAAATTATTCACGTTCACTACCTAGAAGTTGTAACTTCGAATGTAGAGCAAATTTGTGCGTCATATTCACAAACATTGGAAGTATCATTTAGCGATGCTGTTGCTGAGCTAGGAGGTGCTCGAACTGCTACTCTTTCTAGCGGAGGAACACTGCTGGGAATACGAGCTCCTATGCACGATGCAGAAGAACCTACGACCCGTCCATATTATCTCGTTGATGATATCGAAAAAGCTGTAAATGAGGCAGAAAAAACAGGTGCGGAAGTTGCGGTTCCTCCAATGGAAATTCCTGGCCGTGGTAAATGTGCAATTATAATGTTTGGCCTGATCCAAAGTGGATTTTGGCAGGTTTAAATAACAATGTCACATAACAAGTTACAGCATTGGAAAAACTACTCGCTCGCGCTCGTATTTTTCCACTGTGAAAGGCGTTATGTTTTATGGAAAGTACTAGGACATCCATTATTGTAGACATTCTTGTAATATATTGACTCATAGAGGTAATTATCACTTATTTAGATTTGTGGTCGTGATGAATACCCCAAAAATGCAGATGAAGTCTTGGTTATCCAATGTTCATTTAGAGCAAATTGCCAAGGCGTTCTGGGAAGCTTTGGCGCTTTCTCAGCAACAGTAAAAGTAGCATCCATTTTTACCAAACCTTAAAAACCTAAAAGGTAATAATAACTGTTTTTGGTAGATGGCACCCCCCCTGGTTTTTTGGATCAGAGGAAATCCTTAACTAAATAGCACTAGAAATGATATATTGTAACATAATGTCAAATATGGATAATTTATCAATTTTGTCTGGCTGATCTCATTATGCTTACAAAAGGTGAAAATTAAGACTTTATGGTTAAAAAATGTCAGAAAAATAGTGAATTTGTAGTGGGTTCTTCTCAAAAAGTAGAAAGCATCATTGATCATGCTGAACAGCATTGCAAAACGCATGGAGCGCGTTTGACGACAAAGAGAAAGCAGATTTTGCGAGGGCTGATTAAATCTGAAAAGGCACTTTCTGCCTATGAGTTAATTGATTTTTGTAAGCAGGAATTTGATGAGGCTATACCCGCCATGTCGATGTATCGTATTTTACAATTTCTTGAAGATGAAAACCTGGTGCATAAGCTAAATTTGGCAAATAAGTATGTCGCTTGTGCACATATCAGCTGCGATCACGCGCATTCTATTCCTCAATTTTTGATTTGTGGAGAATGTAATAAGGTTGAAGAAATCAGTATACCTAAACAGACGATTGACAAGCTTCAGCAAAAAGTCGTGCAGGCGGGTTTTCGTCTGATTAGCCCTCAATTGGAAATGAATTGTGTGTGTGATGACTGTAGCTCTCAACAAGTCTGATAAGTTAGATTTAACTAATCGCAGGTAAAAATAGGCTCGCACAGCATAAATTCCTAGGTTGTTTTCATACTACAAAAATTAATTTTCTTTCAAAAGTTAAGGGGTGATATTTTTATTACGTTTTATTTTGCTTTAGTTTGAATGTCTTATATTTATTGGAAATATTTCTATTGAATGATCTAATAATCATAAACACCAAATGATATGTTGTAACATAACGCAATATGTTTATAATTAATCCACTACAAGCAAACTGGGCTTGCTGCGGGTTTCTGTTGTCGCAATTCGATACTAAAAGAAACTTCACTAGTTATTAATTGTCTTTTAACAATAAGTTTTTAAGGAGAATCTTAAAGCATGAAATTCAGTCAATTAGTTGTTTTTGCCATTTTTGTTGTTTGGCAAGTATCTGCTCACGCAGAGTCAACTCATAAACACGAACATCATATTTAACAACCATCGATTTTTTAATATCTAATAGAAACTGCGAGGCGTTCTAAATATGCCTTAGGTTTCATATTTTTATTTACTTAAATTTTAAGAGGAATTCTCAATGTTAAAACAAAATACTTTGATCATTACTGCACTATTCCTGAGCTGCTTGGGTCTTAGTTCAGTTAGCTCTGCTGCTGAAAAGCAATCCGAGGACGATCATCGTCATGCTCAGAAAGAGCATGCATCTCATGAAAGAGATCACGAGCATTCAAGTTTAGATCACAAACGCGTGCAAGTAGCGATAGCTAAGTTGCAAATGCTTTTGGCAGAGCATGAGTTGGCAATTGCCAGACACGAAGAAGCTATTGCTGAGCATGAAAAGAAAATTGATGCGCATGAAAAAGGGGATACATCTCATGACCATGGTGATACGCATGTTAAATCGAATAATAAACATGCTGAAATGAGTGGTCAACATAAGAAAATGCACGCAAGACATGCTGAAGTAATGAAAATTGTAGAGGCAATTGAAAAACTCGATTATGAAAAATCATATGACGATCATACTGTGGATAATCATAAAGAGCATGATCATGATAAACATGAAGAGCATGGTTCACATGAACACGGTGCAGCCCAGTTAACCATGGCAGTTGGTAACGGTGTGTTAGAAGTCGAACTGGAAACACCTGCGGCTAATGTGTTTGGTTTTGAGTACAAGGCTACTTCTGACGAAGATAAGAAAACTCTGGTTGACAACAAGGCGAAGCTAGAGCAGGTAGCTGCTTTGTTTGCGATCAATAAAGAAGCTGGGTGTGAGCCAGCTAACACAGAAGTCAAATCAGCGCTATTTGAGGATCATGAAGACCATAAAAATGAAAAACACGAAGGTGAAACCCACAACGATGTCGAAGCACATTGGACCTTCAAATGCAAAAATACCAAAGAAATTCATGATGTGGATGTAAAGCTATTTTCTGCATTTCCTAAGGGATTTGATCAGATCAAGGTTGACTGGGTTACTCCAACCAAGGCTTCTACGGTTACCTTGAAACAAGACACTACGGTTGAACTTCATTAATTTTTTAAGAGCAATCTTTGAGCGACTTGGTTAAGATACACCGCAATGAATGTAGTCGAACTTAACAATCTGCAATTTCGTTGGAAAGGACAGAGCCAAAACACCATTAATATTGATGATTTACATGTTCAGCAAGGTGAACATGTATTTATTAAAGGTGCTAGTGGTAGCGGTAAAACGACTCTGTTGAACTTGTTAGCGGGTATTTTAGTGCCTGATGCTGGATGCATAAGCATTTTAGATAAAGACATTAGTTCATTATCACACTCCGCGCGTGACCGTTTTCGTGCTGACCATATGGGGATTATCTTTCAGCAATTTAATCTGTTGCCCTACTTATCCGTTATTGAAAATATTGTTTTGCCTTGTAATTTTTCTAAAAGACGGAAGCAACAAGCTGGCAATGTGCACGAGATGGCTAAACAGTTGTTAGAGCATCTTGGGCTAAAACAAGAGTTAATTAATCGTTCAGTGATGGATTTAAGTGTTGGACAACAACAACGCGTGGCGGTTGCTCGTGCATTAATAGGTAAGCCAGAATTAATCATAGCTGATGAGCCAACATCGGCGTTGGATACTGAGTCCCGTAATGATTTTCTGAAATTACTTTTTTCAGAAGCTGAGCAGCAAGGCAGTACCATTTTGTTTGTGAGCCATGACCCTTATATTGCAGAAAAATTTCCTCGGGTGCTGGATTTACACACGCTCAATCAGGCTTCATCAAAAGCACAAACAGCATGATTCTATTAAAACTGACGTTAAGAAGTCTTTGGAACCGACGCATGAGTCTGTTCTTAACCATTTTGTCGATAGCAGTCAGTGTGATGTTATTGCTGGGCGTGGAATACATCCGAAAAGAAGCACGCCAAAGTTTCCTCAGCACAATTTCTGGCACAGATATGGTTGTGGGCGCGCGCAGTGGACCCGTTCAGCTGTTGCTGTATAGTGTTTTTCGTATCGGCAATGCAACCAACAATATCAGTTGGAAGTCTTACCAGGAAATTAAGAAAAACAAGTGGGTAGATTGGACAATCCCACTTTCGTTAGGAGATTCTCATAAAGGTTTCCGTGTTCTGGGGACCAATCAGGATTATTTTAAATATTACCGTCATGGCGATAAACAACTGCTTAAATTTCAAAAAGGTAAACCATTTGATGGCGTATTTGAGGCAGTGGTTGGCGCGAAAGTTGCGCAAAAACTTAATTATCAAATTGGTGAAAAGATCGTCATTGCACACGGGTCTGGCTCCACCAGTTTCACCGAGCATAAGGATAAACCTTTTACGGTAGTAGGTATTCTTGCGCCCACGGGAACGCCCGTTGATCGTACGGTACATATTTCACTAGAAGGTATCGAAGCTGTCCATATCGATTGGGTAAACGGTGCGCCTATTTCTGGTTATAAAATTAGCGCTGAAGAAGCTTTGAAAAAGAATCTTAAGCCCGAGGTCATAACGGCATTTCTGGTTGGCTTGGAAAACAGAATCGCTACTTTCCGATTGCAACGCGAAATTAACGAATACACACGTGAGCCTCTGCTGGCAACCGTTCCTGCAATTGCTTTAGCTGAACTCTGGCAAACCATTGGTAACTTTGAAACAATACTGCGGATAATTACCGTATTTGTTGTAATTGCCGGCTTGCTGGGTATGCTGACAACCTTGCTTTCAACACTCAACGAACGCCGCAGAGAAATGGCGATTTTAAGAGCGGTTGGTGCTTACCCACGCCACGTATTTTTCTTGTTTGTACTGGAGTCATTGATACTTGTGGTGTTGGGGTGTTTAATTGGAATGCTGTTACTGGTTGCTTTGGTCGCACTCGCCAAACCCTGGGTGATTGAGCACTACGGACTTTTCTTAAATAACTGGCTTCCATCCAGTAGTGATCTATTACTCATTGCTGTGATATCAGCACTAGCGATAGTCTTTAGCTTTATTCCTGCCATTATAGCTTATCGACGTTCACTACAAGATGGCTTGACTGTCAGGGTATAACGCTTTTACTTAGAGAAAAATTATGAAAAAACAGATTTTATATACATTCATCTTTGCTGCATTTTTTCTGAATGCTTGTGATAGCACAGAGCAACAGACAAAAGAAGCTCCACAACAAAAAGAAAAAATTGCGGTAGGTACTAATATTAAAAGCCTGGCTAAAAAACAAACTAGCTCTGATAAAGATAAAACTGAGAGTGAAGTAGTGGCGCAAACAGAAAGTAAAAGCGCTAAAGCTGAATATCGGCAAATCTCCTGGGAAGACCTTGAAATACCAGGTAAAGGAATGGATGCAGTACTCGCTAAATTTGAAAAAGAAATCGAAGCTATTCCCGAAGGAAGCTTAAAAGAAAAAGAAGTTTTGGGACGCCTACAAGCTGAATTAAACAGCGCGCCTGTTAATCCTGAACTGGACAAGAAAAAAATTAAACTCTCAGGTTTTGTTTCTCCATTGGAAATTGATGAAAAAGAAGGTGTCGTGAAGGAGTTTTTACTGGTGCCATATTTTGGTGCTTGCATTCATGTGCCACCACCACCGTTAAATCAAACCTTGTTGATCAAGCCTGCAAAAGATCAAAGGATAAAGCTGGAAGATGCTTATGATCCAATCTGGGTGTCTGGGGTGATACATGCAGAATCTACGGTGACTAAACTCGCTGAAGCCGGTTATAAAATCAGCGATGTAAAAATAGAGCCGTATACGGAACACTTACAGGAGTAGTGGTATCTGATCAATATATCTGACCACGGAAACGAAAGCTCATATCCAACATACTGTAATATTAAAACCTAGTCAATGATCAACAATAAACTGTCTAATATGGGTCTCTCTATACAAATTAATGGCGCTCAGGATACATTATTACTACCGTGCTGTCAGGGTTGAGTCGGCTCTGGCACACCTGTTCCTGCATTGATAAAGGCATTCACAGCATCGCCGTAAGGGGTGCGGATGCCGTCATCCGATACCAGAATATCGGGGTCTCCTGCTCTCCAGTTCCAAGCTAAATTTCCGACTGGATAGGGAGCTGACTCAGTTTTTAAGATCACTGCCAGCACACTATCACCAGCCCAATCTAACCCCCACTCGCCGACAATGACTGGGATGATTCCATCGGCGCTCTGCGGACCATTACGATACACATTGATGCCAGCAAATGGACCCCACTGAGTGTCGATGCCATTCCACAGTGTGTCCTCCACTTCCTCCACGCTTGCCGACGGATTTGCCCACATATATAAATGCATATCCCAGATAACATTACTCATCGCCGTAACACTGGGGCCACCAGCACCCGGGCCAGAGCTGGGATAATTTGGAACGGAACCACCCTGTATATAGTTTGCATAAGTTGGGATATCTTCGGTATAACCACCCCCGCGTGACAAAATGCAAACGATATTGTTGTTGCCTGTACTTCGAATAGCGTCGTAAGTCGCTCTACCATTCTGAACGATTCTTTCTCGGTTGTTGGGGTTATTGGTGGTATTGGGGAGATCCGGCTCATTCTCAGTACCGAACCATACATAGGGATTGTCTTTGTAACGCGCGGCGAAAGTTGTATACGCATCAATCTGTCCCTGCGTCCAAGTGAAATTTCCGATTGTGCTATGGTCTTCAAGCAATACCACGATCCGACGCGATGTGGCAGCTTCGACAAAGGTGGACAGAAACTGATCATCTACTGCTGTTGATGACCAGAAAAGATTGTTGGGACCGTCATCCTGATAAGCAAATCGGATCATATTGATTTTCGGAAAGAGATCAACGATCTGATTAACAGCGTCAGCACCTTTGGTGGGGTAATCGTTTGGGTAGAAAGTACTGTTGTAAATATTAATACCTCTGGCGATAAAGTCAGAACCATCTGGAGCAATGATGCGTCCGTCAGAAATCCTGAACAAACCAGTAGCCGCTGGTGAATCCTCAGGCGAGCTACTACCGCCACCACAAGAAGTGACACCAATCGCTAAAATAATTAAAGAAAAGAATAAAACTACAAAGCGTTTTAGAACTCTCATATGCATCCCTTATTACAAGATTGTCATTTGAGGAACCTCTATTAATAGAGGTTCCCTTTATTAAGGAGAACCTGATTAAGTCGATTAGATTTAAGCGCTGAAAAAACTGTCGTTATTTTTTACGAAGTGAGCTGGAATGGTTGCTCCCTTGTAGCGATCTTCGTGGAAAATATCGGCTGTTTTAGCAAGCTTAAAATAATTGGACTTGATCAGGATCTTCTTAATAAAAACTTTTCAATATTAGCCTTCGTCTTAACAAGACTATCCCTAGAAATAGTATGTTTAAAAATGCTAATGAGCCTCCACCACTGCTTTCGCTATCACTTTCTGTTGGCGTATCTGTAGAATCATCATCACCTGAAGAGTCATCATTATTGCTTGTATCAGTATCATCAGAAGTTACACCCTCTCTCATATGTTTAACTAATATATCCATCTGCGGACGATCAACCCCATCCTTAGGTTCAACTGTGAAAATATCCTCACCCCACCAAGGACCTGCTGCCCAGTAAGCCCAGCCTAACCAAACATCGTTATTGGCATCTAAATGATTGAGCATATTATCCAGACCGTTTAAACAGGTTGTGTTTCTTCCTCCTGCAAATTCACCTAAAAAGCCCTTATGGTTATTTTCTTTCAACCAGGCCGTAAAGTCTTCTAATCGTTGTGCGCCGGTGGTTTCATTCACACATTGATCGGAGGTTCCTGATGAATCATCATCTTGATATTGATGCACCTCAAAAGCATAGTTATTCGCTGAATCGACAATATCCAGCATTACCGTTCCATTGGGTGTGCCATAGCTATCATCATTCCACGAATGCGCGCCGGACCATGCGTTACCCGGAACTAATATGAGATTAGTTGCACCCGTTGCTCTAATCGCTTCAATCGCACCATTAGCATCATCACGCCACAACTCCGTTGGCATATCATGCGGTTCATTCATTAAACCAAAAATCACCTTGTCATTATCTTTAAACTGATTAGATAACTTTGTCCAAAAATCTTTAAATGCACCTAGCGGTAGCGCACCTAAATCGCCATCAATACCAATAATTTCTTCATAATAACGCGCGCTGTTATGCGGATCTAAAATCACTGTGGCTCGTTTCGAAGTTGCGTAATTTACAAAATCTTTGATTCTGGTAAGTTCATCGGGATTTAGTGGACCACTTTGGTCATTTTGTAGGCGCTCCCATAAAAAAGGTAGACGAAATATATTCATCCCTTTTCGCATAAAGTAATCGACTTCCTCATTGGTTGGGTAGGTATATTGAGTACCAAATTCGCCCGGCAGAACATCGTAGCCAAAATCTGCACCCGCGAGGTTTACACCTTTGTATTGAGTATCGGCAAAGGTCACCGTTGCACCCAATAGAAATAAGGTTAGTACGCCTTTCTTTAAAATAATAAAAAACTCGGTCGCAAGCGAGCCGAGTTTTAAAACAAGCCTAGTTGTTTCGACTTATCTTCTTTCTTCTCGTATTCTGTAAGCTGGTCTCGAACATATGCTCTAATACCATCTTCATTCGCATT
>Ga0209633_10006458_pt1 | contig 10033 bp, 6 predicted proteins | sample Cruoilmetagenom1_FD_187290 | JGI IMG/M metagenome (GOLD analysis project Ga0209633, IMG submission 187290) | Oil polluted marine microbial communities from Coal Oil Point, Santa Barbara, California, USA - Sample 1 (SPAdes) (version 2) | ecosystem: Environmental > Aquatic > Marine > Oil seeps ... | reverse complement strand
TCAACTGATTAATATTCAATTCGGCAAGCGGGGTCAGATAGTTCCCAAAACCCAGGGTAAGCTGACTCTTATAAAGCCTATGCAGAGGCATTTTAACCATCCGGGCCGCCAGGATGGGTTCTACCCTGAACTGACTTTCATAACGCTTGGGATAGAGCTCATAGCTAATGGACGGAATATCAAATTCGATGGTTTCATCCATGCTGGGAAGCAATTCGATCTTCTCTGCACCCGACAGTGTTGGAGAGTATGGCTTTACAACCCTCACCTCTTTCTGCTGCCCCATCATTGCCAGAGGCAGCAGGCAAATCACCATCCATACTCCTGTTCTCTTTGAAAATATCCTGAATTGTTTCATTTCAGTTGGTTTCATTTTAATACTTAATACCGCATAACTATTGAACCTGTTCTGGTTCAGGTGCGATATCACTCTCCGCCTGCTCGGTCAATGCCGCTTTGCGCTGCTTCGCATTAGCTATGATTCCATCATCAGGAATCGTATAGTAATCAATCAGACTCTGCAGGGAATTGATGGCCGAGAATTCATCTCCTTTCTCGATATAGATATCAGATAGTGCCAGAAAGGACATGCCCATCCAATACTGATGAGGTGTATTCATCTCGATAAACTCGTAAACCAGCTTCTCAGCTTCATCCAGCTCTCTCCTTTCGTACAGAATCTCGATCATCATATACTTTGACTCTGCACCCTCTACGCTATTCACTTCATGGCCCACTTTGGCATAGAAATCATAGGCAAAATCCATTTCGTTTATTTCCTGGAATGACCTGGCAATCTTGAAGTTGGCTTCTCGTATATATTCCTCCTGGACTTTATCCAGTTGTAGTACCTGCCTCGCTGCTTCAATGGTATTGGTATACTCCTGCAACTCATAGTAACAACGCATCAGTCCCACCTGGGCATCGAAAATATTCTTTTTCTGCTCAGCCGTCTCCAGAAGCGCCTTGTAATAATCGGCAGCGCGGTGATAATCTTTTTCGCGGTAACTTATCTTTGAAGCAGCTTCAAGCGCAGGTACCGTAAACATATTCCTGGGTTGATTAATTATATAACTCAGCGATTCCAGGGCTTCGTCACTCTGCTGTAATTTCAGCTGACAGTCGGCCTTGTAGTAGTGAGCATTCAGAAGGTAATTCCCCTGTGGAAAGGCATCCAGATAATCAATAAAGGCACGTATGGTCCCTTCACAATCCTCCCGCATATAAATCATTTCGGCAGCAGTATAGGAAAGTGAATCCTGTTCGCTTCGGGTAATATCGCGACCCAGTCCAGTCACAAATGTCATATATCCATCCACATTATCCTTTCGAACATAGATATTCTTTATACTGGTCAGTGCATTCTCAGCCTCAGGGGTACCGGGATAGTTGGTAGCAACGCGTTCATAATAGGTAAGCGCCTCATCATAATCACCCGCATTATAATATATTAATCCCAGCTGATTCAGGGCATTGTTAGTATAAGAAGAATTGGAGTGTTCATTTACCACTCTTTCATAATAGCTCAAAGCTTGTTGAGGCTGGTTAATAACCACATAGCTCCTGCCAATTTCGAAAAGAGCATCATCCACGAAAGCAGATTTTGGTTGCTCAGTGATGATCTGGTTCAACACATCAACCTTCTCCTGGGTCCTGTCGAGCAGGCCAAGGGTAAAGCCTTTCTGGAACATGGCATAATCAACATCAGCCATCCCCGAGTTTATGCTCCTGTTGTAGTAATCTATTGCCCTTGTATAGTCGGTCTGGACAAAATAACAGTCGCCCATCCGGTTATAGGCATCAGCCATGGTAGCAGAGGATGTTCCTTCTGATAAGCGCAGATATTTCCCGAACCAGTTGAGCGATTCCGCATAGGCCTTTTCATCAAAATAAACATAACCCAGGCTATAATTACTCAGGGCATACTCCTGCTGCTGACGGGCACTTCCATCCTTCAAAAACTGATCGTAATACATCCTTGCTGTTTTCCTGTCGCCTGTGCGGTATGCTGCTTCCCCAAGCCAGAAATAAGTACGGGCAGCAATAACAGGATCGAATGCAGCATACTGTATGCTTACCTCCAGTGCATCCACAGCCTCAGCGAATCGAAGGTTCTTATATAGTTCCAGTCCCCGGTAAAAAGCCACCTTCTGATAAGCCCGTTCAATGTTTGCATCCTTCCTTTTGATCTTCTCAAGAGAAGTCATTGCCATGGAATAGTTCCTGGTTCCCAGGTAGGCAGTCACCAGGAAATTATAAGCCTCATCTGTATTATCCGCTGCCGGGTAGGTTCTGATATAAAGCTCAAGTGCACGAATTGCTTCATTAAACGGACTGAAGGAAAGTTCAAAGGTGACTTTAGCAAAATTGAAAAGCGCATCCTGTTGAATTTTGGGATCAAACTCCATATTAGCCGCTTTGGAGAAGGCGATGCGAGCCTTATTCTTATCCCCTGTTTTTAAATAACAATCCCCCAGATGGTACAGAGCACTCTGGGCAATCTCCGTATTTCGATAGCTGATGCCTTCGAAAAGCGGGAGGGCATTCTCATACTCCTGATTGTTATAGTAGGCATAGGCCAGCTGGTAACGATCGTGAATGGTATAGGCATTTGAATTGGAACGGTAGGTCTCCAAAAAAGGGATGGCCTCCTTATACTTTTCCAACATAAAATAAGACTCCCCGGTAATCTTCGCAATTTCTCCAAGCCTGCGCTCCGATACAGAATCCATCAGCGTTGGTGCATAGGCGATGACCTCTTCATATTTTTTCTGCATAAAGAGGATCTGCGAAATATAATAGGGTGCTATCCCACTGAAAAGCGGATCATCATCTATATCCCGGAAACCCTTTAAAGCAGTCTCATAGTTACCCTGCTCATAATTAATATGGGAATAATAATAGGTTGCCGGGCCAGTATAATTTGATTCCACCTCCAGAATTTCATAGAAACTTACCCTGGCATTCTCATAGTCATTTCTTTTGTATTAGCTATAACCCTTCTTAAAGTAATACTCGGGTAATTTCTCCTTTCCAATTTTATAGCGGTCCACTCTATTATACCAGGAGATGCATTTTGCCCAGCTGTTTTTGTCGTAGAAAAAGTCGGCCAGTGTGAAGGCTGCTTCGTTAACATGCGGACTTCCCGGATACTCTGTAATAAAGGTGTAAACCAGGAACTCTGCATCATCGTTCTTAAGCTCCACAGCGGACATGGCCATATAGAAGGAGGCTTCGGCACGGATCTCAGATCTTGATCCCATATTATCCTCCAGGTACTTGCCGAAAACGCTGCGTGCCGCACCATATTTTTGATTTTCGTAAAGCTCCAGCCCCTCCAGGTATTCCCTGTCACTATACTCGTACACCGCGCTCTTCTGACTATAGGCCATAATTGAAGCCAAAAGGAATATGATAGGTGTGATTCTCTTTTTCGAACGGATCATATGCTTGAGATTAACTTGATAAAAGTACGAATATTACAGCCTGCTCATTTGGCGCTACTTCTTTTTAATTAACAGTCAGATGTTAACTTTTAGTATGATTTTAATTCTTATTTTAGCCCCATATTTACTTAACTATGGCACTGGACAAAGTCATTTCCCTTGAGAATGCACTTATTGGAATCAACGATCATATCGTTCTTGAACAGGTTAATCTCTCTGTAGAGAAGGGTGAATTTGTCTATGTGATCGGAAGGGTTGGAAGCGGTAAAACCAGTCTGATCAAGACTATTAACGCTGAATTGCCCCTCATGGAAGGAAGCGGTGTGGTAAGCGGATTCGGCCTGGAGGATCTGAAACGCAAAGAGGTTCCCATGCTTAGAAGAAAACTGGGAATTGTTTTCCAGGACTTCAAACTTCTAAACGACCGTACGGTGGACAACAACCTGGAGTTTGCATTAAAAGCCACAGGCTGGAAAAATAAAGTTGAGATCAACGACCGCATTGCAGAGGTCCTGGAGAAAGTTGATCTGGGTTACAAAGGATATAAAATGCCACACCAGCTTTCGGGCGGGGAACAACAACGTGTGGTAATAGCCCGGGCACTACTTAATGATCCCGAAATTATTCTTGCTGACGAACCCACCGGGAACCTGGACCCAGCCACTTCTGAAGATATCATGAATATCCTTATGGATATTTCAAAAAGCGGCCGCGCAGTAATGATGGCTACTCACAACTATAACCTGATCAAGCGCTTCCCCTCAAGAACCCTGAAATGTGAGGATGGGCGCCTGCATAGCGCAAACCTCTCCGAAGCTGATTTTGACAAGCTGCTCCAGAATGCCTAAGAGCCATCTATGGATCTGAAATCATATACTCTGGAGGAGCTAAAGCCTTACCTGTACACGCTTTATTCCCAACCAGAATCCCTCGTTCCGCTTAGTCCGCTCCGCCTTCAATCCTACCTGAAAAACCCAAGGGCAAAGTTATCCGACCCTGTATTGTTTGAAATGCGTCAAAAGGGCGAAGTGATTGCTTACCGCACCCTCCTGCCAGACTGTTTCTACGACAATGTAGATCACCCTCAGCGTTTTGCCTGGTTAAGCGGAAACTGGGTCAGACCTGATTTGAGGCGAAAGGGGATATCTACCCAACTGCTTGAGATGGCCGAAGAGAAATGGCAGGGACGTTTGATGTATACCAATTATGCACCAGAATCCAAGGCCCTTTATGACCAAAGCGGTCGATTCAAGGTAATTGCCAACAGGGATGGCTTACGATTTTACCTGAGATCTGCTGCCGATGAATTATTAAGCGACCGGCTGGGATCAAGATCAGCATTAAGATCTACCGACAAATTGATTAACCGCTTCCGGGAAAGGCGAATTGAGAAGTACAGATTCCCTCTTGAGTGCCCATGTGAGGTAAATCCGATCTCTGACTTTATTTCTCAATTATCAGAGCTCGTTAAAAGACTGCAGCAGGATTCACTCTTCCGCAGAGACCGGGAAATTTTTGAATGGGCCCTGGAGTACCCATGGGTTACCGAACAAGCGTGCGATCCGCTGAACTATCACTTCTCCTACCGGGCCAACAGGTTTGAAAATCTCCTGTTCCAGTTCACACATCCCGATGATGAAATCCGTGGCGTTTTGTGGATTATTATACACAACAATGTTCTTTCTGTGCCTTATCTGTTTGCAGGGGATAAGACCCTACACAGCTGTATGGCTGAAACCATAATCCGAACTATGATCACACATGGGTGCACCCATACCACCATCAGAAATGCTGAATTACTTGAGAAGTTGAAGGTCCATAAAAAGATATTTCTCAAGCTCAAAAATATGCCTCAACTGATCTTTGCCCACAAGGAACTGGCTTACCTTCTTCCGCAGAAGCGGGTGATTCATGATGGTGATGGTGACGTGATGTTTACAGGCTGATCAGTACCTGAGGCGATTTCGTCCCAGAGGCATCTTCAACAAGTAATACAGGTATTCGGCTTTCAGAGTGTCAAGCGCCGGAGTCTCGTATTTTTCCATGGGTATTCGCTGAATATAAGCATGCTTTCCAGTACGCTTGAATCCTGCAGTACCCAGCAGAGCTCTTGCTGTTCCATCTTCCAGCAGGGCGTCAATAACCTCCCGGGGTACCCCATCACTGGTAAAAGGAAAAGAGAAATAAGCAGTCTGGATGCCAAAGCGTTTTTGAAGATCTTTAATGCTGGCTTTGACCTGTTCTATCATTGCCCCTGCATCCAAACTGGCGAAATCAACATGATCAGTTGAATGAGCTCCGATATCAAATCCCCATTCAATCAGGCTTTCTATTTCCCCCTTATTCATGTATACTGATTTGGAGCGCAAATATCCTGAGTAATCCAGCTCTGCCTCCTTTGCCAGGGCGTCCAGCAAAGTACGCTGATCCCAGGCGATCATCTTTATGGATGCTTCAACCTGCTCTTTATCAATCTTCAGAAAATCAGCCACCTTTTCCTTTGCCCTGCAATCATCCCTCACCTGGTGGACCAGCAGGCTTGCCTTATACCTGTAAAAGAGTCCCTTATTATCAATAAAGCGATTGTTAAGGAAGAATGTAGCAGGAACTCCCTTACTTTTCAGCAGGGGAGCGATAAAATCATAACACCCTTTCAGTCCATCATCAAAAGTGAGCACCATATTGGGCTTAGTCCTCTCCTCGCCCTTGTTTTCCAGGTAATCCCCCAGGCTTAGTGCTTCGAAGTGAAGCAATAGCTGATCAAGGTCCTTCTCAAATTCAGCAGGCTTATGCACCCTGTACAGGTGACTGATATGAGGCAGTGATTCCGGAGAAACGGTATGGTAAAAGGGGAAAATACTTGTCTGTCCAGACCGTGCGATCAAGCTGTCAAGCTTCATAGGCCGCGCCATGGATGTGAGTACCTTCCGTATGCTCTCCTTCATGCTATTTCAATTTCGTAAGAGTGGATGGCAAACGGCTGAAACTGACACTCTGGTAGATTTCAGCCTGTGCTCCAAATCCATTAAAAAAGCGTGCTACCGACGGAATGTTTGAACCCTCAAAATCGAGGATAATTCCAGAGCCGGCATGATCTTTAATAAAAGAATCTACAATCCGGAACATTCCCCGCTGCTCTTTCCCCTTCTCGCTGGAGGCTGACAGCAGGTATATTGCCCGGGTCTTGCTGAAAGCAAAAAAGGCTGCAGCAGTAATTTCGCTTCCCGACCTGGTCGCATAGATTTTTCCCGCACCTTTCGCATGGATGGTATCAAAAAGCTTTGCCATCCATCGATAATCATCATTGGATCGCGGAATTACATCATTCTCCCTTTTTAAGCTCACCAGTTCTTCAACCGGAAGCTTAAGTTCTATGTTGTCAGCTACCTCAATGGACTTCCGGATGTTTCTTTTGGCATTGGTAGAAAAGCCATTGTAAAGGGTTTCATACTCCTGATTCAATGTCATCACGTAATTGGACTTATCATCCACCGTGATGGGCCCGTCTTCCCCAAGCAGGTTTTTTGTATTGAAATTTATCCCGGCAAACCTGTATTTCCTGTAAAGTATGCGAAGCATCCTTTTTATCAGATCCGGATCCACATACTCCCTGCTGAATACCCCAAGCTGCTGGGTATAAAAAGGCTGGTATATGTATTTCATTCCCGCTTTCTTCTTCCATACCACAGGCATCACAAATCGGTAATCATCCACCACAAAAGCAGACCATTTCTCTGTCACAGCATCCAGGTACCAGCTATAGGGATAGATGGTCTCAGCGGGCGACTCAGATATTACCCGGTCCCACTTCTCCACCTGAATTTCTTTTCTCTTCAGAAAATATATTTTCAAGCCCTTCTCCATTTATTTATTTTAAATCTCCAGTTTAACAACTGTGATCCCAGCTCCACCCTGGTCCACATGTGCATCGCCATACCAATCTACCAGGTCAACCGAATGGAGGTATTCCCTGATCAGTTGGCGAAGGATGCCATTGCCTTTTCCATGAAGGATTCTCAGATCACGGGCATTTACCATGATGGCCTCATCGATAAAGTCGACCACGATCTCCATGGCTTCATCGGCTCGTTTCCCACGCAAATCAATATCAGGACGAAACTGAACCCTGCGGGTACTCAGGTTCCAATCACCCAGGTTAACCTTTGATTGATCCTTCTTCCTTAACCTGCCAGCTTCCTCCGACATGATCTTTTGTAACTGCCCCAATTTGGTATTGGTCTTCAGCATTCCAAAAGCCACCACACAATTCTTCCCCCTGATCTCCATCACCTCCCCGGCTGCTTCCTGGCCCTCAATACGAACCAGGTCTCCCACCCGAATTTCCGGGTCTTCCTTCACCTGCTTCTGTGCAAGAGTCTTTTTTGACCGTTGACGCAGATCAGGTCGTCTTGTCTCCAGCTCACTCCCCTTTCGGCGAATCTCCTTCAGTTGCTTCTCCACCTTCTGCTCTTCTTTGCCCTTCTCTATCTCCAACTCCTCTCTAAACTCATTAAGCTCCTTACGAACCTCCCTGGTCCGCTCCTTCTCAGCCTCCGCCTCCTTAATCTCCCGGATGGTCTGCTCTATCTTCTTATTGGCACCCGAAAGCATAGCATCCGCTTTTGCCTTTGCCTCTTTTACAATGGCCTTGCGCTGCTTTTCACTTTCCTGAAGCTCCTGCTCATAGCGTCCCATCAACTCCTCCAGCTTCCGTTCAGATTGCCTGATCTTCTGCCGCTTTCCTTCCCAGTATTTTTTATCCCGGAGAATTTCTCTCAGGTGCTTATCAAAATCTATATGATCCTGTCCTACTTTTTCTGAAGCAGAACCAAGCACCTCTTCGGGGAGACCAATCTTTCTGGCAATTTCAAAAGCGAATGAAGAGCCAGGCTTTCCCACCTGTAACTGGTACAGGGGCTGCATCTTCTGGTTATCAAACAACATGGCCCCGTTTACAATGCCCTCTGAAGATGTTGCATAGTGCTTCAGACTGGTGTAGTGGGTGGTGATAATTCCACTGGTACCAGCCTCATTCAATTTCTCCAGGATCGACTCTGCAATGGCGCCTCCAAGCATGGGCTCCGTACCCGTACCAAATTCATCAATCAGCACCAGGGTATCAGCTGCAGCATGCTTAAGAAAATACTTCATGTTGAGCAGATGGGAACTGTAAGTGCTCAAATCATTGTCGATGGACTGCTCATCACCAATATCAATAAAAATACCAGCAAATAGTCCAAATACCGAGCTATCACCGCAGGGCACCAGCATTCCGCACTGCAGCATATACTGCAACAATCCAATGGTCTTCAAGCATACAGACTTCCCCCCGGCATTGGGTCCGGAAATTAGAAGGATGCGATTTTTGTCTGAAAGATGAAAAGATAGTGGTACAACCTCTTTCTTCTCCACTTTATGGGCCAGATAGAGTAGCGGATGACGTGCTTCCCTCCAGTCAAACTGTTGTTCATTTTTCACCTGGGGTCTGATGGCCCCTAGCCGGCTGGCAAAAAGGGCCCTGGCCCTGATAAAATCAATGGTGGTCAGGAAGTCCTGTGAGGACAGCAGATCAGGAATATAGGGACGAATATCTGCAGTGAAATCCAGAAGGATCTGAATACTCTCCCGGCGCTCGGCATACTCAAGCTCACGAATCTCATTGGAAAGCTCCACCACCTCGGCCGGCTCAATAAATACCGTTTTACCAGTGGCTGATTCATCGTGGATCATCCCTCCCAATTTCCTCTTATTTCCTGCCATTACGGGTATAACAGGACGGTCGTTTCGGTAAGTGGGAGCTGCATCTGCATCCACCCAGCCTTCCCGCTGCGCTCTGCTCATTACCTGGTTCAGCTTCTTGGAAATGGCCCCCTGTCTCTCCTGCTGACTCCTTCGGATCTGATGTAGCGTGGAAGAGGCATTATCCCGGATCTTCCCATGTTTATTCAGGATCTTCTGAATGCGGTCCCCCACAAAAGGAAACATTTTGACGGGTCTGCATAATTCATTTAGTTCAGGATACTTCTCCTCCTCATCCGATTTGAAGAAATGCAATATGGCCCGGATGGAGTCGAGACTTTTCTGCAGACCAAACACTTCCTCTGTCAGCAGATAGGTTCCTTCCACCTCTGCTTTTTTCAATGCTTCCCGGTTATCGATAAAATGCTGAATGGGAAACTCATCCTCCTGAAGATTAATTTCCTGGAATTCCTCGACCAGCTTTAGCTCATGAAGAATGGAGTCATAATCTGTAATAAAGTGCATCTCATCGACCCGCTCCCTGCCGGGATCAAAAAGACAGTGAGTCTTGACCAATTCACGAATGCGGTCAAAACCAATTTTAGATTCAAAGTGTTCCGGGTAGATCAAATCCGCTTTTTTTGCCCTTCAAAAGTAATAAAAAAGGACTCTTCTCTTTGAAAAAAAAACTAGCTTTATCTGATCAACTTCAAAACCTTTCTTTTAGCATGACAAATCGAAAAATCAAGATGGGAATGGTCGGCGGAGGTACCGATGCATTCATAGGAGCTGTTCACCGCCTGGCCGCATTTATGGATAATCAAATAGAATTGGTTTGCGGCTGTTTC
>Ga0209633_10006457_pt1 | contig 10033 bp, 7 predicted proteins | sample Cruoilmetagenom1_FD_187290 | JGI IMG/M metagenome (GOLD analysis project Ga0209633, IMG submission 187290) | Oil polluted marine microbial communities from Coal Oil Point, Santa Barbara, California, USA - Sample 1 (SPAdes) (version 2) | ecosystem: Environmental > Aquatic > Marine > Oil seeps ... | reverse complement strand
TCACCGACAAGCTGGAGCTAACACTTGAAGATCTTTGTGATCGCTGCGAATTGTCCGCAACCGAAATCACAGCTTATGTCGAAGAGGGTATTATTGAAGCTGAAGGAGCGGCACCTGCAAAATGGCGCTTTTCACGTATGAACGTGATTGAAGTCAAGCGCGCTCAACGACTGACAAATGATCTCGGACTCAATCCTGCGGGTGCAGCACTGGCTGTAGAGTTACTCAAAGAGATTGAGGGGCTTAAACGTCGCCTTGCCCGTTTCGAAACTCTAAAAGATTAGTCGCTCGAGGTCGCATTAAAAAAAACTATAGCGATTCAGTTCAAGAATGAATCGCTATAGTGCAATGTAAGGAAGTTTAGTGTTTCTTATCCAACCGGGCCTTTAATCTGGCTGCCTCCGCATCAATGTTATCATAGAGTTTTCTTACCAGATTTCCCTCGTGTGTTTCAATATCGACCTGCCCAAAATCATGAACCCGTTTCTCTAAATTATTTACCAGTTTCTCAAACTTCTTGCGAGATTTCATGGGGGCTTCGTTAACCGCCTCCCTGACAGATTTCAGATCAGCATCGAGCTTTGCCATTAATTTGGATCGCTCGACATTCTTAACGGCTCCATCCACCAGTTTTTCAAACTTCTGTCGGGCCGCGAGCGGTGCTTTGTCCAGCGATGTCCTGACAGCATGGAGTTCATTGAGCATATCATTAAACCATTTGGAATCTTCAACGCGCTCCTCCATATTATTCACCAAATTTTCAAATTTTTCTCGGGCTTTTAATATATTACTGTCACTTGCCGGATCTACTGCACGAAGCGCGTCGCTCACTTTATGTACTGATTTGGAAACCGCTGAAAAGGCGCCTTTCCTCGCCCGCAACACCCATGCCTCAGAAGCGTCCAATTGCCGATTGGCGTTATCGTTCGATTTGTCCAGCTCAATAGCTGCCCTCGCTTTAAGCGCAGCAAGCTTGGCATTTGCCAGATCAATTTTCATATTTAGCTTGTTTAGTAGTGCATGGTCCTTTGCAACTGAACCGGTCTGCGCCCTTTCCGCCTGGGCAGTTGTAATGGGCAGCATTGCCTGACCAGCTCCAAGCCCAAGAAGCATGCCTGTTAATAAAATTGATTTTTTCATGACGAATATCCTTCACGCTAACCGCTTTGCATAAATACTTCGCGGTATTTCCAAGATGCCAAACCGGGAGCCTGACAATAGGCGCCAAACTGCCAGCTATCCCATTTCCCGAAATTTTCTCAGTCCGAAAATAAACTTCATATGAATGGCTTGCACTTTTGATTTAGCCTCTATCCTGCATTTCTATGATTGCAGGGGACGCCATCCAATGATCCTACATATAGAGCAGTGACGGACGAGGCGATGTGACCCAGGTAGCAGATGCCATCAAATTTTCGAAATTTTCACCAGAGATGCCGACCTGCCCGGTCACTTGATCCATCAATCTCAATTAGAGCGCGTTCATTCTAGACAGCGCCATCGGTCGTGCTCTATTATTTTGTTTTAAGCATGTTCCGGGCGCAAAATTGGTGCCTCGACACAAGTGTCCACTTTTGCTGAATAAGCTCCTGGATCGGATTCAGATCATGACATTGGCCTTGTGTTTTCGGTAGAAGCGCAGCACGCCCATTTTCACCATATCGTTAAAGACGAACCAGCTCAGGGCATAGCCCCACATGGCCAGGGCCCATTGCCAGCCTATAGGGGTCATCAGGCCAAAACCATAAACAGCGATGATGGTGCCAACCACCCGGCTGGAAAAAGTTGAGACGAAGAGGATCCATGACGGGAATGGACGCTTGAAAAACCAGTCGTCGATACGGGTGTTATAGATGGTGCCGTGGCCGGCAACCACCAGCTTGGCGAAGAATATAGTCTGCACGAATTCAAGGGGCAGTTTAAGGTAAACCATGGCGATCCAAAACAGGGTAAAGGAAGAAATGACCCCCGCCCCCCCGAGCCAGCCGGCCATAACCAGCACCTGGTGCATATCCCAGCGGACAGGTTTCTCCCTTATCCTGGTATTGTCATAGGCAATAGCAAGGATGGGAATGTCGTTGAGCAGTGCCAACACGATGATCATCAGTGCGGTCACCGGATAAAACTGGAACACGCCAATGGCCAGCCCCATGAAAAAGACGATACGGACCGTCTCGGCAATGCGGAAAATGGTGTAGCTTTGCATGCGCTCGAAGGTAATGCGCGACTGCTCGATGGCCTCCAGAATGACACCCAAACCTGGTGCCGTGAGCACGATGGCCGCCGCGGCACGCGCCGCATCAGTGGCGCCGCTGACAGCGATACCAACATCGGCCTTCTTCAGTGCGGGGGCATCGTTGACGCCATCTCCAGTCATGCCGACGATATGGTCGGCCTTTTGTAGCTCGTCGACAATGAAATATTTATCCTCTGGATACACCTGGGCGAAACCGTCGGACTGTTCGATACCGGCAATGATCTCCGATTCGTGACGCTTTATCGTGCCGGCGGGCAAGGGGATGTTGCTTAGTTCCTTGCGCACATTTTTGACAACTTCATTTGCCTGTTTTTCGATCTGTTTCTCCGGTACATCGTTCTGCAGGGTTTTGACAAGCGCCCTGGTGATCAGGCGCGCCAGTAGTAGATATTCTTCGGTGCTTTGCCCCGTGAGATCCCGTACATCCTGAATGTTGTCGCCGATATCGAGCAATTGAGCGATATATCTGGCCACGGCGATATTGTCGCCGGTCACCATCTTTATCTTGATGCCCTGTGCCTTGGTCCTGGCGATAACGTCCCTGGAGTCCTCGCGTGGCGGATCGAACAGGGAAATGAGTCCGACAAAGGAAAAATCCTTCTCCTTGCCGTGCCTCACGGCGACGCCAAGTGTGCGAAAGCCCTTTTCGGCAAAGTCTTCCACCTGGGCATAGGCGGCATCCTTGTCGAAGTCGTGGTTGTGGCACATCTCGATGATCACCTGCGGTGCCCCCTTGACCGCGACCACCTGTGTTTTGTCTTTAGACTGCAGGATGGCCTGGGAGGATTTGCTGACCGGATTGAAGGGGATGAACTTTTTGAGCAAGAACGCCTTCAGGCGCTTGCGCAATCCTCGTTTATGCAATTCCGCGAAAATAGGTTCCTCGATGGGGTCGCGATTCTCTTCGCGGCTGGCCAACGCCGCATATAAAAAAAGCTCGTTTTCGTCGAAGGAGGATTGCAGATAGGGTGTTGCAAGGCTCATGCGGTTCTGCGTTAGAGTGCCGGTCTTGTCCGAACAGAGCACATCCATCCCGGCCAGTTCTTCGATGGCATCAAGACGGCTGACGATGGCCTGCTTGCGCGCCAGAACCGTGGCGCCGATGGCCATGGTCACTGTCAGTACCGCCGGCATGGCTACGGGGATGGCGGAGATGGTCAGCACCAGAGCGTAGATCAACAGGTCGACTTCCGACTCGCCTCTGGAGATGCCCAGCAGCACGATGACAATGATCACCGCAAGTGTCATCAGTATGAGGAAGTCGCCCACCTTGATCACCATCTGCTTGAAGTGGCGTCGGCCGGTCTTCTCGGCTTTAGCCACTAGGCCTACGGTTTGACCAAACCTGGTATGGATGCCCGTGGTCGTGACCTCGGCCACCATCTCGCCCTGTTTGACCACTGTATTGGCAAAGGCCTCGTCGCCGGGTTTTCTGTTCACCGGCAACGACTCACCGGTGAGTGCCGATTGGTCGATCTGCAGAAAATCGCCCTCGCCCACAAGGGTGATATCCGCGGGGATGATGTTGCCGATCTGGAGTTTGATGATGTCGCCCGGGACCAGTTCGGCAGCGTCAAGCTCGCGCCATTGGCCATCGCGCTTGACCAGAGCTTTCAGCGCGAGCTTGCTTTTTAAGACCTCAATGGCATCGAGGGCTTTGGATTCCTGATAGAAATCCACGAATGCATTGACAAGCAACATGATCACAATGATCGCTAAATCTTCCCAACGCCCAACTGAGGCGGAGAGGATGGCCGCGATCTCGATCATCCAGGGGATCGGTCCCCAGAATCGCGTAAACAGCCTTTGCCACCAATTTTTTTCTTCGGCCACGATCTGGTTGGGACCGTATTGCTGCTGACGCTTAAGGGCTTCTTGAGTGGTGAGGCCCTTGATTTCGGTATGTACCGTTTTGGTTCGTGCCTGTTTGGCCTTGTCCAATTGCATCTCGATGTTCCTCTTGATCCGCATTCCACCTCACGGGATTGTCTGGCGTTAACTGGTTTATTCGGCCGTGTAGCCACCATCGACCACCAATTCGCTGCCGGTTGCGAATTTTGATTCGTCAGAGGCCAGATAGAGCGCCGCATATGCAACATCATCCGGTTCACCGAGATGACCTATTGGGTGAAGCTTTACGAGATCACGCCGAGCAGCTTCCACGTCGCCATCTTTCGCGAGGGATTTTAAAAAGCCCTCGACCATTTTGGTCTCAATGAAGCCGGGATGGATCGTATTGATACGGATATTATATCCCTCTTTTGCGCAATGAAGTGCCGCTGATTTAGTTAGCGTTCTCAGGGCGCCCTTGCTGGCGTCATAGGCAACCATGCGGCTGTCACCGACAATCCCTTCGACTGACGACATATTGATGATCGAGCCGCCACCAGTTTGCTTCATTGCATCAATGGCATATTTTGTTCCTAGAAAAACGCCGTCCAGATTGATGCTCATCACCCATCTCCAATCTTTGAGCGTGATATCTTCAATATTTTTGCCGGCTCCCACACCAGCATTATTCACAACAACATCCAGCTTGCCAAAACGTTTCACAACCTCGTCCACGACACGCCGCCATTCCTCTTCAATGCTGACATCATGCTCAATGAAAATGGCCTCTCCGCCAACTTTTTCGATTTCGGCAATGACCGCATCGGCGCCTTCCGCCTTGCGATCGGTGATCGCAACTTTAGCACCGTGGCTCGCCAGCAAGACCGCTATGGCTTTACCCAATCCACGGCGACCACCTGTTACTAACGCAACCTTGCCTTCAACACGCTTGCATCCATTTTTACTCATCGGTCTGGTCCTATCTTTGTTGGTTTTTGATGCTATTCAATTGTCTCAAGTAAGAGTGCTATGCCTTGGCCTCCGCCAATACACAGGGTAACGGCACCGCGCTTTATATCGTCCCGCTTCATTGAGTGGAGTAACCGCGTTGTTAAAACCGCGCCCGTAGCACCAATTGGATGACCATGGGCGATGGCGCCACCTTCGACATTGACAATTTCTTCCGAAAGCCCAAGCTCGCTGGTAACAGCTATGGCTATTGCGGCGAAGGCCTCGTTGATTTCAATTCGCTCAATATCGCTGGTTGTCCATCCCGCTCGCTCAAGCGCCTGATTCATGGCGGGCACTGGTCCAAGGCCAAACATGCCGGGTTCCACAGCGCCAATGCCGTAGGAAACAAGCCGCGCCATCGGCTCAACACCATGTTTATCGGCCCATTTCTCATCAGCTACAATCATCGCCGCGCCTGCACTATTGAGCCCGGGAGCATTGCCGGCCGTAATGGTTCCCTTCTTGCGAAAGGCGGGTTTTAATTTTTCGAGATCCTTTATGGTGGTGTCGGGACGATTGTGCTCATCCACCTCAAACCGGGTGGTGCCTTTGCGTGTCTTGATTTCAACGGGAACGATCTCGTCAACAAATTTACGCGCCGCATGCGCCGCTCCGAACAAGGTCTGCGAGCGCAAGGCCCATTCATCCTGTGCCGCCCGTGTGATTTGGAATTTTTCGACGAGGTCTTCCGTGTGCCAACCAGAATGCTTGTCGGAAAACGCATCGTTTAACCCGTCACGCAACACGGCGTCATAAAGCGCTCCGTCACCTAACCGGTAGCCCCATCGTCCCTGACCTACGAGATAGGGGGCCTGATCCATATTCTCCATGCCGCCGGCCACGGCGCAACTAACATTACCCAGCCAGACTTCCTGAGCCGCAGATACAATCGCCTGCGCTCCTGATCCGCAAACGCGGTTGACCGTCATAGCGGGTACATTGACGGGGAGGCCGGCATTGACCGCAGCTTGGCGGGCAGGGTTCATTTTCACACCGGCCTGGATAACTTCGCCCATAACGACCGTGTCTATATCGGCGCTTTCAAGGCCTGATTTTCGGACACACTCTCTGATGATCTGTGCGCCCAATTCTGTGGCCGGGATGTCCTTGAGGCTCCCCCCATAAGTACCGATCGGTGTGCGTAGAGGTGAACAAATGACAACATCTGGATTGGACATAAATTACTCCTTTGGACAAAACATTAAGTACCGCCACGGACAGTTACTGCGTGACAAAACCTTAATCGGGGTTTTTTATTCCGGGGTTTCATCGGTCGTAAACTCGTCAACCGCCTGGTAGAGAGGCGTCATCCACATGAAGGCCGGGCCGCCATGCATGACCACAGCCTGAAATCCAGCCTCAACAACTTCGTTCCGTGTTGCACCGGCCTGGATGGCGTTATTTACGTGAAAGGCAATGCACCATTCGCACTGCGCTGCAACCGACAATGCTATATTGACCAGTTCCTTGTGTTTGATTGAAAGAGCCGCGCCGCCTTCCGCCTCTCTGATGAAACCAAGAAATCCTTCCGTTTCATTTGGAAATTCATCCCGCAACCGGTGGGTCAGCTGGCCGACTTCTTGGAGTCTTTCTTTCATTGAGGGCATGAGACGATACTCCTTATCTGATAATTCTAGTTAACGATCATAGTGTCCGTTTGAGCCAAAACATTCGCTGTGTGTCTTGCGATCACAAGGTTTTCATTGGTCGGAATAACGAGCACTTTGACGTGGCTTCCCCGCCCGCCAATATCGGTTTTGCTTTGGTCATTGGCCGCCTCGTCAATTTCTATGCCAAGCCAGCCTGCCTGCTCACAGACCGAACGGCGAACCATTGCGGCGTTCTCGCCTATGCCACCTGTGAATACAAGTGCATCAATCCCGCCGACTGAGGCCGCAAGCGAGCCCAACCCGCGCGAAACCCAATAAGTAAAATAGGCAATGGCGAATTTTGCTTCTGGTGCAGACGTTTCCAGAAGTTCGCGCATATCATCACTCAGGCCTGAGAGCCCTAAAAGCCCAGATTGTTGATAGAGCAACTCGCTTAGAGCATGGTGATCCATGTCCTTTTCGCGCATTAGATAGAGCAACACACCGGGATCGAGCGCGCCGCAACGCCGTCCCATGGGCAGTCCATCAAGGGCGGTAAATCCCATGCTTGTCGCCACCGACTTGCGGTCTTTGATCGCACACATACTGGCGCCATGGCCAAGATGAGCGATGACAATCTTGCCGTTTGTGGTAACCGGGTCGAGATATTCGGGCAATGCAGTTGTGATATAGTCATAGGACAGTCCGTGAAATCCATAACGCCTTATGCCGTCATCTCTCAGCTCTTTCGGCAAAGCGAAGGTTGTCGCAAGATCAGATTGTCCATGATGGAATGCGGTATCGAAACAGGCCACTTGCGGCAGATCAGGCGCAAAGGATTGCACGACTTCGATCGCCGCCAGATTTTGCGGCTGATGGGATGGGGCCAAAGGTATCAATGCATTAAATTGCTGCAAGATTTTATCGTTGATAATAACCGGTCGCGTGAAATCTGCGCCACCGTGAACAACCCGGTGACCTGCTGCAATCAGTTCATGACCCGTAATATGGCTCTCGACCCACTTCAGGATGATGCTCAACAGTTCCCGCCAGTCAAGCCTTGCGGACAAAGTCTGGTGCTGGGGGTTTTCATCAGCCTGCTGACTAAAAGTAAAGCGGGGGATACCGCCTATACCATTAATCTCACCAAAAGACATTGCCTCTGTAACAGCCTCTCCCTTTCGCAACTCATAAAGGGAGAATTTGATGCTTGAAGAACCTGCGTTCAGGACGAGAACAACTTTTTTCATTTTAGCTTTGTCTTGTGCTGGTGCTCATAGAGCAAGGTGGCGACGGCACTGGAAACCAGTCTGTTTGCGATGCTTCCCGACCGGCTTGTTAATATGATGGGAACCTGACCACCGCACACAATTCCCGCGGCCTGTGCGTCCGCCACGTAAATCAATTGTTTCGCGAGCATATTGCCGGCTTCCAGGTTCGGCACGACCAGCACATCGGCCTTGCCGGCCACGTCTGAGTCAATATTCTTTATTTTGGCCGAGGCGGGTGAAACTGCGAGATCATAAGACAAGGGACCATCGACAATTGCGCCGGTAATTTGTTTGCGCCGCGCCATGACAGCGATGGCGGCAGCCTCAACGGTTGAGGGGATTCGCGGTTCTACGTTCTCGACCGCCGACAATACAGCAACCTTGGGCAGATCTATGCCTACTGCATGGGCCAGACTGATTGCATTTTGAACGATATCCTGCTTGGCAAGCAAGTCGGGTGCGATATTAAGAGCTGCATCGGTTATAATTTGCATGCGATCAAATGCTGGACTATCGAGCAGGAATGCATGGCTCATGCGCCTGTCGGTCCTCAGACCCTTATTGTGGTCGAGGATCGGATAGAGAAACTCACTTGAATGCATTGCGCCCTTCATCAGCGCCTCGGCCCGCCCCTCATGGATGAGCGCCACCGCTTTTTGGGCAGACGCATGACTGTGCGGTGTATCGACTATTTCAAAGGCTGAAATATCAGCGCCCAGGCGCTTTGCAGCTGCCGAAATCTTTGTCGTCGGCCCGACCAATAGCGGTTTTATGAGTTTATGAAATGCAGAAACGAGAACACCTTCCAGCGACACCTCATCGACCGGATGAACGACAACAGTTCGTATTGGCGGCAGCGTTTCAACAGAGTTGAGCAGCTTGTGGAAGTTCTTCGTCGGCGGTTCTATTTTTTTTGGAGAAAAAGTGGCGACTGTCTTTCTTCCCTTTGTGGGTGAAACCCGGGTTTTACTCATGATTTTTGTCCTTCAGAAATACAAGAATGAAAGATCGTAGACCCTGATTTTATTCCATCAGCACATATGTGCCGGGTGCTGCGGCGAGCGGCGGATATCCTGCGCGCGTGTTTCCCATCGATGGAGGACTGGTTTTCCGACCTGACTTTTGTGCCAGCCACACAGCCCATTCAGGCCACCACGAACCCTCCTGAACACGCATTTCTTTGGCCCAGCTCTCGGGATCAATATATTGAGCGTCATGCGCCTTGGTATAAATTTGATGGGTACGACGTGGATGTCCGGGCTCTGAGACGATCCCCGCATTATGTCCACCGGAAGTTAAAAGAAATGTCACGGCTGTATCGGTGAGCAAATTTATTTTGTATACTGATTTCCACGGTGCGACATGATCTTTTTGTGTGCCCACGACAAACAGAGGTGCACGAATATCCGTGAGCGCAATTGGTCGACCGTCCGAGATATACCGTCCCTCAGCCAAATCATTATTCAGATAAAGTTTGCGCAAATATTCTGAATGCATGCGGTACGGCATGCGCGTCGCATCCGCATTCCAGGCCATCAGGTCATTTAGACGTGACCGCTCACCCATCAAATATTCATGCACCAAACGCGACCAGATCAGATCGGTTGAGCGAAGGAGCTGAAATGCGCCGGCCATCTGCTTGGTATCAAGGAAGCCCTGCTCCCACATCATATCTTCAAGAAATGCCAATTGGCTCTCATTGATGAACAGTCCGAGTTCACCTGGTTCGGTAAAATCGGTCTCTGTTGCCAAAAGCGTAATCGTTTTAAGCCGGTCATCATGGTCGCGTGCCATCGTCGCGGCTGCAATCGAGGTCAGGATACCACCGAGACAATAACCGACAGCGTGAATTTTCCGCTTCGGTACAATCGCCTCGACAGCATCAAGTGCCTCCATGACACCGAGTCTGCGGTAATCCTCCATACCGAGATCCCGGTCTTCGGGGCCTGGATTTTTCCAGGAGACCATGAAGACCGTAAAGCCCTGTTCCGTGAGGTATTTGACCATAGAATTGTGCGGAGACAGGTCGAGAATGTAGTATTTCATGATCCACGCTGGCACAATCAGGATCGGTT
>Ga0209633_10006456_pt1 | contig 10035 bp, 8 predicted proteins | sample Cruoilmetagenom1_FD_187290 | JGI IMG/M metagenome (GOLD analysis project Ga0209633, IMG submission 187290) | Oil polluted marine microbial communities from Coal Oil Point, Santa Barbara, California, USA - Sample 1 (SPAdes) (version 2) | ecosystem: Environmental > Aquatic > Marine > Oil seeps ... | reverse complement strand
TGTTAATATTATCTTTTTTCTCTTGGGGTGATCACGCCTTGAGCGTGACGACCTCCACGCCCCCAGCGTGGCGCGCTAACCGGGCTACGCTACACCCCGAAATGGTTAACTCTTATAAATTGAAGTATTTGTTTAAATACTTGTATGGTTTTTTATAGTTTCTTTTCATTCATCATTTTGACCGGGGTGATCACGCCTTGAGCGTGACGACCTCCACGCCCCCAGCGTGGCGCGCTAACCGGGCTACGCTACACCCCGAAAATTCGTTTGCAAATATAAAAAATGTAACTAATTTATAATAGCTAAGTTCAATCTAATTCGAAAAAAGAAAATTATTTGATCGTTTCAAACAACAGTAAATAACCTTAGATTTACACTTTCAAATAGAATTGTATTGGGATATTTTGAAATTTTACAAAGCTATCATTTATCCACAACAGAATGGATAGCAGTTTTTTTTGCTGTGTTCCTCTTGGGTATGGCAAAAGCGGGTATCAAGGGCATAGGAATTATCATAGTTGTGATCATGGCCTTTGTATTTGGTGAAAAGGCTTCCACCGGTGTCCTGCTATCACTCTTAATTTCAGCAGACATACTAGCTGTTATATATTATAACAGACATGCACAATGGCATTTTATAAAAAAATTAATGCCCTGGATGGTGGTTGGGGTATTGGTTGGGGTATGGATTGGCAATGATATATCGGAACTTTTATTTAAAAAATTGATGGCTATTATCATTATTGGTTCTGTCATACTCATGTTCTATTTTGAAAACAAAAAAACTGTCACAATTCCCAATAATCTTTGGTTCTCAAGTTCTGCTGGATTTTTAGCTGGTTTTAGCACTATGATTGGGAATTTGGCCGGACCAATCGCTAACATTTATTTTTTGGCCATGCGCCTCCCAAAAAATGAGTTTATTGGAACAACAGCATGGCTTTTCTTTATCATCAACGTATTCAAATTGCCATTTCATATTTTTGTTTGGAAGACAGTTACAAAAGAAACTTTAGTTTTAAACTCTCTAATGATACCGGTACTTATCATCGGCTTTTATTTGGGTGTAAGAGCAGTTAAGATGATTTCAAATATAAATTATAGAAGGTTTATTCTTATTGTAATTGCCCTCGGAGGCTTGATATTATTATTTAGATAGCATTACATATTTTTAAAATTTATTCCTCTATTAAAGTAATTTCGATTATTTTTGAGTTTGCAATTTTTAATCCATATCCAATGAATTTAAGTCTAAAATATCTATCTGTGGGAGTTATGATACTCTCCTTGTTTAGTTGTAATAAAAAAGCATCGGAAAGTAAACCTATCGAAAAGCAAGAGATCACTGAACTGGAAAGTATAGAAATGCTCGTAGGTACTTATACAGATGATACGAGTAAAGGCATCTATAAATTTTATTTTGACCCTAATGATGGAAAGCTAGAAAATAAGGGCTTGGTTGCTGAAGCTATGAGTCCGTCCTACTTGGATATCAGTAAAGACAAAAAATTTGTTTATGCAGTAAATGAAAGAGATCCCGGAAAGGTTTCATCCTACCAATGGAATGATGATCGATCAGAATTAGAACTTATTAGTAAAGTATCCAGTGAAGGTGTAGGTCCTTGTTTTTCAGAAATTAATACTGCAGGAAATCTATTGGCTATTGCTAATTATAGTTCCGGTAATATTGCTGTCTATTCTGTTGAAAATGGAAAGATCGGACAGGATCCCGAAACACGTCAACATGTTGGAAGCAGTATTGTAAAACCAAATCAAAATGCTCCTCATGCCCATTGTTCCAAATTTGGAACTAACGGAAAATACATCTATGTTGCAGATCTTGGAATAGATGAGGTTCTATCGTATTCTGTAAACTCAGAAGGAATATTAGGTAAAAAACAAATTGCATTGGCAATGGATCAAGGAGATGGACCTAGACATTTAGTTTTTCATCCCGCTAAGGATATAGTATTTATTATCAATGAATTATCAAGTACGGTTACCTCGGCCAAAGTGGACCAATCGACAGGCCTGTTCGAAAAAATTGATAAACAAAGTACTTTGCCTAAAGATTATATTGATAAATCATATTGTGCTGATATTCATATCAGTTCTGATGGTAAATTCTTATACGCATCCAACAGAGGGCATAATAGTATTGCTGTTTTCTCAGTTTCCGATGAGGGTAAAATAAAACTGCTCTCTACTAGCTCGGTAGAAGGAGACTGGCCCAGAAATTTTACACTAACACCAGATGAAAATTACTTGTTGGTAGCCAATCAAAAAAGCGATAATATAACCGTTTTTCAAAGAAATCAAGAGACAGGATTTTTAACTTTTACCGGTAATGAGGTTAAAATTTCAAAGCCCGTTTGCTTAAAATTTTAATCCTAATTAAATATAGGAATGCAGGTTTTATCTACAAATTTCGGGAATGTAAATGACATAGACGTCCAGTTATTTACTCTTAAAAACGAGGCAGGTCTGGAAATAAAATTAACCAATTATGGAGGTATTGTTACCTCTATTAAAACCCCTGATAAAAAAGGTGTTTTTCAAAATATAGTTCTTGGATTTAATAAATTGGAAAATTATTTATCTAAAGATTACTTGGAATCTTATCCATGCTTCGGAGCGTTGATAGGTCGTTTTGGAAATAGAATTTCAAAGGGGCGATATTCTTTAGATGGTAAGGACTACGAACTGGACATTAACCATCAAACAAATCACTTGCATGGAGGTTTTAAAGGATTTGATAAAAATATTTGGAAAGCAAAGATATTTGAGAATAAAAATGATGTTGGTGTAGAATTAAGCTATTTGAGTAAAGATGGAGAGGGAGGTTATCCTGGAAATTTAATTGTTAAGGTGAACTATTCTCTTACGAAGAACAATGATTTTGTAATCGAATATTTTGCAGATACGGATAAGGCAACTCCTATTAATCTTACGCATCATTCCTATTTTAATTTGAGCGGGGCAGGAACTGTATTAAATCATGAATTGCGATTGAATAGTGGAGAATTCAATGAAGTTGATTCGGAGCTAATTCCAACAGGAAAAATGCTTTCGGTTGAAAATACTCCTTTCGACTTTAGGAAAATGAAAGTCATAAAAAGAGATTTTGATCGGCTAGAGAATGGATATGACAACAATTACTCATTGAACAATGAAGAAGGAAAATTCATAAAAGCGGGAGAGCTATACGACAAAAATACTGGAAGATTAATGGAAATATTTACTACGGAAGTGGGCATTCAAATTTACACCGGTAAATTCATTCCGATTCTGACTGTTGAGGGTCAAGAGAAATTCGGGTCATTCTCGGGCCTAGCATTAGAAACACAGCACTATCCTGACTCGCCAAATCATCCTAATTTCCCCAACACTATTTTACGACCGGGAGAGAAATACCATCAAAGAACGGTTTATAAATTTTCAGTTCGTTAAAAGGACAAGAGCATGAATGTTATCATTCCCTGAATACAGGGAATCAAAAAAAAACACTCATTCCAATCATTTCTATATGGTGCCTGAATTATTCCCTGTTACATATTAATATCTTTTCAGCTATCCGGTAAAATAAGCCAATACCCCAATTACAATAATGACCAAAATCACCGAAAGAACAACATCAATGCTTGTATAACTTCCCTTCGATAATTTTCTATCTTCTACGGTTAAAGTTCCAAATGACAATCCTCTTATCAATTGATAATTTGGTGGATCGGTGGCTAAACTTACCGATATACAAAGACCAACAGAAAAAATAAACATAAAAATAGCCATATGTGCAAAGTTAATTATGGCAAAACCGTAAAGTAATCCGGAGGATAGGTGTTCTCCTGTTGTTTTAAAATGAAGTATCTCCTGTTGAAAATATATTTCCGACCCCAAACGCAGTATTAATAGACCCAATCCGGCAAGTAACGTTGTAATTGCAGCTTGAGCGTTTACTCGTTTCCATAGAATTCCTAATAAGAACACAGCTACAACTGGTGGTGCGATATAGGATTGTACATTTTGCAAATATTGGTACATTACACCTCCTCCTATTTTCTGCATGATCGGAATCCAAAATATACCTAAGACCACAATAACAGATGTTGCAATCTTTCCAATTTTCAAAAGCTCTTTTTCTGTTCTATCAGGTCTTAACTTCTTATATATATCCATTGTAAAGATCGTTGAACACGAATTAAATACCGAAGCCAGAGAACTCATTAGAGCTGCCATTAATCCTCCTGCAACCAACCCTTTAAGTCCTACAGGCAATAAAGTTTTTACAAGCATAGGAAAGGCTCTATCTGCTTTCTCTATACTAAAGACCTCCGGGCTCTGAATGCTAAGTGCAAAAGCTATAATACCAGGTATTAAGAAAATAAATATTGGCAATAATTTCAAATAGGCTCCAAAAATTGCACCTCTTCGCGCTATCATAATATTGTTAGCAGCAAGTGTTCTTTGAACAATATATTGGTCTGTACACCAATACCATAACCCAACAATTGTACCACCAAATAGTAAACCTGTCCAGGGAAAATCAGGATCGGTCATTGGTCGCCACATATTAAAATGATCAGGACTTACTGATGTAACAGTTTCTTTCAATTGGCCCCATCCACCAACTTCCTGCAATCCCAAATATGTAATAATTAAAGAACCTGCTATCAGAACAACTGTTTGCAATGTTTCTGTATAAATTACTGCCTTCAATCCTCCGATAACCGTGTATATTCCAGTAAAAATAACGATTCCTATCGCTCCATACCAGAAGGGAATACCCAATAATTCTGATACTACAATACCTCCTGCATAAATGGTAACCGAAACTTTTGTCAGCACATAAGCAATCAAAGAGAACAATGATAAAAACCACCGCGACCTACTGTCAAATCTCTTTTCTAAAAATTCAGGCATGGTAAAGGCGCCGCTTCGAATATAGAAAGGCAGGAACAACCAACCCAACAATAGTACTATCCAGGCATGTAACTCATAATGAGCCATCGGAGTTCCGGATTGAAATCCGGTCCCAGCCAATCCAACAACATGTTCAGATCCGATATTTGATGCAAAAATGGAAGCCCCTATCACGAACCAACCAACATTCCTTCCTGCCAAAAAATAATCCTCCGTGTTTTTACTTTTTTGAAGAACTACCCAAGCTGCAATGGCAATAATGATTAGAAAATATAGTCCCAATACCCACCAATCTGCAGTTTGTAAAACGGTTTCCATAAATTAATTTAGTAATTATAGTTTTTTAAATATATGCAAAATCAAACTCTCTGAGTCTCAGAAGAAGTTTTTATTGGGCTAAAATACTATTTGTTGTTTATATATATTGATTAATTATGTTCTCAAATAATTCTTGTTTCCCACTTTTCAACTCTAGTTCTCCATTTTCCATTGCTACCCTATACAGATCTGAAAAATCCAGTTTTCCTTTTTCAAAATCTTTACCCCTGCCGGCATCAAAAGAACTGTATCGCTGTTCTCTAAGACTATTGTATGGTGAATCAGTTATGATTTTATCAGCGATCAGTAGAGCTCTGGCAAAATTATCCGCACCACCAATGTGACCATGGAAGAGATCTTCAAGATCTGTTGAATTTCTCCTAATTTTTGCATCGAAATTAACTCCTCCACCTTGCAAACCATCAGCTTTTAGAAATACTAACATAGCCTCTGTAGTTTCCAACAAATTATTTGGGAATTGATCTGTATCCCAGCCATTTTGGTAGTCACCACGATTAGCATCTACACTTCCCAGCATTCCTGCATTTGCTGCAACTTGTAATTCATGCTGCATCGTATGTTGTGCCAAGGTAGCATGATTAACTTCTATATTAAGTTTAAAATCATCTTGTAAACCATATTGATTTAAAAATCCTATTACTGTAGCTACGTCAAAATCATATTGATGTTTTGATGGCTCCATCGGTTTAGGTTCAATGAAGAAATTTCCTTTAAATCCTTGACTACGTGCATAATCACGAGCCATTCCAAGGAATCGTCCCATATGATCCAATTCGCGTTTCATATCTGTATTCAAGAGTGACATATACCCTTCACGACCACCCCAAAAAACATAATTTTCTCCATTTAAGGCAATAGTTGCATCCAAAGCAATTTTAATTTGAGCACCTGCTCTTGCAACCACATCGAAATCCGGATTGGTTGCAGCTCCGTTCATATATCTCGGATGAGAAAAACAATTTGACGTTCCCCATAAAAGTTTTACACCAGAATCATTTTGCTTTTTCTTTAAATACTCCGTGATAACTTTAATTCTTTTTTCCGATTCACTTAAAGTTGCTCCTTCATCTATCAGATCATAATCGTGAAAACAATAATAATCAAATCCCATTTTTGTTATGAACTCAAATGCTGCATCCGCCTTATCATAAGCTGCTTCTATAGGGTTTGCATTGATTGACCAGGGGTATATTTTTGTACCGGGGCCAAATGGATCGCCACCTGTATTACACAACGTATGCCAATAAGCCACAGCAAATTTAAAATGCTCTTTCATTGTTTTGCCGGCAACAACACGTTTTTCATCGTAAAACTTGAATGAAAGTGGGTTGTCGGATTCTCTTCCCTCGTATTTAATTTTTTCAATTCCTTTAAAGTATTCCTTCTTACCAATAAGTGTCATCGCTTATAAATTAAATTAGTTATTATAGCTATTTTCTAAATCGTTTTTCCACAGATTATATGCTTCAATAAATACTTGTCTTTCATTTAATGGCCGATAGGTCATCACTTGTTCATCAGCAGAAAATATTTCCTCAAGGGATTCAAAATCTCCCTTACTCACACCTGCTGCGCGTGCAGCACCAACAGCTCCGGTAGTGTCAATAATATTAATTTCTGTACTCACTAAGGTTGCTATGGTATTTGAAAATATTTCCGATCGAAATAAATTGTCATTACCAGCTTTAATCGATTCTAAATTAACGCCATCATTCTTCAGGATATCAATCCCATATACAAATGAAAAGGCAATTCCCTCCAATCCCGCTCGGTATAGGTGTTCTTTTTTATGCCTGTTAAAATTTAGATTAAAAACACTTGCACCCTTATTTTGATTATTTAGCATTCGCTCAGCGCCATTCCCGAAAGGAATGATACGTAATCCATCAGAACCAACGGGAACATTAGAAGCCATGTCATTCATATGCTCATAGGTATCGCTCGATAAAGCAATATTTTTCTTCAACCAACTATACTGAATCCCGGCACCATTGATGTTTAAAAGCTTACCTATACGCGGCCGTTCCTTGGTATAATTTACATGTGCAAAATTGTTGATTCTTAAACTCTCTTTAGTTTTCGTACTATCTGTTATAGCATAAACAACACCCGATGTTCCACCTGTCGCAGCAATCTCTCCAGGTTGCAAAACATTTAAAGATAATGCGTTATTTGGCTGATCTCCGGCGCGATATAACAATGGTATTCCTACAGGTAAACCAATTTCTGCGGCCGTCTCTTTAGTCAATGTTCCTTGATGTGAAAATGTAGGAACAAGAGTTGGGATTAAATCTGTACTTATATCCATATAATCGAACAACCAATTAGCCGGTTGATTCTGTTTATAATCCCACATTATCCCCTCTGATAATCCTGAAATTGTTGTTGTCGCTTCTCCGGTAAGTTTCAAAGCAATATAGTCTCCTGGCAATAAGAACTTATATATTCGGTCAAACAATCCCGGCTCATTATCTTTGATCCATCTGAGTTTTGAAATGGTGAAGTTACCAGGGGAATTTAATAAATTAGTTATACACTTATCTTCTCCTACCCCTTGAAATGTTTTATCTCCAATACTTACTGCTCTACTATCACACCAGATTATTGAAGGTCTAAGCACTGTATGGTTTCTATCTATTACAACCAAACCGTGCATCTGATATGAAATTCCTATTCCTTTAATTTTATCAGCCTTGATTCCAGTTTTTAAAAGTAACTTTTGGGTTACCTCGCAAATATAAAACCACCACAAATCCGGATCTTGCTCGGCCCAACCGGGTTCTACAGAAAGTATTGCCATTTCTTGCTCTGGATATTGAGTAATACCCGCTGATTTTCCTGAATTCGAATCGACCAAAGCAGCCTTGATCGATGAACTTCCTAAATCATATCCTATATAATACATAATTTAATACAGATTCTCTTAGATAAAACTTCGATTCAAATTTCATTCGTTTATATATGGCATTAGTATTTTTTTCCATAATTCATAGCCTTCTTCAGACATATGCAGACCATCTTCTATAAACAAATCACTGGTTGGTTTTCCATCTAAACCAATCATTGGAGAATAAATATCAACAAAAGTTCCATTAGGTTGTTTATTCAAAAATTCATTAATCATTGTATTTGTTCTACTCATTTCCAGTACTTTATCCCATCTGGCGATACTTGGTTTAATAGCAATATAATATACTTTCGCATCGGGCAATTTGGCTTTTATCATTCCAAATAAAGTACAAAAATCTCCATAGACAATTTCCGCAGTTTTCCCATAGTCCACATCATTATCTCCAGAATATATTACAATCTTTTTAGGATGATACTTCAAAATAATTCGATCGAAATTCTCAATTAAATCAATAATTTGAGAACCTCCAAAACCTCTATTCAAAATTTTATCATTATTAAAATCTTTGACTGGATTTTTCCAAAATCTTATTGATGAACTTCCTGTAAACAGAATACCTTCCTGCAATGGTGATTCTCCATTGAGCACATCAAATGCTTCAATTTCCTCGCTCCATCGATTTTGATAATCCTGAGAAAATGTAAATTGGACAATGAAGAAAATTAAGATTAATTTGAAGGGTTTAAATAAAAAGGTCATAATTATGTGTGTGTGTTTTTAAAAAACTGTCTGAAACCGGGTTCCTTTTATACAGGTAATTGTAGGACTACAATCATTTCTATAAGTTGCTAATATACAAATTTCATCGAACGCGTTTAAGCTATTATTGAATTTCCATTATACTTAACCAAACATGATGGGAGCCTCAATAAATGATTTTGAATTTTAAAGATATTTCTTAGCAACTGTGCTTTTATACGGCCTAGAATCCATCGCACCTATATCTTCTTATTTGAAGCCGCCCTTCCACTTCTCATGTCACATTTTTCATATTTAATCTTAAATTCGAAGGCGCAATATATATAAGCCAATTTTGGTAGAACACTTACAATGTCGATGTATCAGGAAGTCTACTAATAAAGCTATTATTATCTTGCAGATATAAGATATAGTCTTATATTTGCACTCCGAAAAATGAAACTAATTTTCGGGATGTACCACGCCTGAGGCGTGGCAGGACGTAGCAAGGTCTATCACGTACAGCGTGATTATCGCGCCTCGTTTGGGACGAGGAGGTCGTCACGCTTGAGGCGTGACCACCCAGTACTATAAAATATGGAGTATTGTGTATACATATTGTATAGTAAAATAAGTTCTAAATATTATGTAGGTCAAACTGCTAATATTGACAAAAGGTTAAAAAGACACAATCAAGGTATAGTGCCATCAACAAAAAGTGGAACACCTTGGGAGTTAGTTTTGCAAATTAATGTATCAGATAGATCTGAAGCTATGATTTTGGAAAAGAAAATCAAAAAAAGAGGAGCAAAACGATATATAGAGGATAACCAATTCGGGGTGTAGCGTAGCCCGGTTATCGCGCCTCGTTTGGGACGAGGAGGTCGCAGGTTCGAATCCTGCCACCCCGACAATTAGGATGGAGGTCGTCACGCCAAAGCGTGATTACCCCGACAAAATAAACTGTAGAGTTTTTGCAGAAAGCTTGCTTTCTAAAGAGAATGAAAGAGTTTATTTATAATTACAATAATGGTCGCGTAGCTCAGCTGGATAGAGCATCTGCCTTCTAAGCAGACGGTCACAGGTTCGAATCCTGTCGCGATCACGAATGAATCAACAAAAGTTGAAACGAAGCAAGCTTAAAATATAAAGCTTGCTTTTTTATTTTAAGTGAAGCAAATATTTCT
>Ga0209633_10006455_pt1 | contig 10035 bp, 9 predicted proteins | sample Cruoilmetagenom1_FD_187290 | JGI IMG/M metagenome (GOLD analysis project Ga0209633, IMG submission 187290) | Oil polluted marine microbial communities from Coal Oil Point, Santa Barbara, California, USA - Sample 1 (SPAdes) (version 2) | ecosystem: Environmental > Aquatic > Marine > Oil seeps ... | reverse complement strand
ATCAACATATATATCTTAACCCTGCCGAGGATGGTATTAGTTTATATAAAGGAATACGTAAATGGATTATAAAGTACAACAACAAAGCACATCAAGGAATAGGACGTATAAAACCAATAGAAAAGTATAATAATGCAGCATAAATATCAACTAAGAATCAACTAAAAGTGGTCTAAAGATATTGGGGCACTATAGAATACAGCAAAATTCATTAAGCCCAAAGGGAAACAAAAGAAAAGACAATCTTTTTTGCGAAAAATCAATGAACTACCTCGAGGCAGAGCCATCGAGGTATCAAAAAAAAATTACGCCACGAATTCACGAATGAAGAATTCGTGCATTTGTGGCAAAATTTCAAAAGCAGAATGCTACACTCGACGCAGAGCGTCGAGGAATTCTATTGATTAAAATATCTAGATATTCCTTTTAATTTTTCACTTCAAACCTTACCTTTTCTTTTGCTTCTGTGAATTAAAGCTTACGTCGAACTCAGGTTATTAATCTACGCTCCACGAAAGATTGAATAGAGTTAATTTAACAGACGTTTAATAATAAGAACCACAAGTGCACGAATATAAAATTTGTGAGTTTCCCCTACTTGAACTATTTTATAAATCTGCAAACAAGAAAGTTACATTTGCTAGTTGGATCTACCCCATTTAAAGCATTTTAAGAATGGCTTGAAAATTGCTTAATTTCTTTTATATTCGCAACATATGAAAACAATGGATTACATATCAAATGATTATAAAGCTTTAAATTTAGACACCACTGTATCTAAAGTAAAAGAAGTGTTCAAGGAACTTCCTTTTGTTCATTTTCCTATTGTAGAAAACGGGCGATTGTTAGGTATACTCTCTCAAGATAATGTAGCGCATTATTCAAATAATAAAGCAACTTTAAAAGACCTCCAGTTATTATTTGATTTTTACCATGCCGCTGAAAATACCCATTGCATTGATTTAATCACCTTATTTGCACAATATGACACTGATATTTTGCCTATTATTAATAATAAACAAGAGTATTTAGGATATTATGAATTAGATGAAATTTTACAAGTATTTTACAACACCCCCTTTTTACAGCAAAGCAGCACTACCTTAATCATTGAAAAGGAAAATAAAACCTATTCTATGAGCGAAATAGCACAAATTATTGAATCTAATAACATCACCTTGTTGGGAATGTATATCTCTGAAATAAATGAACTCAACCATCAAATAACTTTGCGATTAGCGACTGAAGATGTCAATGAAGTCATACAAAGTCTCAGACGTTATGGATATCATGTAATCACACAAAACAAAGATGATTTACTCTTAGAGCAACTAAAAGAAAGATCAGGATATTTACAAAAATATCTAGACATTTAATTGTAGTTTTGTTTACTAATATTCTTAGAAAATGAAAATAGCCGTTTTTGGACAAGCTTTTAAAACCGAAAGTTTACAATATATTGTAAATTTAATAGAAATCTTAGCTAAAAAATCGTGTGAGGTAATCATTTTTGACAAAGTGTATCCACTTATTAAAGAGCATGTTTCAATCAGCTATCAAACATACGATTCGATTCAATCCTTAGGAAGCGATATTGATTATATGATTAGTGTTGGTGGCGATGGCACCATGCTTCAAGCTGCTGGAATCGTTAGAGATTCTAAAATCCCCATAATTGGTATAAACACTGGAAGATTAGGCTTCTTAGCAACCGTACCAAAGGAAGAGATCAATAATGCGATTGACCAACTTCTAGAAGGATCTTTTAGAATTAACAAAAGAAGTCTTTTAGAAGTTACTTCAAAAAATAAAGATCAGTTATCTAAAAAATTATATGCTTTAAATGAGATAAGTGTCAGTCGTAAAAACACGACGACCATGATCACGATTGACACATTTTTAGATGATGAGTTTTTAAATACCTATTGGGCAGACGGACTCATCATATCGACACCAACTGGATCAACAGGTTACTCTTTAAGTTGCAATGGACCAATTGTCACACCAACAGTAGCAGCTTTAGTAATCACTCCAATCGCCCCGCATAACTTGAGTATTAGACCCTTGGTTATCAGTGACACCCCTTTGTTAAGATTAAAAGTCAGTAGTCGAGAAGAGTATTTTTTATTATCGATGGATGCTCGAATAGAAAGTGTACATACAAATACTGAATTATACATCAAAAAAGCAGACTTTCAGGTGCACATGATTGAATTAACCAACCAAAGTTTTTTAAAAACACTGAGAGAAAAATTATTATGGGGAAAAGATACACGAAATTAAAATTTGAATACTAAACAATTATGGGTAGAGCCTTTGAATTTAGAAAAGCACGAAAAATGAAACGTTGGTCTGCTATGGCCAAAACTTTTACGCGAATCGGTAAAGACATCGTCATGGCTGTAAAATCGGGTGGTATCAATCCCGAGACAAATGCAAGATTACGTGCTGTTATACAAAATGCCAAAGCAGCCAATATGCCTTTAGCCAATGTAGAAAGAGCCATAAAAAAAGCTTCTGACAAAAACACGGCCGATTATAAAGAAGTCTTATTTGAAGGTTATGCACCTCATGGTATAGCAATAGTAGTAGAAACAGCAACAGATAATAACAATCGCACAGTTGCTGATGTACGTGCTGCGTTTAATAAATGTGATGGTAATTTTGGCACTTCAGGTTCGGTTGTTTTTATGTTTGACCATACCTGTAACTTTAGAGTCAACAGCGAAAAAACCGAAATCGATTTGGACGAACTCGAATTAGAATTAATCGATTTTGAAGTTGAAGAAATCTTTAAAGATGATGATGGGATTATAATCTATGCTCCGTTTGAACAATTTGGCGCGATCCAAAAATATTTAGAAGAAGCTAAACTAGAAATATTATCCTCAGGCTTTGAACGCATCCCAACAACCACTAGCGAAATTGACGAAGAGCAAAAACTAGAGGTAGAAAAACTCCTAGAAAAATTAGAAGAAATAGACGATGTCCAACACGTCTATCATAGCATGGCATAGTTTTAGGTGGTCAGGATAAGATAAATAGCAATAATGAAAACAAAACTACATAAAAGTCATCGAGTGCTGATTTTGGTATTGCTACTTTCTATTATTTTTAACGCCTGTAAAAAAAACCATCAGAATCCTAAACCAGGAAATCTATATCTTGTTCAACTAGATACTTTATCCTATACAACATGGAAAATCACTAAAGTCAAATCAAACAAAATTTGGTACATACAAAACGATTATTCTGTAAGTGAGTCCATTTATGCAGACAGTATAAATAATCCAAAAAACTACACTGATTTACCAAAAATACTTTCTCGTAAAGAATTCAAAAAAACCCAAACAGAATTAATCATACCCAAAATCAAATGATTATGAAACGAGCAGATCAAATTTTGACACATAGGCGAATGAGTAAGAGCAAACAGCATGTGTCACCTATAAAAATTGAAAAATTTAGACACATAAAAAGTAGTATTTTATTTGTACTCACCAGTCTTTTTCTTTGGACAAATTTATATGCACAAGAAAAGTTAAAAGGCAATAAAAATGTCATCACACAAAACAGAGAAATCACTTATTTTGATGCCATTCTAGTCAAAGACAACTTAAAAGTAATGCTAACCGAAAGCCCTGTGAGTAAGGTAAGTGTAGAAACCGATGACAATTTACAAATTGCAGTAGAAACACGTGTTTCAAATAATACCTTAGAGATTTACTTGGCACAACCTATTGCTCGTAAAAAAAAGCTAAATATCTATGTAGGAGTCACCGATTCCATTCAACGAATAGAAGCAAGAGAGCAGGTATCAATACTAGGAGAAAACGAAATTCACACCAACAATATTGAATTAATTGCGCATGATAATGCAATGATCAAGCTGAATTTCAGAACTACAAATTTTACGGCAACTGCACAAAATCGCTCTAATGTTGATTGTACCATAAGTGCATCTAATAACATTAGTATTACATTGGAACAAAATGCCGCTTTTAAATTACAAACCACGGCAAATAAAATAAGCGCATCATTAGCTGATTCTGCTATTTTAAAACCAAGAGGAAATTGTCAAGAAGTTGAAGTAATCGCTAACGATAACGCCAGCTTTAGAGGCAAAGATCTCTTAACAGATTATGCAAGTATACAAGCTACTGACCGTACCAATGTGTATATCAATGCGTCTAAAGAAGTGCTGATAAACTCTCAAAAAAATGCCACGATTCACTTGTATGCTAATCCTAAGATCAGTATAGAAAAATTTGTCGATAAATCAACTTTACATAAAAAATAGTCAGTAGTCAGTAGTCAATAGTCAGTAGTCAGTAGTCAGTAGTCAATAGTCAGTAAAATAATTTATTTAAATATGAAACCAAGTGTATTAATCGTTGATTTTGGATCTCAATATACGCAACTCATTGCGCGTAAAGTTAGAGAATTGAATGTGTTTAGTGAAATCCTTCCTTTTAATGCTTTACCATCCGATTTTGAGCAGTATCAAGCGGTTATTTTATCAGGAAGTCCCTACTCGGTTTATTTTGACAAAGCACCACAGATCGATTTAGCAGCTATTCGTGGTAAACTTCCTATTTTGGGTGTTTGTTATGGCGCACAGCTACTCGCTCATCACGAAGGTGGAAAAATAGAACCGTCTAAAGTACGAGAATTTGGTCGTGCTAATTTATATGATATCAAAGAGAATGAACTCCTTTTTGAGAGTATCAAAAACGGTTCACAAGTTTGGATGAGTCATGGAGACACCATCATGGAATTACCTAAAAATTTCAAACGAATTGCTAGTACTGAACAAGTTAGGTTTGCTGCATATAAAATTTCTAAGGAAGAAACCTATGCAATCCAATTCCATCCAGAAGTATATCACACAGACGATGGACAACTTTTATTAGACAACTTTTTAACTAAAATAGCCAATGTACGAAAAGATTGGACTGCTACTGCCCTAGCCCATGAAATTATTGAGGATTTAAAAAACAAATTAGGATCAGATAAAGTCGTCTTGGGATTATCAGGTGGAGTCGATTCGACCGTTGCGGCTGTATTATTACACAAAGCCATTGGAAAAAACCTGCATTGCATCTTTGTAAATAACGGTTTATTGCGTTATAACGAATTTGAGGATGTCCTACAGCAATATGAAGGAATGGGCTTACAAGTGCACGGTGTAGATGCTTCGGCACGCTTTTTGAAAGCCTTAGCAGGACACAAAGAACCCGAAACGAAACGTAAAATCATAGGAAAAGAATTCATAGCCGTGTTTGACGAAGAAGCACATAAAATAAAAAATGTAAAATGGTTAGCGCAAGGTACCATTTATTCTGATGTGATAGAATCTGCATCTGTTGATGGACCTGCTGCGACTATTAAATCACATCACAATGTAGGTGGTTTGCCAGAAAAAATGAATTTAAAAATTGTTGAGCCACTGCGTCAATTGTTTAAAGATGAAGTACGTCGTTTGGGAGTTTCTCTTGGAATAAAAGACAGTTTATTACAAAAACATCCGTTTCCTGGACCAGGACTAGGAATTCGTATTTTGGGTGATGTAACTACCCAAAAAGTTAGCTTATTACAAAAGGCAGATCATCTATTTATATCCGCTTTAAAAAAATGGCATTTATATGAATCGGTTTGGCAAGCTGGCGTTATGTTGTTACCCATACAATCGGTTGGTGTCATGGGAGATGAACGTACTTATGAACAAGTTGTGGCTTTGCGAGCTGTGAGTTCTACCGATGCCATGACAGCCGATTGGGTCGATTTACCTTACAAATTTTTACAAGAAGTCTCTAATAGTATAATAAATAATGTAAAAGGCGTTAATAGAGTAGTCTATGACATAAGCTCTAAGCCGCCTGCGACCATCGAATGGGAATAAGTTAGTTGAAAGTTCAAAGTTATAAAGTTGATATCTCAAATTAGACAATCAGAAAATAAATTCACCGTTTAATAAGTAACAAATTTTACTATATTTGTTTCGAACATAAAAAAATATGATGTATAAAAAATTTCTTTTACTACTCCTTTTAGTTAGCATGGCAGCCATGACATATGGACAAAATGCAAAAAAATATACCACACATATTGTAAAATCAGGAGAGACCTTAAGAAGTATTGCTAAGGATGCAGGATGTAAGGTTAAAGAGATCAAAAACCTAAACCCTGACATAACTAAAAACCTTAAAGTAAATACAACACTCGTTATTCCGAATAAAAATTTCGGAAAAGCTGTTGTTGCCAAAGAAGAAACAAAACCTGCTGAAGAAGTTAAAACCCATGTTATTGAAGCAGGAAATACATTTTATGGAATTGCCAAAAAGTATAATGTCACCATTCAATCTATTAAAGATGCCAATCCTTTGGTAGCGGATGGTTTAAAAGTGGGACAAAAGATACGAATCCCTTCACAAAGCGAATTTACGGTTCAACCTGAATCAGGAAAAGTTGTTTTTTACAAAGTAAAACAAGGAGATACCAAATGGCGTATAGCCTCACAACATAAAATAAGCGTAGCAGATTTAGACCGTTTAAATCCTGATCTACAAAGCAAAACACTTCAAGTAGATGACAATATTTGGGTGCCAGCTGCTGAAGAAATGGCCGATGAAGTTAAAGAAACATTAGCCCAAGAACAAGACCCTGCTTTTATTTATCATGGGGTAAAACAAGGCGAAGGTTTGTTTCGTATTGCAGTCATTTATGATACCACGCAAGACAAGATTATCGAATTGAATCCCGAGGCTACCAAAAAATTGCGCCCTGGAATGCTCTTAAAAATACCTGGCAAAAAAAAAAGTAAATTTGTAATACACGAAGTCCGAAAGGGTGATACTTATTATAATTTAACGCGTGCTTATAATGTTAGCAAACAGGCTTTAGATTCACTCAATCCTGAGTTAGAAGCAGGCTTAAAATTAGGTATGATTCTTAAAATCAAAGAATTACCAACTTACTTAACCCATAAAATGGTTGATAGTTTGGTCCTAGAAAAGCAAATTAAGCTAAGTTTTTTAATGCCTTTAATGTCCAATTCAAACACGATACAAAAGGGAGCTACAAACAAACAATTACAAGATATCTGCACTGATTTTTATATGGGAGCTCAAATTGCTATTGATTCTTTAAAAAAACAAGGATTGCAAATAGAACATCATATTTATGACACAAATAATGATACAATTAGCATGTATAAATTATTGAAAGATAAAAATTTAAAAGCATCGGATGCAGTTATCGGACCATTCTTTTTTGATAATGCTCAAAAAGTAGCCAAAAAATTAAGAAACACACCTGTTATCACTCCTCTATTTTCAAAGAAACAGATAGCTGATTATCATGAAAATTTAATCAAAGCTGCGGTCGATAAAAAACAATTGACGAGCACTTTGATGGCTTATTTTAAAGATAATTATTCGAATCAAAAAATTATTATCATTTCAGATGACACTAAAAGTAACAAATTGGAGACTCAAAAATTAGGTGTCTTTTTCAAGCAACTAGATTCTGTAGTAAATATTCAATTTATTACACCCATGCACAATGATAAAAGACCCGAAGAAATCTATATGGATAAAAAGGTTTTAGAAGAAAGTGTTACAAAAAATAAAAAAATATGGGTGATTATGGCAAGTACCCATACCATTATTACTTCTGATATTGTAAACACCTATGGAGTTTTGGCAAATGACCATAACATACGTCTTTTTACCACGACTGAATTTGCTAATTTTGATTATATTAATTATCAGTATTTAGCCGAACTTTATTGGACCTTTCCTGCCATTCAGTTTGACAATTTAAACAGCACTACACATTCACAATTTAAAGAAGTTTTTCAGCGAACCAATCATACGATTCCTTCTACTTATGCCTATACGGGTTTTGATCTAACCTATGATACAGTACAACGATTAGCCTACAAAGATGCTTTTGTCTTAGGTCTTGAAGCAGGTGTTTCTATGCGCTTAGCACAACAGTTTAAGTATATCAAATCTAAGACAGGTGATTATCGCAACGAAGGTATTATGATTGTTGGTTTTGACGAAAAGATGAGCTTTAAAATTTTAAATTAAACTCGTTGTTATACCTATTAATGCAGGTTGTTTAACTTACTAGTAAACAACTTTATCGTTGTCTTTAGAGAGTATTTAGTAAGTTGATCCTTATCGTTTTCTGTAGATTAAAATTTCTTCATCGCTGAATATAATCCAACTAAAATCATACACATGATTTACCGTTTTCCCCTGATTATTTATATGATAAGCAGTAATATATTCATATTTAAAATTTTTATGGTCTAGTTCCATTCGATAGATTTTCTTTTGCTTTAAATTTTTGCCCATTATTTCTAATAAGATAGATCGATTTCGATGTAGTATTTTATCTATTTTATTTGTAGCCATTCGAGTTACTTGCGTTAATTTAATGTTATATTGATTCTTACATTCTAGCGAACAAAAAATCTTATCGCTTCGTCCTTTAAGTGGTTTTTTACAAATTTTACAGTGTCTTTCCATACTTGTTTTTTACACTTTAAAAGTATGATTATTTTCTTAGATTAGAAACTTGTTACAAAAATATTTATCGCTATCGGATAATAACAGTTATATCGGTTAATGTTTTAATTAGTCGTAATAATCTGATTTTCTGTTAGATAGTTTTATTAGATTTGTAAACACTTTTACAAAAAGATTAACATGAATATTATAATTTACCATCCGCTACAAAACGCTAAGCGCATCAAGGTTTTTATCCCTTATGAAATGAAAAAATATAGAGTTGAGTTTAAAAAATTGAACGGAACGTTTTGGCATCCTACTCAAAGGCTCTGGTCGATCATTAATACTGAAGAAAATCTGAACATCTTGAAATTAATTTTTAAAAATGTTTATGAGTTTAAGGATTTAGAAGTAGCGACTCCTATGAAAAAACGACAACTTTCAGAATCTGCTAAGAATGCACTTTTCGCTTTAGAAAAAACGCTTACCTTGAAGGCATATGGAGCTTCGACTATTAAGACATACAAATCAATGTTTAGCACTTTTTTATCTAGTTTTATGGACTATGATCTTAAGCAAATAACAAAGGAACAGATAGAGGATTTTATTTATAAGATGATTCAAAAACACAAGATAAGTGAGAGTCATCAGAGTCAATTAATTAATGCAATAAAAGCTTATTATGAACATGTTTTGGGTCTACCCAGAGAATATTATGACATAAAAAGACCCAAAAAATCTGTTAGTCTCCCTAATGTTTTGAGTGAAGAAGAAGTCTTTCGTATTATTCAAAATCCCACCAATTTAAAGCACAAGGCAATATTGTGGACTATTTATAGTGCAGGATTACGAATTTCTGAAGTGATAAATTTACGTGTAGTAGATATACATTCGGATCAGGGATTTATTTTTGTGAAAGATAGTAAGGGCAAAAGAGATCGGAAGACGGTATTATCAATTCATCTAATAAACTTATTAAGAGACTATTACAAAAGCTACAAGCCTTCATATTGGCTATTTGAAGGGCAAACTGGTGGTAAATATAGTACGACGAGTATAAGTGCCATTTTTAGAAAAGCTGTTGCCAATACTAATTCAAATCCTTGGGCAACTGTTCATACATTACGTCATTCGTTTGCCACACATTCTATCCAGAATAATGTTAGTTTAAGGCATATTCAATCGATGTTAGGACATAATTCACCAAAGACGACCGAGATTTATACGAAAACTATCGAGATCAACAATAAAAAAATTTCGAGTCCTTTGGATAACTTATTTAAAAATGATAACTTGCAGACATAAAATATATAAACGCAATACACCTGTGTTTATACAATTGTTGAGCGCCATATCAGAGATTTTTTCAGACTCCCCAAAAAAGTTGATATAATAGGAATTTTACAACGAAAATTACAGCGGAATTATTCACTCAGTTATCAAAATTATCACAGCGAAATTGACGCAGATTCTCCAAATCGGAAAATGAAAGAATTTACTCAAGCTCCAAAAA